>ERZ507416.7-NODE-7-length-154817-cov-7.01867_pt1 | contig 154817 bp, 125 predicted proteins | sample MGYA00512648_ERZ507416 | MGnify/ENA metagenome assembly ERZ507416 | reverse complement strand
GGATATCCGCAGCAGGGAGGAATGATGAATCAGGGATACCCGCAGCAGGGAGAAATGATGAATCAGGGATGCTCACAGCAGGAAGCAGGTGATACCTGGATATGCAGCTGCGGTGCTGTAAATACGGGGCGTTTCTGTGAATACTGTGGAACACCGAAACCATGATGCTATGAAAGATCTGTGTGAGATTGGCTGCGGTTCGATAAAGCGAGGATCTGAAATGGATTTTGACCAAGTTGCTCAGAACGGAGTGAACAGTAACGAACTATGAGGGAAAGGGGAAGCAGTATATGTCTGATATTATAGAATATAAGTGCCCGGCCTGCGGTGGTGCGATGGTATTTGATTCAAAATCTCAACATATGAAGTGTCCGTACTGTGATACGGAAATGACGATCGAAGAATTTCAGCGCACACAGAAATCTGAGGATATACAGACGGATGAAAAGAAAGATTCTGAAGAAAACTGGCGCTCTATGAGCACCGGAGAATGGCAGAATGATGAGCTCAGTGGTATGCGTGTTTACAGTTGTAAGTCCTGTGGCAGTGAAATTGTTGCTGATGAAACGACAGGAGCCACGACCTGTCCGTTCTGTAATAATAAAATAACAGTAAAAGGTCAGTTTGCCGGTGACCTGAAGCCGGATTATATCATTCCGTTTAAACTGGATAAGAAGGCAGCAAAAGAGAAGTATTATAAACATCTGGAAGGTAAGAAATATCTTCCGAAGGTATTCAAAAAAGAAAACCATGTAGATGAGATCAAAGGGGTATATATCCCGTTCTGGCTGTTTGATGCAGATGCAGATGCCCGGATAACATATGAAGCAGAAAAAGTCCATGTTTCAAGAAGCGGTGATACTGAGTATACAACTCGTGAAATTTATCAGGTCTATCGTGAAGGAACGATAAGTTTCGATCATGTTCCCGCGGATGGTTCCAGAAAAATGGATGATACACTGATGGAATCAATAGAACCTTATGATTTTAAAGATGCTGTTCCATTTCAGCAGGCCTATCTGGCAGGTTATCTTGCTGACCGTTATGATGTGAATGTAGATGAACGTATAGATAGAGCACGTGAGAGAATCCGTGTCTGTACCGAACAGGTTTTTCGAAAGACCGTTCGGGGATATAATGGCAGTACATCTGTAAAAGACAGCAATGTACAGATACATAATGCGAGTTACTGGTATGCCATGTATCCGGTATGGCTTCTGAATACGACCTGGAAAGGAGAACAATTTATCTTTGCAATGAATGGTCAGACCGGAAAAATGGTCGGCGATCTTCCGATAGACAGATCAAGCTTCTGGAAATCTGTGGGTATTCGTACACTTCTGATCTGGGGCGTATTGTACGGTCTGAAATGTTTATTTATGATGTAGCAGGAGGGAGCGGATAAAATGAAGACAAAAAAGAAAATATGGTGTTGCCTGTTTTCGCTTCTCTGGATGTTTGTTCTGATATTTCCGGTAATGGCTTCTGAGATTCCTGATATTCCGACAGAACGTCAAAAGCCTCTTCTTGTAGATGAAGCCGGTCTGCTTAGTGAAGAAGAGAGCAGTACACTTATAAATAAGCTTGAAGAGATCAGTCAGAGACAGAAGAATGAGGTTGCTGTTGTTACCGTTAATTCTCTGGAGGGAAAAACAGCTGAGGCATACGCCGATGATTATTATGATTATAATGGTTATGGTTATGGAGAAAATGATGATGGCCTTTTACTTCTGGTAAGTATGGGAGAAAGAGAGTGGGCGGTCACAACCTATGGCTACTGTCATACCGTAGCGTTTACAGATGCAGGACTGGATTATATCAGCAGCGAATTTCGAAGGAAACTCAGCAGCGGAGAGTATGCAAAGGCATTTGACTGTTTTGCAGATCTGTGTGATGATTTCCTGACACAGGCAGCAACCGGTGAACCTTATGATGTCGACAATATGCCAAAAGGGAAGGTTTCTCCCTTTTGGTTATACACAGATTTAGTTGTTGCCTTTTTTATTTCTTTTGGAATCGTTAAAGGAAAATCAAGGAATCTGAAATCTGTAAAAAAACAGGAGTCAGCGAAAGCATATGAACGCAGGGGTTCATTGTCACTGCGAAGATCGACGGACAGTTTTGTCAACAGAATTGTTACGCAAAAAACAATCCGAAATGAAAAGAACAGTTCCTCTGGTTCTTCGGGCGGAAGTTCTTCACATATCAGTTCTTCCGGAAGGTCTCACGGTGGAACCAGCGGTAAGTTCTGATTGCTCAGGATTCAGCCGCTGGTGTATAATGGTAATAAATAATTCTTTCTGAAAGGGATTGAAATGACTTACCAAAAAAAGAAAACTGTATCCTGCATGATAATTCTGCTGTGTGTCTTGCTGGCATACATGTGCAGAATGCTGAGACCGGAGAGTTACTTGCTGCGAACACTGGCAGATCAGCTTCGTACCTGCCTTTATCTGGGAATATACTGTGCCTGGGTCATCTATCTGAATAAGCATATCGTGCATAAAAGTATGCGTCAGCATCTGACAGCAATTGGCTGCATGATGGTATTCTGGTTTTTCCTGCGCACGGTGAAATATCATATTTTTAAGACTCCACTTGGGGGACATATATGCTGGTATCTGTATTATGTACCAATGATATTGATCCCGACATTGGGACTGACAGCCACTTTGTTGTTGGAAGAAAGAGATGAAAAAAGAATAAAAAGAATCAGTGCTGCATTGTTGTTACCGGCAGTAGTACTGATTGTGTGTGTCCTTACCAATGATCTGCATCAGCAGGTTTTTTGCTTTTTGATGGAACCACCGTATTCAGATGAAAACTATTATTATGGAAAGATTTTTTTTGTAATCCAGCTGTGGATCATCATTTGTCTGGCCGCAATGGAAGTAATACTTGTTTTTAAGAGCAGGATTCCCGGAAGAAAGCAGTTCTGGTTGCCGATCATTCCAGGTATTCTGCTTCTGGTATGGAACATCTTCAATATTCTTCGAGTACCATTTGTGCTGAGTGTTGCAGGAGATATGACCGCTGTCTGCTGTCTGCTTATCGCAGCAATTTTTCAGAGCTGCATCCTGTGCGGACTGATACCTATCAACAGTCGTTATTTTGAACTGTTTCAGGCAACGGGCGGACTTCATGCAGAAATAACGGATAATTCTTTTCAACGCTATTATTACTCAGGAGAATTTCCCAGACTATCCAGGGAAATGAGGGAGTGTATCATTGCAAAATCAACCATTCAGGAGCAAGGTACACAGATCAGGCATATTCCGGTCAAAGGCGGACATTTGTTCTGGGCAGAAGATATCTCGGTCCTTCTTGATCAGTATCAGGATATCCAGGAGCAGCAGGAAGAACTGACTGCACGAAATCATCTTTTGCAGAAAGCTTATCAAAAAGAGGCTGAGCGGAGAAAGACAGAAGAACAGAACCGGCTTTTAAATATGATACAGAGTCAGACCTTAAGGCAGTATGAACTGCTTTCAACATATATGAAAAGTTTGGAGCAGACGAAAACCAGGGAAGAATATAACAGGATCCTGAGCAAAGTGGTAGTAGTAGGAACATATCTGAAACGGTGGAAAAATCTGATCCTGACCAGGTACAGTTCACAGGAGGATGCACTGACCATGGAGGATCTGAAGCAAAGTCTGGCAGAATCCTGCGAAAGTCTGAAGCTATGCAGGATCCGTGCAGTTTATTTTGTCCAGGACAGAGAAAAACAGCTTCATGCAGATGATGTCCTGAAATGTTATGAATTTTTTGAATGGCTGACAGAGCAACTGTTTGATGTTGTGACCTCAGTCTTTTTCCGCGTGACCCAGATCGAAGAAAAGCTGCAGATTTCCGTTCATGTCGTATGTGTATGTCAGGAAGATATTCGTATTTATCTGGCAGAGAGGTCGAAACTCTTGATACAGCAGGAGGAGGAACAGGAATGGTTTATTCGATGTCCGGTTTCATAGAAAGCAGCATAATACTTCAGAACATCATTATGTTCATCATGGAAATTTGTCTGATCCTTGAATTGATCCTGTTGATTTTCAGAATCATGAGTCTGGTTGAAAAAAAGAAGATATTGGTGAGTGCAGCCGAATTGTTTTTTTCATTTCTTTTTATGACGGGACTTTTGAATGATCACCGCTGCAGTATGGGAGATAAAAGATACAAACCATTGTTTCGTTTATTTCCGGCAGATATAATGTTAGTTCTTGTAATTCTTCTGACCGTTTATCTTATCCGGGCACTCTACAGAGAACTGAAAGAATACAGAAATGCTCTGTCTCCCTGGTCGGTTCATGAGGCAGTGAATAATGTTCCATGTGGTGTCTGTATTTCAGATCCTCTTGGACGTATTATACTGTGTAACATTAAGATGCAGGAACTGAGCAGAGTGCTTATCGGAAATTATCTGCAGAATTATCATACGCTGCACAGCGTACTAAATGCAGATTCTGTGAAAAAGCCGGTCCGGAAATTAAGTTCGGACAGTAATGTGTTTTATTTCCCGGATGGTTCTGTCTGGCTGTTTCAGGAGTATCAGTTGAAAGAGGCTTCTTTTACAGGATACATCCAGACGGTGGCGGTTGATGTATCTGAAATTTATCACAACAGTGAAGAAATCAGAAGAAACAATGAAAAACTGGAACTTTTGAATCGAAAACTGGAAAAAATGTATGAAAAGATAGGCGATGAAATACGTGAGAAGGAAACTCTGGCGATGAAAATGAAGGTACATGACAGCTTCGGCAGAAGTCTTCTGTCTATCCGAAGAATCCTGGAAAATAAGGAAGAACCGGAAAACATGGAAAAGCAGATGGAAACACTGAAACAGCTGGTCTACATTCTTACAGGCACAACCGTCAAAAATGAAGGAGAGCAGTATAAAGATACAGAAAAGCATGCGGAAGAGCTTGGAATTTCAGTTCAGATCCGGGGCAGCTATCCGAAACATTCAATCTACAGGTTTCTTACAGATAAAGCAATCCGTGAATGCGTGACAAACTGTGCCCGTCATGCACACGGAAGCGTAGTGTATGTAAATATGAAAGAAAACAGGGACGGATATCAGATTCGGATTACCAACGATGGTGAACCGCCAGTGAAAAATGCAAAAGAAGGCGGTGGATTATCTGCACTCAGGAAAGCAGTAGAAGCAGAACAGGGGACTATGAAGATATTTTTTGAACCTGCTTTTTACCTGTTTCTGAATTTTCCGTAACTGTTCACAGGTAATATCCCGCGAGGTGTTTTGCCATGAATATAGCAAAATCCCGAGACATACGGGGCAAAATCCCATCACCGAAGGTGATTTGGAATGGATTTTGACCAAGTTGCTGTGAACGGAGTGAACAGTAACAATTTTCCGTTAAAGATATAAAAATATCAGGATACTTCAGTCGGAGAAGGGAATGATGTTATGGTACGGGTAGTTATTGTAGAAGATCAGAAGATCATGCAGAAATATTTTGAATATATTATTTTGAAGAACCCGGAATTTAAATTGGTAGATACGGTCTCGGATGCCAGGGAAGCAGTAAAAATCTGTAATTATTCAGTGATCGATCTGGTGTTGATGGACGTTCAGACCTTTCATAATCACGATGGGCTGGCAGCAGGAAAGACTATAAAGAAGGAACATCCGGGTACGAAGATACTTATTGTAACCTCGCTGATTGATCCCAAAGTACTGGAGCGTGCAAAAGCAGGATGTGCAGACAGTCTGTGGTATAAGGATCACGGAGAAGAGGAAATCAGTGATGTAATCAGCAGGACACTGAAGGGGGAAAGGGTTTTTCCGGATATGACACCTGATGTGGAATTAAACTGGATCACCAGTGGAGAAGTAAGTCCAAGACAGCTGGAGATGCTGCGTCTTTATATCTGTGGAATGTCCTACTCAGAGATCGCAAAAAAAATGAACTGCTCCACATCAGGAGTACGATGGAATTTTCAGGAGATGATCGCCAGGGCAGGATACAGCTGTAAAGAGGATCTGATCGCAGCTGCATTAGAGAGTAAACTGATCGTAACTACACTGAAATAAAAAAATAAAAAAATTAAATTGAGGGGTTGTATTTTTCGGAAAGGAATGTTATTATACTGGTTGTATGCGCTGAGAGTGCGTGTATGAACTGCAGATTCAAGCCTATATTACGGAAAAGGAGGATTTCCAGTGAAAGTAAGATCATCTGTAAAGCCGATCTGCGAAAAATGCAAGATCATCAAAAGAAAAGGATCTATCAGAGTAATCTGTGAAAATCCAAAACACAAACAGCGTCAGGGTTAATCCGACAGTTTGTGAAACGTGCGGCTGCAGTTTGATACACCCGGAAGGGTTGTTCGAACTGTTTTAATATCTTATTAAAGAAGCATGTATTGCCTAATACCGAGAGGCAACAGCGTCCGTGAGGACACAATTTCGGAAAGGTCGTTCTTTCGCCAAAGACGACTGGGTGTTTTACCGAGGCACCCCAATTAGGAAACTAGAAAATCAGAAAGGTTTTGAAGAAGTGCCCCATTTCACCTTGCGAGACTGCAAGTGGTACCGTTCAGAATACTTTCAAAAAGAAAATGGAGGAAACAGTACATGGCTCGTATAGCTGGTGTAGACTTACCAAGAGAAAAACGTATCGAAATCGGCCTTACCTATATCTATGGTATTGGTAGAGCAAGCGCAGACAAAATCCTTGCTCAGGCAGGTGTAAATCCTGACATTCGTGTCAGAGACCTGACAGACGATGATGTAAAGAAAATCAGTGCTGTCATTGATGAGACAATGATGGTAGAAGGTGATCTTCGTCGTGAAATCGCTCTGAATATCAAGAGACTGCAGGAGATCGGATGCTACAGAGGTATCCGTCATCGTAAAGGACTTCCGGTTCGTGGCCAGAAGACCAAAACAAACGCAAGAACACGCAAAGGTCCTAAGAGAACCGTTGCTAATAAGAAAAAATAAAGTACTTAGTCAATGCAAGCTTTTAAGCGCAGCATGAATTTAGTACGTATTTTGTTCGACTGCGCTGAATGAAGCCGGGTGATAACGAAGGCTGAATTTAGTGAATCGAACTTCCTTAGACAAGAAGCTTATTAATTTATAATCAAAGGAAAGTGTAGGTTAGTTTTAAAATGGCAAAAGCAACCAGAAAAGCGACTACAAAACGTCGTGTAAAGAAAAACGTTGAACACGGACAGGCACATATCCAGTCTTCTTTTAACAATACAATTGTTACTCTGACAGACAGCGAAGGAAACGCTCTTTCATGGGCAAGTGCTGGTGGTCTTGGATTTAGAGGTTCAAGGAAATCTACTCCTTATGCAGCACAGATGGCAGCAGAGACTGCAACAAAAGCTGCTTTAATTCATGGTTTAAAAACTGTTGATGTTATGGTTAAAGGACCAGGTTCCGGACGTGAAGCTGCAATCCGTGCCCTTCAGGCATGTGGTCTTGAAGTAACAAGTATCCGTGACGTAACACCGGTTCCGCATAACGGATGCCGTCCACCAAAACGCAGAAGAGTCTAATTTAGGAGGTAGCTTGAAATGGCAGTAAATAGAGTTCCTGTTCTGAAAAGATGCAGATCCCTCGGCCTGGATCCGATTTACTTAGGAATTGATAAAAAATCCACAAGACAGTTAAAACGTGCAAACAGAAAAATGTCTGAGTACGGTTTACAGTTAAGAGAAAAACAGAAAGCAAAATTCATCTACGGAGTTCTGGAAAAACCTTTCCACAACTACTACAACAAAGCTGACAGAATGCCGGGACAGACTGGTGAAAACCTTATGGTTCTTCTTGAAAGCAGACTTGACAACGTTGTATTCCGTATGGGTCTTGCAAGAACAAGACGTGAAGCACGTCAGATCGTTGATCACAAGCATGTACTTGTAAACGGCAAATGTGTAAACATTCCGTCTTACCTTGTAAAAGCCGGTGATACAATTGAAATCAAAGAAAAATGCAAAGGTTCTGAAAGATACAAAGGTATTCTGGAAGTAACAGGCGGAAGACTTGTTCCGGAATGGCTTGATGTAAATCAGGAAGCTTTAAGCGGAACTGTAAAAGAACTTCCAAGAAGAGAAGCAATTGATGTTCCGGTAAACGAGATGCTTATCGTCGAGTTGTACTCCAAATAATGCATACTAGCTCGTTAAATACCCTCAAATGTTGACAAACCCAGAAGGAGGGACTTATAGTGTTTGATTTTAATAAACCAAAAATCGAAATTACGGAAATATCCGAAGATAAAAAATTTGGCAGATTCGTAGTAGAGCCGCTCGAAAGAGGTTATGGTACTACACTTGGTAATTCGCTCAGAAGAATTATGCTGTCATCCCTCCCGGGAGCAGCAGTTAGCCAAGTTAAGATTGATGGCGTCCTTCATGAATTCAGCTCTATTCCGGGCGTAAAAGAAGACGTTTCTGAGATCATTATGAATCTTAAGAGCCTGGCCATCAAAAATAACAGCGCTGACAATGAACCGAAGACTGCATACATTGAGTGTGAAGGCAAGGGCGTTGTAACTGCTGCTGATATTCAGGCAGATCAGGATATCGAAATCATGAATCCGGATCAGGTCATTGCAACCCTCAACGGTGGCAAAGACTGCAGACTGGCTATGGAACTTACAATTACACGTGGACGTGGCTATGTAAGTGCTGACAAAGGCAAATCTGAAGATATGCCGATCGGTGTGCTCGCAGTTGATGCTATTTATACACCGGTTGACAGAGTCAATATGGTTGTAGAGAACACCCGTGTTGGTCAGGTAACTGATTTCGATAAACTTACACTGGATGTATATACCAATGGAACATTGGATCCGGATGAGGCTGTCAGCCTTGCTGCAAAAGTTCTGAGCGAACACCTCAGTCTTTTCATTGATCTTTCCGAAAACGCTAAGACTGCAGAAGTCATGATCGAAAAAGAAGACAATGAAAAAGAAAAAGTTCTCGAAATGAGCATTGATGAACTTGAACTTTCCGTTCGTTCTTACAACTGCCTGAAGAGAGCCGGTATCAATACTGTTGAAGAACTGTGCAACAAAACTTCTGACGATATGATGAAGGTTCGTAACCTTGGTCGTAAGTCACTGGAAGAAGTACTTGCAAAATTGAAAGAACTGGGATTACAGCTTCAGCCAACTGAAGAATAATCCACCGTTAGATTAATAGCAGCGGGGATGCCTAAGCATCAGGACAGTAAGACCGAACAAGCATGTTCTGATGTCCCGCAGATGGAGGAAAATAAAATGGCAAAATATAGAAAATTAAGCAGAACATCTGATCAGAGAAAAGCTCTGTTAAGAAACCAGGTGACAAATCTTCTGTATCACGGAAAAATCGTTACCACTGAAGCAAAAGCAAAAGAAATTCGCAAGATCGCTGAAAGTCTTATCGCTATGGCAGTACGTGAGAAAGACAACTTTGAGACAGTTACTGTAACTGCAAAAGTTGCACGTAAAGATGCTGAAGGTAAGAGAGTGAAAGAAGTTGTAGACGGCAAGAAAGTTACCGTATACGATGAAGTACAGAAAGAAATCACTAAAGATGCTCCGTCCAGACTGCACGCTCGTCGTCAGATGGCTAAAGTTTTCTACTCTGTTAAAGAAGTACCTGCAAAAGGTGCCGGCAGAAAGAAAAATACAAAAGATATCGACATGACAAAGAAAATGTTCGAAGAAATCGCACCGAAATATGCTGGCCGTAACGGTGGTTACACAAGAATCGTTAAGATCGGACCGCGTAAAGGTGATGCAGCCATGGAAGTACTTATTGAATTAGTATAATTCTGTCTGTGATTGAAATTTCAGGAGAGATACCGTAATGGTATCTCTCTTTTTTAAATTAAAACAAAAATGTAATAAAAATGTTATAATTTGCACTTGCATCATATTTGCATCAAATTTGTACTTTATACTGAAATGGTTGAATTTGAAGCATTATGTTAGGGGATTCAATATGAAGAAGATAAAGATTTTGGTTGTCGATGATGAAATCAAACTTTTGCATACAGTGACGGAATTTTTAACATTACAGAATTTTTCTGTTATGCAGGCCTCATCGGGAAGCGAAGCATTGAAGATATTTACGGAAAACAAAAAAGAGATAGAACTTATTTTACTTGACCTGATGCTTCCGGATATAAGCGGATATTCTGTACTTAGAGAGATTCGCAAGATTTCTGATGTTCCAGTGATTATCCTTTCCGCACGTTCAGAAGTTACAGATCAGATGAATGGATTTGAAAAAGGGGCGGACGACTATATTACGAAGCCGTTCAGTCTGGGTCTTGTAAAACTTCACATAGAAGCTGTCCTGAAGAGAGCCGGAAAAATGAAAAATATTCTGGATTATGGAAAAATCAGAATTGAAAAAGGCAGGCAGCTTGTCTATAGAGAAGATGAAATATTAGAAATGACGCGCCGTGAATATGAACTGCTTTTGTATTTTATGGAACATAAAGAGACAGTTCTCAGCCGGGAAACGATTTTGAATGCGGTATGGGATTATGATTATGCCGGTGATGTGCGAACGGTTGATACACTTGTAAAGCAGATACGTAAAAAGCTCGGAGATGACTGTAATTATATTCATACCGTGTATGGTGTGGGTTATTTGTTTGAGGATAAAGCGGATGAAAGATAAAAGTACTGTAAAGAAAATGCGGCATGCGTTTTTGGGATCTGCGATATTGCTGATAATTGCAGTCATTGCTTATGGCATAGGCTGTTATCCATTGTATATTCATGCAAAAAGCAATGTCATGCATCAATTGTATGATGAACTGAAGGATATAGAAATTTCCGATATGGACGATGATGACAGAGAAAGTCTGAATGAATATCAGAATGAGAAGATAGACATTCTGATAGTTGATAGCAACTTCCGGGAAATTTATTCAAATAAAGGAGAAATGTCAAAGTCCTATATTCGTAAAAGATTTCAGGATCGTCTAAAAGAGTACAGAGAAGAAGGGGAAATTGACAGAAGAATCTATCAGTCACGCCAGAGGCTTATTTTAAAAGGAAAGATTGTTCAGGAGAAAAATATTTATTATGCCTATTTGAAAAAAGATGTCCAGTCGGCATATGAAATTGTACATGCATCTGTATTTTATTTTTCTGTTGCGATAGCTATTCTCATTTTAATTCAGTATTTGTGGTATCGGAAATGCAGAATGGAAGAAAATAATGAAAGTGATCAGACAGATTTTCAATTGCAGGAGAGACAGACCGAGTTTGTGGCAAATGTTTCACATGAACTGAAAACTCCGATTGCCGTAGTATCCAGCCAGATTGAGATGCTGGAGCTGATGGGCGACAAGATAGACAGAGCGTACTATTTTTCATCAATCCATGAAGAACTGGATAAAATGTCAAAGATGGTCGGAGAACTCCTGGATTTCAGTATGCTGGACAATGCACTGAATACTATGGAAATCAGTTCTGCAGATATATCGGAGATGATAGAATATCTTTTGCTGCGATATGAAGGACTTTTTAAACAAAAGGGAATCCGAATAGAACAAAAGATTTCGCCGAATGCAGTTGTATGTGGCAATCAGATGTATCTGGAGCGTGCGGTAAACAATTACCTGATGAATGCAATGCAGCATACAGGACAGGGAAAAAAAATCTGCGTTACAGTACAGAAAGAAAAAAAATATGTCACGGTCAGTGTATTTAATGAAGGTGAACAGATAGCTGAAAATCAGCTGGAACATATCTGGGAGAGCTTCTATACATTAGCAAGAAAGAAAAAGGGCGGAGACACGCAGAAGATGAATGCAGGTCTGGGACTTTATATGGTAAAAAAAATCATGGAATATCACAAAGGTAAATGTGGCGTTGAAAATCAGGCGAATGGAGTAAATTTTTGGTTACAGATACCGATATATGAAGAAAAAAATAAATTGCAGAAGGAGAAAAACAATGCGAAACAATAAAAAATTACTTTTCATGGCTGGTTTGATTTCAATATCTATACTGGCAGGCTGTGGAAATGCAGCAGAGAAAGAGGTCGGTACGAAAGCAGAAACATCTGCAGATGAAAGTACGGCAGAGAGCACTGAGGCTGCTGAGACAGAAGATGCAGAATCAGAAGACACAATGGCAGACAGTGCAGATGCCGAAACGTCTGATACAGCGACAGAAGATGCAAAATCAGAAGAATCAAAGACATTTGATGCCGAAACGGCTTCCGTATCAGGCTGGAATTTTACAGTAGAAGATGTGCAAAAAAGCAAGTCACTTGAAAACGTCAGTGTAGAGCTTGGATACACAGATGTAGAGACAAACAGCTTTAAGAAAGAAGCGAGTGACGGAAAAACATTCTGTATGATCAAAATGAAGATAGAAAAAGACGGAAGTACAGAAAGTATCGACTGGGCAAATATGAAAGTCACAGATGCTGACGGAAACGAATACGAAAGAATGGAAGATGAGTTTCTGAGTGATCTGGGAATGATGCGTATGCCGGGAAATACTCTTAATTTCGGCACCAGTGAAGGCTGGATGATCTATGAAGTCAATGAAGATGCAGATGGACTTACCTTAAACTACAGCTTTAATGAAGACGAGTATCATTGTAATCTGTAAATCAGAAAAAGGAGACAGGGTATGTACAGCAGAAAGAGACTGAAACTTTTTATGATTGCAGCTGTTTGTGCTGCGTGTGTATCTGGAATTGCTTCCACAACAGTAAATGCGGATGAAAATAACACAGAGAATGTAACAAATGTACTTGAAAAAACAGATATTTTCGAAAATCAGAATCAGATCGATGAAGCATTTAAATCAGAATTAGATAATAAATATCCGCTGGACAATGCATTGATCGTGGTAAATCCGTACGGAACATCGCCTTTGTCTGCGGTAGCTCTATTTTCGACAGAGGAAACGACAGGCGGAACCATTACGGTAAAAGGAAAATCACCGGAAAATGATATAGTTGGAAACATTGAGTCGGCGAAAGACCATATTGTACCGATCTACGGACTTTATTACGGTGACACCACGACCGTTGAGATCAGCCTGGAAGATGGTGAAAAGTCCTCTTTTGAGGTTACGACAGAAAAGACAGAGATGGATTACGGCGATGTCAAAATGGAAATATTTGATGAAGCAAATTATGATTACTCCAATCTGTCATTTTTGTGTTCAACCATGGGATCCGTGTATGCGGTAGACGGTGCCGGAGATATTCGTTTTTATACGGATATGGGTGGTTCACTCGGTGTACATTTTCTTGCAAACGGACATCTGATGATGCCGGCTCCATATGTTTTAAAAACAAGTTATTACAAAGAAGGTCTGCTTGAAGTAGACCTGAATGGAAAAATTTATCGTGAATATGCCATCCCGGGAGGTCAGCATCACGATTTCAGAGAACTTTCAAATGGCAATTTGCTTGTAGCGTCAGACAGTCCGGATCTCAGTTCGGTAGAGGATTATGTAGTCGAAATTGACCGCGAATCCGGCGAAGTGGTGTGGGAACTGGATATGAAAGATCTTCTCGATATCGAGGATGGTGCATCGGCATCCATGGAAAGTGATGGAAGTGATGAGGAAGACTGGTTCCATAATAATGGACTCTGGTATGATGAAGAAAATGATCTGGTCCTTCTTTCTGCAAGGCACAAAGATGCGATCGTCGCAGTTCATAAGACAGACAAAAAGATTGCATGGATCCTTGGTGATCCGACCGGCTGGGACAAGACAGACAAGTCACTTTTCTTTACACCAACCGGAGATGATTTTGAATGGTTTTATGCTCAGCACTGTGTATCCATGCTGGATAATGGTGATATCATGCTGTTCGATAACGGTACGGCAAAAGTCAAAAGAATTGATAATGAAAATCGTGTGACGGGAGATCAGGTATATTCCAGAGCTGTTATTTATCATATCAATACAGACGATATGACTGTATCGCAGGTATATGAATACGGAAAAGAAAGAGGCGCAGACTGGTATGCAGACTGGATATCAGGTGTAGATTCTCTGGATGGTACGAAAGATCATCTGTTTATCACGGCAGGTTCTCATCTGCACAGTGAGGAAGAAAACAGAAGTGATTTTTATCCGTCAGACATGTTCCGTCAGGGACTTACAAAGATGACACATATTGATCAGGTTGATGAAGGAAATCTGACCGCAGAGCTGACTTTGTCGGGAGATTCGTATAGTGTTCTGACATTCAGAGCATTCCGAATGCCTTTGTATACAGAAAATACTGATTTTGATATTACAGCAAAACCGGAAGTACTGGGAAGTCTTGGTGAGACACCGTATGAGACACAGGAGATTGATCTGTCATCAGCCGAAGCACTTCCGGAAGGATGGACAATCAAACTGGACGATTTAAAAGTCTCTGTGGAGGGAAACTATCAGACGGAAAGCAAGGCAGATGAGCCTGCAGACGGAACTCTGGTACTTTCAAATGGTACGGAAACAAGAGGATATGCACTGACACAGACTTCGACAGAGGGAGATAACGGGGTCAATGTGAAAGTCAGTGGATGGGTTTCTACGGATAGTCTGGATGGAGAGGAATGGGAGATTTATATTCAGGCAGACGGGAAACTTTATAATACGAAATATAAATTAGCTTTATAATGGGAGTTGTAAAATGAAAAAAGGAAAAGTCAGGAAAATTGTTATACTGATCATTGTGGCATGCATGATTCTGACAGTACTCGGATGCGTTGCCTGGAAGAAGCGGATTGGAATTTATAATACTTATATGAAAATGACAGGACGTGAGCCTTCCCGTACAACGCAGTGGGTTTTGAAGGGTAAAGAAATCGGTTATCATAAGCAGGTGATCAAAACTGGAAAGAATAAGTCAGAAACTTTACAGATTGCGGACAATGGAAGCAATATGGAGAAAGTGGAATCCACTATTACGCAGGAGGCTTCCTGGGTGGATACGTCTTTAGAAGTTGATCAGCAGCTGGAAGAAGAGCAGAAGAACGGATATACGTGGGAAGAACCGCTGATCGTCCAGAATCCATACAGATATTCACCACTGACTGCTGTAATTTTATTTGATACGGATGAAGAATGTGAAGTTCGTGTAACTGTAAAGGGAAAAACAGAAGCAGCAGATATTGAAGGAACAGTTGATGCGGCAACTTCGCACAGAGTTCCGGTTGTTGGTCTGTATGCAGGACAGGAAAATACAGTTCTTCTTGAGCTTCTGGATGATACCGGCAAGGTTACCGATTCACAGGAAATTAAGATTACGACGGATGAACTTCCGGAAAAAATGAACAATGCAGTGACACCGGTGAAAACGAGCGGGGAATCTGCTTTGCCGTTAACGATTGTCCATGGACAGGGAGCACGTTATCCATACGCATATGACTGTATGGGAGACGTTCGGTGGTATCTGGATCGCAAGTCAGATAAGTTTGGTATTTACCCGTTGTCAAATGACCGATTCCTTTTTGCAGCAGGAGATATTGGTATCACGAATATCGGAAGACCGGATACATCCGATCTTTATGAAGCAGATTATCTTGGGCGTGCATATAAACTGTATTATATACAGCAGGGTGTACACCATGATATTGCGGAAAAAGAACCGGGTGGAAATCTGCTTATTCTGAGTAATTCCGGTGAAGAGTATTACTGGGATATGATACAGGAAATTGACAGGGAAACCGGTGAAGTCGTCGATGAATTAAAACTGAGTGACATCTTCAGGAAACAATACGTAAGTTCGATAGACTGGGCACATATAAATACAATTTCCTATCAGGCATCAGATGATACGATCCTCATAAGTCCGCGTAATCTGTCGGCAGCAGTAAAGATCAAATGGTCTACAAAAGAAATCGTCTGGATGCTGGGAGATCCAAAGCTCTGGAAGGGTACAGAATTCGAGCAGTATGTTCTGCAGCCGGAAGATGATTTTGTTTACCAGTTCTATCAGCACAGTGTATATCAGCTGACTGCAGATCTGGATGGCAATCCGGAAACTCAGGAAATAAGTATGTTTGATAATCATGCTTCCTTCTTTAAGAACAGAATCAAAGATATTTATGATAATCCGAATGAATCGTATGTATTGGTTTATTCTGTGAATGAAAAAGACAAAACAGTAAAACAGATCAAAAAAATACCGGTGGCATATTCTCAGATCACTTCAAATACCTGTTATGACGAAACAAGCGGTCATATTTTCGGAATGTGCGGATATATCAAAGGTGGAAGCGGAATAAACTATGAAATGGATTATGAAACCGGTGAAATTATCAATCAGTATCAGATCAGCTCCTGGTTTTATCGTTCCACACCAATGAAGATTGATTATAATGATCTTGCCTCTGCGATGGAAACAGATGAAAACTACATCTGCGGAGAATTGTTAAAGCCGGTTGAAACAACGAAAAAACTGACAAAGACAACAGACCAGATGCCTGATGAATCTGAGGTAAGCATGAGACTTATGGATCGTATCCTCTATGTAAAATCAGATTATCATGCAATATCACAGATCATCTTTTCCGGTGAGGACCATACTTATGTATATGATCTTTCCGACAAACTGATTTTCAGCAAAAAAATGATGCTGGTAAATCAGGAAATGGCAGTGCCGCTTACAGATATGAGTGCGGACAGCTATGATGTTTATGTGGTATACAAAGATGAATTTTATAACTGTGGTCAGACCATAACCATAAAACAGTAAAGTGTAATATGATACGCAGGAAAGCTCCGGCACCAGATGAGAAGAACTCTTGGCAGTGCAGGAGCTTTTTTCTGCCTTTTTTTTGCAACTTTCTCCTTAAGGTTGATAATTTTTGCATTTTAGCGTACAATCAGTTACAAAACAGTATGAAGAAATAAAGGGTTAATTAAGATGAAAATAAGAAAGCTACTCGCGATCTGGGCAGCGAAGGCTGCAGGTGCAGGTTGCAAAATGATGGGGCGTCAGGGTGTGACGTGGGCAGGAAAGATTGCATTAAAGATATATCCGCAGATTCTTACTGAACTTTCAAAAGAAGTCAGAAAGGGCATATTCGTAGTCTGCGGAACGAATGGTAAGACAACGACAAACAACATGCTCTGTGCAGCGCTGGAAGCAGAAGGACAGAGGGTGGTCTGCAACCATACTGGCTCTAATATGCTGAATGGTGTGGTCGCTGCTTTTGCACTTGGAGCAGGTCTAAATGGTCATATTGATGCGGATTATGCCTGTATCGAGGTAGATGAAGCATCCACCAGACATATTTTTCCACGAATGAAACCGAATTATATGGTAATGACAAATCTTTTCCGCGATCAGCTAGACCGTTACGGTGAGATCGACATTACGATGAACATTCTGGAGGAGATGATCCGCACTGTTCCGGATATGAAGCTGATTGTAAACGGTGATGATGCGCTGTCTGCATATATGGCGATGGACAGCGGCAATCCATGCGTTTATTATGGAATCAGCCATCCAGTTATGAGAAATGAGACAAATGAGATCCGTGAAGGACGTTTTTGCAAGAAATGCGGAGAGCGTCTGCAGTACAGTTTTTATCATTACAGTCAGCTGGGAGATTACCAGTGTCCGAAATGTGGTTTTAAACGGCCGGTTCCGGATTATGATGCAGAAGATGTAAAAGTCGGCGATCAGCTCAGTTTCTCCGTAGAGGGAAAGCGAATTGTTGCAAATTACCGTGGATTTTATAATGTATATAATATTCTGGCAGCTTATGCAGGTATCCGTACTGCGGGCTTTAAGGCAGAACATTTTATGGACATGCTTAAAAATTTTAATCCGGAAAACGGCAGAATGGAGCAGTTCCGCATCAAAGGTGCCGGTGTGACTCTGAATCTTGCGAAGAATCCGGCTGGATTTAACCAGAATATTTCTGCTGTCATGCAGGATACCAATCCGAAAGACGTGATCATTGCGATCAACGACAATGCGCAGGACGGTATTGATATTTCATGGCTCTGGGACGTGGATTTTGACCGTCTCGGAGAAGAAAGCATCCGTTCTGTTACTGTCAGCGGTATCCGCTGTCAGGATATGCGTCTGCGTCTGAAATATGTAGATATTCCGTCCATTCTGGAATCTGATGTCGAGAAGGCAATCCGTGACCGTGTAGCGGACGGAACCGGAAACTTATATGTTCTGGTAAACTATACAGCACTTTTTAGCACCAGAAATATACTTAAGAAGCTGGAGGGAGAACACTGATGAAACTGACAATAGGACATTTATACCCGGAACTTCTTAATCTTTATGGTGACAGAGGCAACATCCAGTGCCTGATGAAGAGATGCCAGTGGAGAGGTATTGAAGCAGAGACGATCGCATTTGAGATGGGAGATACCATTGATTTTTCCAAACTGGATATCGTGCTTCTGGGTGGTGGCTCAGACAGAGAGCAGATGATCGTCTGTGAGAAATTAAAAGCGCTCCAGAAAGATTTTAAGGCATATGTGGAGGATAACGGTGTTGTCATTGCAATATGCGGTGGATATCAGCTGCTCGGGAGCTACTACAAGACAGAACAGGGCATGATCGAAGGCCTGAGTCTGGTCGACATGTACACCGAGCAGGAAGAAGGCCGCCTGATCAGTAATATTGTTTTGCAGAGTGATCTTTTTGAAATGCCGGTAGTAGGTTTTGAAAATCACGGTGGAAGAACCTGCATCAACGATAACAAACCTCTGGGCAAAGTTCTGTACGGAAAGGGAAATGACGGCAGGACCGGGTATGAAGGTGTGGTTTATAAAAATGTAATAGGAACTTATCTTCATGGACCATTGTTGCCGAAGAATCCGCAGCTTGCGGACTGGCTGATCCTGAAAGCACTTCAGCGTAAATACGGAGAGCAGACGGCACTTACAGAACTTGACGACAGTCAGGAAAAAGAAGCGAACGATTATATTTTTCATCGATTTACACAAAACAGATAAGGGGATACAAATGGCAAAATCACACAATCAGAAAGCAAAAATCCTGATTCTTGAACATCTTCTGGCAGGTACATCACGGGACAGGGTCGTGACAATGCAGGAGATCCTTGATAAACTTGCAGAATATGAAATTACAGCAGAACGAAAAAGTATTTACGATGATCTGGAAGCCCTGCGTGAGTTTGGGCTGGATATAGAGTTCAAGAGGGGCAGACCGGGCGGATATTATCTGAAAAATGGAAATGTTCCATCGGTACAGGAAAAACCGACAGCAGATAAAGCGCAAAAAGCTGTCCCCGCAAAAGCTTCTGCCGGAACAGAGAATGGTTTTATGAGTCTTTGTAAATCTGAGCTTCAGGAAGCAGACAAACCAATGAAATTAGTGTGCCGGAAATCAAAAGAAAAAGAGATGCGGGCATTCTTTGGAACAATGGCAGAATACAAAATAAAAGAAGACGGTGAAATTCAGATTACTGTACCACAGATCAGTGGTCCGCAGTTTTTCGGCTGGCTGACGGCAATGGGAAAAGATGTACATATCCTGAAACCCAAAAAGACGGCAGTAGCATATAGAGACTATCTTAAAACTCTTGCAAAAGAGTATAAAGGTGTATAAAGGACAGAAAGGAAATCAGCATGAAAAAAAGAGCAGTTTGTATCATACTCGGAGTATTGCTGACCGGAGCCATGTTCACCGGTTGTGGCAAAAACAAGGCAACAGAGGCAGCCAGTGAAAGTGCGCAGACCGAGAAGGAAGGCGTTGGGGAAGACGTAGAGAAAGATTCTGAAACAGATAAAAAATCTGATAAAGATTCTGCGGATAAAGATACTTCCTCCGATAAAAAGACATCTGCGACAGGGACACCCGTTGCAACGGAGACGGGAACTTCGGAGGAAGAAACAGACACACCAGACGCTGAAAAAATTGCAATTTTACTTCCAAATGAAGATGAATGGACCAGAGATGCCAAAGAACTCGAGGCGAAGTTTAAGGATGATGGTTATACACCGGTAATCATGTATGCACAGGATGACGCAGATGAGCAGGCATCTCAGGTCAGTGACATGACAGAGGAAGGCATATCTGCAATGGTGATTGCACCGGTAGATCCATATGGCTTAAGTGAAGAACTTAAAGCTGCAAAAGAGGCTGAGATTCCGGTGATAGCATATGATGATCTGATCATGAATACGGATGCGTTAAAATACTATGTGACATTTGGCGGACGTCAGATCGGACAGCTTATCGGACAGGAAATTATTGATAAAGAAGAACTTGAGAAACTTCAGGAAGCAAAGGAATCAAAAACAATTGAGTTCTTTATGGGCTCTCTGGACGATGAGCAGGCACTGTTTTTCTATAACGGACTGATGGAAAAACTGCAGCCGTATCTGGATGACGGCACACTTGTATGTAAATCCGGTCAGATCACATTTGAGGAGACCGGTATCCTGCGGTGGAGCATGGATGAGGCACAGTCACGGGCGGAAGAAACGTTAAGTGAATTTTATTCAGACACAGAGACACCGGATATTATCTGTACAGGATTTGACGGTGCGGCAGAAGGGGTATTGAAAGCCCTCCGAAATGATGGACTGACACTGGGTGAAAACTGGCCGATGATCACCGGAGTCGGATGCGATGCGGATGCAGTAAGGAACATCGCAGAGAGTGAAATTGCATGCAGCGTCTTTATGGATCGCAGAGTACTGGCAGATCAGGCAGAAGATATGGTAAATGTATATCTGCATGGAGAAGACGATCCGGAAGTTAATGATTATGAACAGTATGACAATGGTACAAAGATCATTGCCTCTTATCTGTGCGAACCACAGCTTATCAATATAGATAATTACGAGATTCTGATCGATAACGGATATTATACAGGAGATGAGGTAAAACCGGAAGCTACACCGACACCGGAGCCGACTGTGACACCGGAGATGACTGAGAAACCGGATGTTACTGCGACGCCAGAGGTAACAGAAAGCCCGGAAGCAACCATAACTCCGGAGGTTACCGAAGAATCTGAGGAGACTGCAACTCCAACACCGACAGAAAAGGTGACACCAACTCCAAAGGAACGTGTGACTTTAAAACGTTCCACAAAGAATAAATAATTGAATTATATAAAAGACAAACAAAAAAGGAACCTCTGTCAGCTGGCAGGGGTTCCTTTTACTTATTCAGATTAATCACGGAAAGTTAAGGAGTCATCTGTCATGGAATCTACAATTGCGAGGGATTCCAGACGTACACCCATATCACGGATCTTCTGGCCGCCGTTCTGGAAGCCTTTCTCGATAACGATACCGGCACCTTCAAGCGTTGCTCCGGATTCTTTGACAATATTGATGAGTCCGAGTAATGCACATCCGTTTGCAAGGAAGTCATCAATCAGAAGTACATGGTCTTCCGGTCCGAGAAATTTCTTGGACAGGATCACATCATATACTTTCTTATGTGTGAAGGATTCTACCTTGGAACAGTACATTTCACCATCAAGATTCAGACTCTGGGCTTTTTTGGCAAAAATGACAGGTACATCAAAATACTGTGCGGCAATACAGGCAATACCGATGCCGGATGCCTCAATAGTGAGGATTTTAGTAATCGGACAATCTGCGAAACGTCTTTTAAACTCTTTGCCGATCTCGTTGATGAGAGTAATATCCATCTGATGATTCAAAAAACTGTCTACCTTCAAAATATTTCCTGGTTTTACGATTCCATCTTTCAGTATACGGTCCTTTAAAAGCTGCATGATTTCTCTCCTTTGATTTCTAAGCGTTTTCATAAAATTATAATAATGATACTCTATTCTTCGAAGAAGTTCAATTCTTTTCGACAAAATTTTTTAGGAAACGATTTCTGAAGGGTACGTGCGTTGCAAAAGTCAGAGAGGTCTGCTACAATGAGGTTAATTTCAGAAAAATAGCAGACATCAGGAGGTAATAAAATGGCTGAACAGAAATATACAGTAAATGCAATGGGCGAGCAGTGCCCGATTCCGGTTGTAAAGACAAAGAAGGTTTTGGACAGTGTACAGGGTGATGCGGAGATCACAGTTTTTGTAGATAATGAAACTGCGGTACAGAATCTGACAAGAATGGGAAGGACTGCCGGGGCAGAAGTACTTGCCGAGAAAAAAAGTGACAGAGAATTTCATGTGATTCTCCGTGTGAAAGACAGACAGCCATCTGCCGGTATACAGGAGGAAGTAAACTGCATTCCGGATGTAAAGAGTGATTTTGTGATCGCTGTAGATACCGCGACTATGGGAAGAGGAAATGATGAACTCGGGAAGGTCCTGATGAAAGGATTCCTTTTTGCTGTGACACAGCTTGATGAGCTTCCGAAGACCATACTGTTTTATAATGGAGGTGCGACGCTTACGACAGAAGGCTCCGATTCCCTTGACGATTTAAAGAGTCTGGAGGCACAGGGTGTGACGATCAAGACCTGCGGTACCTGCCTGAATTATTACGGATTGACTGAGAAACTCAAAGTAGGCGAAGTGACCAATATGTATGATATTGTAGAGACGATGGCGAAAGCATCCAAAGTTGTAAAACCATGATCAAAAAAGTACCCAGATATCTTCTGACTTTTTTTAATACGAGCGGTGCGATTGCAGTGGAGCGTTTCTGTAAAGAACGTGAGATTCCCGGAAGACTGATTCCGGTACCACGTGAGATTTCAGCAAGCTGTGGCCTTTCCTGGGCGGTTTTGCAGGAAGAAAAGGACTGCCTTGAATCGGTGGAACGTGAATTTGCAGAAGAAATCGAAGGAAAGTGGATGCTGGATGTCTGAAATCCGGAAAGAGTGGAAAACTATGAAAGAATACGAAGTGATCTGGGAGATTTTTAATAAGTGTCCCAGAAACCAGATGCGAGATGTGTTTGTCGAAGAGGTAGAGATTGCAGACCCGGAAGAGTATGTCAGACACAAATTTCAGGGAAAAGATGTGAGTTATGACAAGACTGTTCTGCCGGACGGCACGATTGTATTTGATATTGTGACTTCTCAGATAAAACAACGATGCTCCTTTACAGAGATTTAGTATTTATGGTATAATAAGATTTACGCAATAAAATACCGGAATGCCTGAAACTCAGGCAAAAGGAGAAAACATGAGTGAGACAAAAGAAACCCATGTACATGTTCGTGAGGACGGGACAGTGATCGAGCATTCTCACGGTCCACATGGTCATCATCACAGCCATGAACAGACAAAAGCAGTCCTGAACAGATTATCCAGAGCAATCGGACATCTGGAGTCCATCAAGCGGATGGTAGAGGACGGCAGGGACTGTTCGGAAGTGCTGATCCAGCTTTCCGCTGTAAAGTCAGCAATCAACAATACCGGCAAGATCATCCTTCAGGATCATATCGAGCATTGTATTGTGGATGCAGTGGAGCATGGTGACAGAGATGCAATCAAAGAACTGGAACGGGCAATCGACAGATTTATGAAATAAAGGAGTAACAATAAAATGGCAAAGGAATGCAGTAACAGCTCATGCAGCAAATCAAGCTGCGAAGGATGTGCAAGCAAAGGCAAGAGCGAGCCACAGAATTTTCTTGCACCGGCAAATATTTTTTCTGATGTAAAACACGTGATCGGTGTTGTCAGCGGTAAGGGGGGCGTAGGTAAATCTTTCGTAACAGGTTCCCTTGCAAATGCAATGGCAGCAAAGGGCTATAAAGTAGGTATTCTGGATGCAGATATCACCGGACCGTCTATTCCAAAGATGTATGGTCTTACAGGCGCTGCACAGGCAGACGACAACGGCATCTATCCGATGGAGACGGCAAATGGCATCAAGGTCATGTCCATCAACCTGCTTCTTCCTACAGAAGACACTCCGGTTATCTGGAGAGGACCGGTTCTTGCAAATATGGTCAAACAGTTCTGGACTGATGTTGTCTGGGACAAGATCGACTATCTCTTTGTAGATATGCCTCCGGGAACAGGTGATGTGCCGCTTACAGTATTCCAGTCACTTCCGATCGACGGAATTGTGATCGTAAGTTCTCCACAGGACCTTGTAAAGATGATCGTAAAGAAAGCATACAACATGGCTGAAATGATGAAGATCCCGGTTCTCGGAATCGTTGAAAACTACAGCTATGTAAAATGTCCGGACTGCGGTACACCGATTAAGATTTTTGGTGAAAGTCACATCGATGAGATTGCAGCAGAGCTGAATGTACCGGTTGTGGGTAAGATGCCGATTGATATGGATTATGCTTCCAAGGCTGACAGAGGAGCATTTGATCAGATCAACAACGAATATATCGCGAAGGCAGTCGAAGTAATGCCAGAGTAAATAAATGCCCGACAGAGGCGGAGAAAATCTGAATTTCAGATAAACTCCGTCGGCTGCCGGGCATTTTACATTATAAAAAATTATTCTGCAATCATCCGGAAGTTACAATATTTCAAGAAATCTTTCCGCTGCCTGTGAAAGCGGCTGACCGTCATGGTAGACAAGTACAAGCTGTCTGGGGGAAAGGCCGCTGATAAGTGAGATTGGTTTCAGGGAATCATCGGGCGAGAGCATATAATCCGGAATGCAGGCAATGCCGAGCCCGATGCGGGCGAGATCCATCAGAAGGTCGTTGCTGTTGAGTTCGACTTCCGGCAGCAGGTTTAACCCCTGAGAGGCAAACGCCTGATGAAGGTATTCGCTGGTCGTACTCTTGCCGGACAGCATCAGGATCGGATACTCAAGCAGAGTATTCAGCTCACGGGGCATGTCATTTAAAGGAAAATACGCAGGATTTCCTATAAAAATGTCCTGAAATTCTTTTAAGACACGGATCTGCATATGATTGCCGAGACGTGAATTCGGAAAATTGCAGACGATCAGGTCGACCTGGCCTTTTTCCAGAAGTTCCACACAGCCGATGGAAGTGCTGTTGGTGACTTTGATGCGAACATCAGGGAACGCCTGATGAAACTGCTGCAGGTAACTGATCAGATAATAACGGCAGATCGTGTCACTGGCACCGATACGGAGTTGTCCCTTCAGCATATTGTCTCCGGAAAGCAGAGATTCTCCCTCGACGAGCATCTGCAAAGCCGGTTTGACATGCTGCAGAAGAAGTTCTCCTTCCGGTGTGAGGAGGACTTTTTTTGTGCTTCGGATAAAAAGTGTGTGATTCAACTTTTTTTCCAGCGTTTTGATCGACTGGCTTACGGCTGACTGAGAAATAAAAAGCTGACGGGATGCCTCCGAAAAACTTAAAGAAGTGGCAACATAGTAAAAAACTTTGTAAAGCTCAAGATTGATATCCATAGGAACCTCCTGACTAATAAGTTTAAATAATAAAAAATATAAGATATATTAATTTTACTAATGATATTTGTTATGATACTATATATTCTGAAGCAGCACAAGTATGTCTGCATCACTAATATACAACTATAAGACAAACACATATCTGAAAGGAGTTTCTTACTTATGAGTAACGTAAGACGCGTTTATGTAGAAAAGAAACCAGCCTATGCAGTACAGGCAAAAGAATTAAAGCACGAGATCAGCAGCTATCTCGGAATCAAATCCGCATCAAAAGTCAGAGTGCTGATCCGCTATGATGTAGAAAATATTTCAGATGAAGTTTTTGAAAAAGCATGCAGAACCGTATTCGCAGAACCGCCGGTAGATGATCTGTATTTTGAAAAATTCGAAGCAGCAGAAGATGCGAAGATTTTTTCTGTAGAATATCTTCCGGGTCAGTTTGATCAGAGAGCTGATTCAGCAGTTCAGTGTGTGCAGTTTCTGGATGGAGATTTACAGCCGATCATCCGCTCTGCAACAACTTATGTAATAGAAGGAAATGTAACAGCCGAAGAATTTGAAGCGATCAAACATCACTGCATCAACCCGGTAGATTCCCGTGAAACAGGTCTCGAGAAACCGGAGACACTGGTTACTGTATTCCCGGAACCGGAAGATGTCAAAATCTTTGACGGATTCAAAGATATGCCGGAAGCAGACCTTAAAGCACTGTATGATTCTCTGAATCTTGCAATGACCTTCAAGGATTTCCAGCACATCCAGAATTACTTTAAAAACGAAGAAAAACGTGATCCGTCCATGACAGAGATCCGTGTACTTGATACATACTGGTCCGATCACTGCCGTCATACCACATTCTCCACAGAGCTTACCGATGTGAAGTTTGATGAAGGCGATTACAAAGAACCAATCGTTAAGACTTACGAAAAATATCTTGCAGACAGAGAAGTACTTTACAAAGATCGCGATGACAAATTTGTCTGCCTGATGGATCTTGCTCTGATGGCAATGAAAAAACTGAAATCTGAAGGTAAACTTGCAGATCAGGAAGAATCTGATGAGATCAATGCCTGCAGTATCGTTGTTCCGGTTGACGTGGACGGTAAAGAAGAGGAGTGGCTGATCAACTTCAAGAATGAGACACACAACCATCCGACCGAGATCGAACCATTTGGTGGTGCAGCAACCTGCCTTGGTGGTGCTATCCGTGACCCGCTTTCCGGACGTACTTATGTATATCAGGCAATGCGTGTGACCGGTGCAGCAGATCCGACAGTATCCGTAAAAGAAACTCTTAAAGGAAAACTTCCGCAGAAAAAACTGGTCAGAGGTGCAGCTCATGGCTACAGCTCTTATGGTAACCAGATCGGTCTTGCTACCGGTTATGTAAAAGAAGTCTATCATCCGGATTATGTTGCAAAACGTATGGAGATCGGTGCCGTTATGGGCGCAGCTCCGAGACGTGCCGTTATCCGTGAGAATTCCGATCCGGGAGATATCATTATCCTGCTCGGCGGACGTACAGGCCGTGACGGTATCGGTGGTGCAACCGGTTCCTCAAAAGTACATACAGAGGCATCTATCGAAGTCTGCGGTGCAGAAGTACAGAAAGGTAATGCACCGACAGAGCGTAAGATCCAGCGTATGTTCAGACGTGAAGAAGTCAGTCATATCATTAAGAAATGTAACGACTTTGGTGCCGGCGGTGTATCCGTTGCTATCGGTGAGCTTGCAGACGGACTTCGCGTAGACCTTGATAAAGTTCCGAAAAAATATGCCGGTCTTGATGGTACAGAGATTGCAATCTCTGAATCTCAGGAGCGTATGGCAGTTGTTGTAGATCCGAAAGATGTTGATACATTCCTCGGTTATGCAAACGAAGAAAACCTGGAGGCAATTCCGGTTGCAGTTGTTACCGAAGACCCACGCCTTGTTCTTACATGGAGAGGCAAAGAAATCGTGAATATTTCCCGTGCCTTCCTTGATACCAACGGTGCACATCAGGAAACAACTGTAGAAGTAGAGATTCCGAACAAAGAGGGCAATCTGTTTGAAGAGCGCCCGGATGTAGCTGATGTAAAGGCGAAATGGCTGGAGACACTTGCTGATCTCAATGTATGCTCACAGAAGGGCCTCGTTGAAATGTTTGACGGTTCTATCGGAGCAGGCAGTGTATTTATGCCATATGGTGGTCAGTATCAGCTTACCGAGACACAGAGTATGGTAGCAAAAGTTCCGGTACAGAACGGAAAAACAGACACAGTTACTATGATGAGCTATGGATTTGATCCGTATCTGTCCTCATGGAGTCCGTATCACGGAGCTGCCTATGCAGTGACAGAATCTGTTGCAAGAATCGTTGCAACAGGTGGTGATTACAAAAAAATCCGTTTCACATTCCAGGAATACTTCCGTCGTATGACAGAAGATCCGAAGAGATGGAGTCAGCCATTCTCCGCACTGCTTGGTGCATATGCGGCACAGATGGGATTCGGACTTCCGTCCATCGGCGGCAAAGACAGTATGTCCGGTACTTTCAATGAAATCGATGTACCTCCGACACTGGTATCCTTTGCCGTAGACGTAGCGAAGATCCAGGATGTGATTACTCCGGAACTCAAAAAAGCCGGAAACAAACTGGTATGGCTCCGTGCACCGCGTGATCAGTATGATCTGCCGGATTATGCAGGAATCATGGATCAGTACGAAAAACTCCATAACGATATCCAGAACGGCAAAGTTGTTTCTGCCTATGCACTGGATCGCCACGGTATTGCAGCAGCTGTTTCCAAGATGGCATTTGGTAACGCATTTGGTGTAAAGATCGAGCATAATCTGGATCCGAGAGATTTCTTTGCTCCGGGATTTGGTGACATCATCATGGAAGTTCCGGCAGAAAAAGTCGGCGAGCTTTCCATCACTTATACACTGATCGGTGAAGTTACCGAGGATGGCAAATTCTCTTACGGAGATACCGTGATCACTGAGGCAGAAGCAGTAGAAGCATGGAAAGGAACTCTGGAAAGAGTCTTCAAGACAGTTTCCGGTGAAGAAAATGAAAAACCGGCTAAAGATGAGCTGTACCATGCAGAAAACATTTATGTATGCAAACACAAAGTTGCAAAACCGCGTGTATTTATTCCGGTATTCCCGGGAACCAACTGCGAATACGACAGCACACGTGCATTTGAGAGAGCCGGCGCAGAAGTAGATGTCAAAGTCTTCAAGAACCTGACAGCAGAGGATATCCATGATTCTGTAGAACTCTTTGAGAAAGCAATTGATCAGGCGCAGATTATCATGTTCCCAGGAGGATTCTCCGCAGGTGATGAACCGGATGGTTCTGCAAAATTCTTTGCAACTGCATTCCAGAATGCAAAGATCAAAGAAGCCGTTATGAAACTGATTAATGAGAGAGACGGCCTTGCACTTGGTATCTGCAATGGTTTCCAGGCACTCATCAAACTTGGCCTTGTACCGTATGGTGAGATCTGCGGACAGAAAGAGGATTCCCCGACACTGACCTTCAACACCATCGGACGTCATATCTCCAAGATGGTTTACACCAAGGTTGTAAGCAACAAGTCTCCATGGCTTCAGAAAGCACAGCTCGGCGGTGTATACTGTAACCCGGCATCCCACGGAGAGGGACGTTTTGTTGCCAACGATGAATGGCTTGCAAAACTCTTTGCCAACGGACAGGTTGCAACTCAGTATGTAACTCCGAATGGAAACTTAAGTGCAGACGAAGAATGGAATGTCAATGGTTCCTACATGAACATCGAAGGTATCACAAGTCCTGACGGACGTATCCTCGGTAAGATGGCACACAGCGAGCGTCGTGGCGATGGAGTGGCTGTCAACATTTACGGAGAACAGGATATTAAGATCTTTGAATCCGGTGTAGAGTACTTTAAATAATCGCAGGTGAGTTATAGTCAGGTTATATAATATTGGTCTGACCAAAAAGTGGAATCACCCATTGACAAATGGAAAGCATGTGGATATAATGGATAACAGAATAAAGAAACACGTTGAAGAGAAGAGTAAACTGTGGAATGTTCCAGAGAGAGATACACATGCTGAGAGTATTTTAGCAGGAAACAGTTGAAGACCATCTCCGAGTGGCCCTAATACGGTCCGGTGATTCCGTTATCATCTTATAAGAGTGGCTGAATCTGTCCGATGAGGTACAGACGCAGCAAGCAGGGTGGAACCGCGAGTAGATTATTCGTCCCTTACAGTGCAGAGGTGCAGTGTAAGGGACTTTTTGGTGTATAAAGGCAGCAATATCCGCTCGTCCCTGTGGAAAAACTTACAAATTTATTCAAACACAAAAGGAGTTCAAAACTATGATTATCACATTAAAAGACGGATCAAAAAAAGAGTATTCAGAAGCAAAGTCCGTAATCGACATTGCTTATGACATCAGCGAGGGTCTTGCACGTGCTGCATGCGCCGGAGAAGTAAACGGAGAAGTTGTAGATCTTCGTACAGTACTTGACAGTGACTGTGAATTGAATATTCTCACAGCAAAGGATGAAAAAGGACTTGCTGTTCTTCGTCACACAGCATCTCATGTACTTGCACAGGCAGTACAGAACTTATATCCGGAAGCAAAGGTTGCAATCGGACCTTCTATTGATACAGGATTTTATTATGATTTCGATCACGTACCGTTCTCACGTGAGGATCTGGACGCAATTGAGAAAGAAATGAAAAAAATCATCAAAAAAGGTGCAAAGATCGAGCGCTTCACAAAATCAAGAGAAGACGCGATCGCATACTTCAAAGAGAAAAACGAACCTTATAAGGTAGAACTGATCGAAGATCTTCCGGAAGGAGAAGAAATTTCCTTCTATTCACAGGGAGACTGGACAGATCTCTGTGCCGGACCACACCTGATGAGTGTAAAAGGTGTAAAAGCATTTAAACTTCTTTCTTCTTCCAGTGCTTACTGGAGAGGCAGCGAAAAGAATGCGATGCTGACTCGTATTTACGGAACAGCATATGCTACAAAAGATGAACTGAAAGAGCATCTGGAGCAGATGGAAGAAGCCAAGAAACGTGACCATAACAAACTTGGCCGTGAGATGAAAATCTTTACAACTGTAGATGTTATCGGACAGGGCCTTCCTCTGATCATGCCAAACGGTGTTATCATGATGCAGGAACTGCAGAGATGGATCGAAGATGAAGAGACAAAACGTGGTTATGTAAGAACAAAGACACCTCTTATGGCCAAGAGTGATCTGTACAAGATTTCCGGACACTGGGATCATTACAAAGACGGCATGTTTGTTCTGGGTGATGAAGAGACAGACAAAGAGGTATTTGCACTTCGTCCTATGACATGTCCGTTCCAGTATTATGTATACAAAGCAGAACAGCACAGTTACCGTGACCTGCCGCTGCGTTACGGTGAGACATCCACACTGTTCCGTAATGAGGATTCCGGTGAGATGCACGGTCTGACACGAGTTCGTCAGTTTACAATTTCCGAAGGACATCTGATCGTAAGACCAGACCAGATGGTCAAAGAATTCAAAGACTGTATCGCACTTGCTCAGTACTGCCTGCAGGTTCTTGGCGTTGAGGAAGATGTAACCTATCATCTGTCCAAATGGGATCCGAACAACAAAGAAAAATATATCGGTGAGCCGGAAGTATGGAATGAGACAGAAGGTCATATCCGTCAGATGCTTGAAGAGCTGAATATTCCGTTTACTGAGGATGTCGGAGAAGCTGCATTCTACGGACCTAAAGTTGATATCAACGCAAAGAACGTATATGGAAAAGAAGATACTATGATCACAATTCAGTGGGATGCCCTTCTTGCTGAACAGTTTGATATGTATTATATCGATGAAAACGGAGATAAGAAACGTCCGTACATCATTCACCGTACCTCTATGGGATGCTATGAGAGAACGCTGGCATGGCTGATCGAAAAATATGCAGGTATGTTCCCGACATGGCTCTGCCCGGAACAGGTACGTGTGATTCCAATCTCCGAAAAATTCAATGCTTATGCTGACAAGGTAGAAGCACAGATGAAAGAAGAAGGAATCCGCTGCTCTGTTGACAGACGTTCCGAAAAAATGGGTTACAAGATCCGTGAAGCACGTCTTGAGAGAGTACCGTACATGTTGGTTGTCGGTGCAAAAGAAGAGGAAGAGGGCAAAGTTTCCGTAAGAAGCCGTTACCTCGGTGATGAAGGAATGAAAGACCTCGGAGATTTCATGAGCGCGATCAAAGAAGAAATCAAAAACAAAACGATCCGTAAGATCGAGGTACAGGAAGAGAATAAATAATCTGTCGAACGGACACGAGAAATTCTTGCCATACGACACGCGGTTTTGACAAAATCCGCACCCCCCTGTCACCTATAATGAGTTCACTTACCAAAGTGAAGGATTTATAGGCTGCAGGGGGCTTTTTTTATGTATCAGAATGTATACATAGATGCTGTATTTGCGGCAAACTTTCTGATGGATTATATTCTTCTGCGACTGACCGGATTTTTTATCAGAGAAGGCAGGAACCGCCGGAGATGTCTTATGGCAGCGGCAGGCGGAGCGCTTTTTTCAAGTATCAGTCTCTGTATACCGGCAGATCAGATTCCACGACTGTGGAGCATTGGACAGATTTTCTGTGCGGCTGGAATAATTCGGCTTGCTTATCCGATCCGGTCATGGAAAAGACTTGCAATGGCAGTTCTGATATTTTATGTGCTTGCATTCTTAAGCGGTGGGATCTGGACGGAAGTGATGGGAAATACCCGAACGACCGGAGTGATTTTTGTACTGTGTGCGTTTGGAACCTATCTGGGAATCAGCATTGTGATCCACCTTCTGGATGTCACGGAACATGTGAGAAGCGGATCTTATCCGGTAGTTTTGAAATACTGCGGACGGGAACAGCAGACACAGGGATTCGTAGACACAGGAAATCTGCTTGCAGATCCGGTGAGCGGTACTCCGGTTTCTATTGTGTCATGGGAACTTATGGAAATGCTTTTGCCGGAAGATCTGACAGAAAGACTTGCATGTCTGCAGGAAAAGCCTGAGAAAATAAAAAGTACAGAGATAGCCGGGCTTAAGCCGCACTATCTGTTCTGCCGGACTGTGGGACGGGGAGAGCGGCTGCTTCTGGCTGTGACACTGGAGGAACTTTGTATTCAGATCCAAGGGAATACGGTTCATATAAAAGAGCCGGTTGTCGCACTGTCACCGGAACCTTTTGCTTTGGGAAAAGAATACGAAGTATTACTGAATTCCAGATTATTGCATTAGGAGGGGCAGGATATGAGCAGATCGGCAGCAGGGATGGATTATAGTCCGTTTCAGTTTTTTCAGAAACTGGTTCTTTCAAGATCGAGAGGACTGTATTATATCGGAGGAAGTGATGTCTTACCGGCACCACTGGAACCCAAAAGGGAAGCTTACGTGATCAGTAAGCTTAAGACAGAACAGGAACAGGAGGCAAGATCTCTGCTGATCGAGCATAATTTAAGGCTTGTGGTGTACATTGCAAAGAAATTTGACAATACAGGAGTCGGAGTGGAAGATCTGATTTCAATCGGTACGATCGGGCTTATTAAGGCAATCAATACATTTAATCCGGTCAAAAATATTAAACTGGCGACGTATGCTTCCAGATGCATTGAAAACGAGATCCTTATGTATCTGCGTCGCAACAGCAAGACCAAAATGGAGGTTTCGATTGATGAACCGCTGAATGTAGACTGGGATGGCAATGAACTTCTTTTGTCAGATATCCTCGGAACAGATGAAGATGTGATCTCGAGACGGATGGAAGACGAAGTAGAGATCACTCTGCTCGCAAAAGCAATCAACAAATTAAGTCCGAGAGAACAGACGATCATCCGTCTGCGTTTTGGACTGAATAATGCAGAGGGAAAGGAAAAAACGCAGAAAGAGGTCGCAGATCTTCTTGGAATTTCACAGTCGTATATATCCAGACTGGAAAAACGAATCATGAAGCAACTGAAAAAAGAAATCGTAAAATACGAGTAAGGTGTTAGGCAAAAAACTCTGTGCATATACATAAAAAGAAAATGTGCAGAGGTGTAACTGCATGAAAAAATACAGAATTGAACTGACAATGGCCTGTCTGCTGCTGGTATGTTTTTACCTGTTATCCAGACAGGCCGCTGTTATTTCTGTGAATCAGACGGAACGGGGGACACAGAAAGCTGCCAGTCCGCTGATTCTTGTTGATGCGGGACATGGCGGAAGCGACCCGGGAATGATCGGTGTGGGTGGGCTGGAAGAGAAAGGTATCAATCTTTCTATTTCGCTGCTCCTTCGGGATACACTTGAAAAATCCGGATATTCAGTCATCATGACAAGGGAAGAGGACAAAGGCCTGTATGACAGCAGCGCAGTGAACAAAAAAGCACAGGATATGCAACGTCGGATTGCGATGATCCGGGAACATATGCCGGTGCTTTCCGTCAGCATTCACCAGAACAGCTATCATGATGCGGGCGTGCATGGACCGCAGGTGTTTTATTATGAAAGCTCTGTGGAAGGGAAAAAACTGGCAGAGGCAGTCCAGAGTAGTTTGAATGATCTGCTCGAGGTGGACCGACCACGGAAGGTAAAGGGAAATACAAGCTATTATCTGCTCAAAAGAAGCAGTGGAACACTTGTGATCGTGGAATGTGGTTTTCTGACTAATCCGGAGGAGGCGCAGAAACTTCAGACAAAAGAATATCAGGAAAAAGTTGCCGCCGCAGTCAGCGAGGGAATCCGTACATATCTGAATGCGCAGTAAAGAGCAAAAAGTGTAGATATTGTGAACTTCCATGAAAATAAAAGAAGTTTGTTTGCCATAAGAAAATTCCTTTGCTATACTGTTGCTGTATAAAGGGAAAGTATTTTATACAGAGATTTACAGAAGAGGTGTATGATGTTAGGTATAATTTATCTGGTTCTGTGTATGCTTATCGGAAAAGAGCTGGCGGGGCTGCTGCTTTCAAAAAAATCCGGATATAATCAGATCTGGCTTACTCTGGCAGCTGCTTTTGGCACAGGCGTACTTATAATGGGATGGGCAACTTATATGACTGCATGGGCAGCAAGCGAGGCCGGTGCAGTCCATCCACTGATTTATGCGAATGCAGTTGTCATGCCGGTGGCAGCACTGATTGTTCTGATCCTTTATTGGAAAAGATACCGTAAGGCAGGTTCCTTTAAGGGAATTTTGGGAACAGGGATGATTACGGAGCGCAGGCTGTTTCGAAAAGAAGCAGTGTTTTTTGGTGCTTTGCTGGTGTTTCTGACCTGGATCATGTTTTATGTCTTTTTTATCAAAGACGGAGTGCTGTACAGCGGTTATACGGTTTACGGGGATTATGCACCGCATACAGCGATGATGCGGTCTTTTTCTATGGGGAACAATTTCCCGACAGAGTATCCGCATTTTGGCGGGCAGGATGTAAAGTACCACTTTATGTTCCAGTTTTTTGTGGGAAATCTCGAATTTCTGGGACTGCGTCTGGATTTTGCGTATAATGTGGTAAGTGTTCTTGCGCTTCTGGGATTTTTGATCTTTCTGTATCATATGGCGAAGCGCCTTACCGGAAGCTTTGCAGCCGGAGTGCTGACAGTATTTTTCTTCTTTTTCAGAAGCTCCTTAAGTTTTTTCCGATTTGTCATAGAACATCTGTCAGCAGGAGATCTCTGGACGACACTGAGAGACAATACAACGTTTATCGGCTACACGACAAATGAAAACTGGGGACTCTGGAATTTTAATGTATATCTGAATCAGCGTCATCTGGCATTCGGCCTTCTGATCGTCACGCTTGTGCTCTGGGTATTTATGGACTGGCTCGAGGCAGGATGCAGCGCGCCGGAGAGAGGTGTACGCTGGATAAAAAACCGCATTTTTACAAAGAAAGCATGGCTTTGCGTGCATTCAGAAAATGCGCTGCTTGCAGGAATGCTCCTCGGTCTTACTTCTTTCTGGAACGGGGCGGCAGTGATCGGCGGACTTCTGATCCTGATGGGGTTTGCCGTATTTTCCGATGGGAAGCTGGATTATCTGATTCTGGCGGTAACATCAGTGATTTTTTCTGTGCTTCAGACAAAGATCTTTATCTGGGGGAACGCGGTAAGTCCGTCCTTTTACTGGGGATTCCTGTCAGAAAATAAAAGTATTACAGGAGTACTCTGGTATCTGATTCAGATGAGCGGAGTCTTTTTTGTGGGAGCTGTGATGATCGCGTTTTTTCTGAGAGAACGCAGGCAGAGGGCTGCACTGGTAAGTTTTTTATTTCCACTGATCTTTGCATTCTGTATGTCACTGACTCCGGACATTGCAGTGAACCACAAATATATCATGATCGCGTATGCGTTTCTTGCAATTTTCTGGAGCTTTGCAGTCCTTAAATTGTTTCAGAGAAAAATCGGCGGCAAGATCGTGGCGGTGCTTCTTGCAATTGCACTTAGCATTACGGGAATCTATGATTTTGTGGTTATTTTGAAAGACAATGATTCCGGCCATCGTGTGACTGTGAATATGAAAAGTGAACTGACTGAGTGGCTTGCGGAGCATCTGGATCATAATGATCTGATCCTGACACCGGAATACAGCATCAATGAAGTGACGATGTCCGGTGTGATGATGTATATGGGCTGGCCGTATTATGCATGGTCAGCAGGATATGATACATATGACCGTGCAGCGAAAGCAAAAGAAATCTACAGATCCACCGATGCGGAAGCAATAAAGAATCTTGTAAAACAGGAAAAAATCACATACGTTCTTTATGAAGCAGGGATGCAATACGAGCAGGAAGCCTGCAGAGAAGATACGATTGCCAGTGCGTTTACACTGGTTTACGAATCAGAAGATGGGAGAATAAGGATTTATGAAACCTGAAACGATAACCAAACAGATTTTTAAAATAATACCGGCACTTTTGCTGGTCGCACTGTCTGCATTTCTTTTGCAGGGAGATGTGTGGACGTTCTGGACATGGTATCTGCTTGCGCTGGTACTTGGGGCAGCGGCAATGCCGCTGACCGGCAGATTGTTCCGAAGATTTCAGGACAGAGGCTGGATGTTTTCAAAAGTAACGGCAATTGCCGTAAGTGGTTTCCTTACATGGTTTCTCGTTGCGGTAAAAATTATTAAATTTACGACGATGACCTGCATCGTGGTGACACTGGTCTGTGCGGCAGCTTCGCTTATTTTATATTGCAGGGAACAAAAAGCCGGATTTGAATGCATTCCGTTTGCGCATCTGGATCTGGTATATGCAGAGGAACTTCTGTTTTTTGCGGCATTTCTTCTCTGGACTTATTTCGCGGGATTCCATCCGGCGGCATATGGTACAGAAAAGTTTATGGATTATGGTTTCATGGAGGCCATGATGCGGAGCAAAACACTGCCGGCGACAGACCTCTGGTATTCACAGGGCAAAATCAATTATTATTATGGCGGACAGTATTTTGCAGTATTTCTGACGAAACTGTCCGGGGCAAAAGTAGAACTCACTTACAATCTTATGAGGACGTTTGTGGCAGGACTTGCTTTCGCGATGCCGTTTTCGCTGGTACATCAGATGGTGACTGACCGTCTCGGAAAGACCGGAAGCAGATGGAAAAAGGCACTGCCATCCGTAACCGGAATCCTGGCGGGAATCTCTGTTTCCATAGCCGGCAATATGCATTATGTGGTTTACGGACAGATCATTCCGTTTATCCGGAAATTAAAAGGTGAGGAAGTCAGCAGCTACTGGTTCCCGGATGCCACACGTTATATCGGATTCAACCCGGATGTAGAGGACAAGACAATCCATGAATTTCCATGCTATTCCTTCGTACTCGGAGACCTGCATGCGCATGTGGTCGATATTATGTTTGTGCTTTTACTTCTGGGGCTTCTCTATGCGTGGATGAAAAAAGTAAGAACGACAGAGCTTTCAGGAGAAAGTATGAGCCGGAGAGAATTCTGGAAAAAACAGCTTCTGATGCCGCAGCTTCTGGCAACAGGTGCACTTCTCGGAATGTTCCACTGGACAAACTACTGGGATTTTGTGATCTATTTCGTAGTAACCTGCGGAGCGGCACTGTTTATGAATATCATCGGGCAGAAGGGAAAAATCAGATGGGCGCTCGGAGTGACTGCAGCGCAGGCAGCGGAAATTCTGATACTGGCAACGGTGATCATTCTGCCGTTTACGTTACAGTTTGATACCAGCAATATGGTACAGGGAATTGCGCTTGCACAGCATCATTCTCTGCCACATCAGCTTCTGGTGCTCTGGGGACTGCCGGGGATTTTGACAATTCTGTTTGTAGTTTCTCTGCTTATTGAGAAATTACGAGGAGCAGAGCAGAAATCACTTTATCATCTGTTTACATCGATCAGGCTGCCGGATCTTTTCGCAGTACTTATGGGACTTTGCGCGATTGGGCTTGTCCTGATCCCGGAACTTGTATATGTCCGTGATATTTATGAGAATGGCAATGCCAGAGCCAATACCATGTTCAAACTGACTTATCAGGCATACATTATGTTTGGTATGACAATGATCTATGCGATCTTCCGTCTGCTTGTTATTGGCAAAAACAAGATTCTGAAAGTGCTGGCATTCATCGGACTGTTTTTCTTTGTGTGGACCTGTGGATATTTTGGAAACAGCGTACATTCCTGGTTTGGTGAAGTCTGGAAGCCGTCACAGTATAAAGGGTTGAATGCAACGGCATTTCTGGAGACGGATTTTCCGGAAGATGTAAATGGTATCCGGTGGCTGAAAGAAAATATTTCGGATGCGCCGGTCGTTCTTGAAGCAAATGGTGACAGCTATTCCGAATATGAACGAGTATCCGCGATGACCGGTCTTCCGACAATCATGGGCTGGTATGTGCATGAATGGCTGTGGAGAGGCAACCTGTCAGATCTGAATGCAAAAATAGAAGAAATACAGGAAATCTATACATCGACGGATGAGACAAGAGTAAAAGAACTGCTGGAAGAGTACAACGTTTCTTATATTTTTGTCGGTTCGTGCGAGCGGAACAAGTACGGGGCAGACATGAATAATGACCTGCTGAAAAGTCTGGGTGAAGTGGTATTTCAGGATTCGGAATATCCGACCTATATCGTGAAGATAAACTGACTTGTAGAATTAACGGATTTAGACTATAATGAAAAACAATACAGATAAATGAGAGGAAGCATAAGATATGAGAGCGCAGATTGTGGCAATGACCAGTGAAAATCTGGATATGGATGCCATAAAAAGAGCAGGAGACATCCTGAAAGCAGGCGGACTTGTGGCATTTCCGACGGAGACGGTTTACGGGCTCGGAGGAAACGCACTGGATCCACAGGCTTCCATGAAAATATATGCAGCGAAGGGAAGACCGTCAGATAACCCGCTGATCGTTCATATTGCAGAGATTGATCAGCTTGCAAAGATTACGACAGAGATTCCACAGGGTGCAAAGATTCTGGCGGAGAAATACTGGCCGGGTCCACTGACAATGATCCTTCCGAAGGCGGACATTGTACCGAAGGAGACGACCGGAGGACTGGACAGTGTGGCTGTCCGTTTCCCGAGTGACCGGATCGCACAGGAACTGATCAAAGCAGCCGGTGGTTTTGTTGCGGCACCGAGTGCCAATACATCAGGAAGGCCGAGTCCGACGATGGCAGAGCATGTAGAAGAAGACCTCGGTGATGCGATCGATATGATCATCGACGGAGGACAGGTGGGAATCGGTCTGGAGTCTACGATCGTAGATTTCACCGAGGATGTTCCGGTAGTTTTAAGACCTGGATATATTTCACTGGAAATGCTGAAAGAAACGCTGGGGGATGTTCGTATGGACCGGGGGCTTCTGATCACGGATAACAGTGTACATCCGAAGGCACCGGGCATGAAATACCGTCATTATGCACCGAAGGCAGACCTTTCTATTGTGGAAGGGACAGAGGAACAGGTGATAGACTGCATCAACCGACTGAGTGCAGAGGCAGAGCAAAAAGGTCTTAAAGTCGGCGTGATCGCAACTAATGAGACAAAAGACCGTTATGCACACGCTGATGTATTCAGTATCGGAAGCAGAGAAGAAGAAGAAACGATCGCACATCATCTTTATGAAGTGCTTCGAAACTTTGATGATGACCGGGTAGATTTGATCTATTCTGAGGCATTTTATACGCCGAGAATGGGACAGGCTATTATGAACCGCCTTTTAAAGGCAGCAGGACATAAAATTATAAATGCACAGGAGGAAAAGAAATGATAGCATTAGGATGTGACCATGGTGGTTATGAACTGAAACAGGAAATTATCAAATATTTGGAGGAGAACCATATAGAATATCAGGACTTTGGATGTGACAGCACAGACTCCACAGATTATCCGATCTATGCTAAGAGAGTCGCAATTGCAATTCAGAACGGAGACTGTGAAAAGGGAATCCTGGTATGCGGAACAGGTATTGGTATTTCTATCACTGCCAATAAATTCAAAGGAATCCGTGCAGCACTCTGTTCAGACTGCTTCAGTGCAGAGGCAACACGTCTTCACAACAATGCCAACATTCTTGCGATGGGCGGAAGAGTTGTAGGACCGGGGCTTGCAGTTAAGATCGTGGATACATTCCTGAACACTCCGTTCTCAGAGGACGAACGTCATATCCGCCGCATCAGACAGATCGAGGAAGATACAGACATTACGGATGCATATCCGGAAATTTAAATAAACAGATGAATTTTAAATACCGGCCTCCTGCATTTTGTGGGAAGCCGGTATCTGTAAGGGGGATTTTATAATGGCAGTACATATACAGAAAAGACAGGATTACATTTCCTGGGATGAATACTTTATGGGTGTGGCAATGCTTTCCGGGATGCGTTCCAAAGATCCGAATTCACAGGTAGGAGCGTGCATTGTCAGTGAGGACAATAAGATCCTTTCCATGGGGTACAACGGATTTCCGACGGGATGTTCTGATGATGAATTTCCGTGGGCGAGAGAAGGTGAGCCACTGGCCACCAAGTATCTGTATGTGACTCACAGTGAACTCAATGCGATTCTGAATTACCGCGGGGGAAGCCTGGAAGGTGCGAAGCTTTATGTATCACTGTTTCCGTGCAACGAATGTGCAAAAGCAATCATTCAGGCAGGAATCAAAACGGTGATCTATGACTGTGACAAATACGAACATACGCCGTCTGTGATCGCATCCAAGCGGATGATGGACGCAGCAGGTGTGCGTTATTACAAATACAAAAGAACCGGAAGAAAGATTGATATTACTGTCTGAAAACATTTCGGCAGGATTCTGTGAATCAGCCCCTTGACATCGACAGATATTTCGCATAAAATATATAGCAAATGTGCCAGAGCTTAAGGTTTCGGCACACATACCCGGCGATGATGAGAATAGTACATGAGGAGCAATCTCAGAGAGGGATCTGCATGGTGGAAGGATCCTGTGCGTGAATCATGGAACCGGCCTCGGAGCTCTGTACAACTGAAGTACAGCGTAAATCCGGCGTTAAAGGATATTGAGAGAGTAATTGTTATCTTAATTGCTAATTAGGGTGGTACCGCCGAAGTCTTTCGGTCCCTTTACCGGGATCAGAAGGGCTTTTTTATGTAATAGGAAATTACTCTGTAATGTTCCTATTACATAAAAACGCTCCGCGAGGATGCGACCAGATGCATGAGGAACATGTCTGCTGAAGCAGACTGCATCTGGCGCGCAAAGCGTAACAAGTCCCTCAAAGATTGAGGGATTCAGGGAGTTTGAAGCGGACTTGTCCGCTTTGTTCTTGCCTGTCTGCCCGGTACATAACGAAATCAGAAAAGGAGAAAAATCATGGCAAAGAAATTAGTAGAAGCGATCACTTCCATGGACGAAGATTTTGCACAGTGGTATACAGATGTTGTAAAAAAAGCAGAACTGTGCGGCTACACAAGCGTAAAAGGATGCATGGCAATCAAACCGGCAGGTTATGCAATCTGGGAAAACATCCAGCATGAACTTGACAGAAGATTCAAAGAGACAGGTGTACAGAATGTATACATGCCGATGTTTATTCCGGAATCTCTTCTGCAGAAAGAAAAAGACCACGTAGAAGGTTTTGCACCGGAAGTAGCATGGGTAACACATGGTGGACTGAATGAACTTCAGGAACGCCTCTGTGTACGTCCGACTTCTGAAACTCTGTTCTGCGATTTCTATCAGAAAGATATCCAGTCCCACAGAGATCTGCCGAAAGTATACAACCAGTGGTGTTCCGTAGTGCGCTGGGAAAAAACAACACGTCCGTTCCTTCGTTCCAGAGAATTCCTGTGGCAGGAAGGACATACTGCTCATGCAACAGCAGAAGAAGCAGAAGAGAGAACAATCCAGATGCTGAATCTGTATGCTGATTTCTGTGAAGAAGTTCTTGCAATTCCGGTTATCAAAGGCCAGAAAACAGACAAAGAAAAATTTGCAGGTGCGGTAGCTACGTATACGATCGAATCCCTGATGCATGACGGTAAGGCGCTTCAGTCCGGTACCAGCCATAACTTCGGTGACGGATTTGCAAAAGCATTCGGTATTCAGTACACAGATAAGGATAACACGCTGAAATATGTATACCAGACATCATGGGGAATGACAACACGTATGATCGGTGCGATCATCATGGTTCATGGTGACAACAGCGGACTTGTCCTGCCTCCGAGAATTGCTCCGACACAGGCAGTGATCATCCCGATCCAGCAGCGTAAAGAAGGAGTTCTGGAAAAAGCAGACGAACTGTTTGCAGCACTGAAAGCTGCAGGCATCCGTGTCAAAGTGGACGATACAGACAGAAGTCCGGGATTCAAATTTGCAGAGCAGGAAATGCGTGGTATTCCGGTTCGTATCGAATGTGGTCCGAAGGATATCGAGAACGGACAGGCTGTGATCTGCCGTCGTGACACAAGAGAAAAATATGTTGTTTCCTTCGATGAGCTGGCTTCCAAAGTTCAGGAAGTTCTTGATCTCATGCAGAAAGAGATGCTGGAACGCGCACGTGCACATCGTGACGCTCATACTTATGTTGCAACAAACTACGAAGAATTCAAAGATACCATCAACAACAAACCGGGATTTGTCAAAGCTATGTGGTGCGGAAACCGCGAGTGCGAAGACAAGATCAAAGAAGATGTACAGGCAACATCCAGATGTATGCCGTTTGAGCAGGAACATTTAAGTGATGTCTGCGTATGCTGTGGAAAACCGGCGAAGAAGATGGTTTACTGGGGAAGAGCATACTAATATGAAATTAACGATTCCTTCCAATGCGGAAAAAATACTGCACATTTTAGAGGAAAATGGTTATGAAGCTTATGTGGTCGGCGGCTGTGTCAGGGATTCTATCCTGGGACGCACACCGGATGACTGGGACATCACGACTTCGGCCTCGCCGGAACAGGTGAAAGAGCTTTTTCACCGCACAGTAGACACCGGTCTGCAGCATGGCACCGTAACCGTACTGATGGACAAAGAAGGCTATGAAGTGACGACTTACCGCGTGGATGGTGACTATGAAGACGGCCGCCATCCGAAGCAGGTGATGTTTACTTCGAGCCTTGAAGAAGACCTGAAACGACGTGATTTTACGATCAATGCGATGGCATATCATCCGGTAAGAGGTCTGGTCGATCTTTTTCACGGAATGGAAGATATGCAGGCGAAGATCATCCGCTGTGTCGGGAATCCGATGGAACGCTTCCATGAAGATGCGCTTCGCATTCTCCGTGCGGTACGTTTTTCTGCACAGTTGGGATTTACGATTGAAAAAGAAACAAAGAACGGAATTCGTGTACTGGCACCAAATCTGAAGTGTGTCAGCGCAGAAAGAATTCAGACCGAACTTGTGAAACTGCTGGTTTCGCCCCATCCGGATTATCTGCGTGTGGCATATGAAACCGGAATCACGAAAGAATTTCTGCCGGAATTTGACCGGTGTATGGAGACAGAACAGAATACGCCGCACCACTGTTATACGGTGGGTGAGCATATCCTGCACAGTCTGATGCTGATCCGCCCTGATAAGGTCCTTCGTCTGACGATGCTGCTTCATGATATTGCGAAACCGGTCATGCGAAAGACGGATGAAAACGGACGTGATCATTTCAAGATGCATGCAGCGGAAGGCGAAAAGATGGCCAAAACCATCCTGCGCCGCCTGAAATTTGACAACGACACGATCAGTAAAACGACCAGACTGATCAGGTATCATGATGATCGTCCGATGCCGGAAATGCGTTCGGTAAGGCGTGCGGTCAACCGGATCGGGGAGGAACTTTTTTCACTGTATCTTGAGGTGCAAAAGGCGGATATGCTTGCGCAGAGTGAGTATCGCCGTGAAGAAAAAGCGGCCCGTCTGCAAGGTGTGACAGAATGTTATCACAGGGTTCTGGAGCAGAAGCAGTGTGTTTCTCTGAAAACACTGGCAGTGACCGGACGTGATCTGATAAGTGCTGGTTATAAGCCGGGTCCGGAACTTGGCGAGATCCTGAAAGAAATGCTGGATCATGTTCTGGAATATCCACAGGACAATGACAGAGAAAAACTTCTGGCACTTTTGAAAGAATGATAATTTTATACAAATAATAGCGAAGGAATTTCCGACAGGCTTTTTGCTACAGGAAATTCCTTTTTGCATTTCTTCTCCGATTGGGACATAAGATAGAGAAAATGTAACTATTCAGTAGGTAGTATTCTGCGAGGGTACTGAACAGTTACGAAGGTATCAAATCAGGAGGGGGATTTTTATTTGTATGATTATGGACTGAGCATACTGGAGCAGTACGGGCTGAATGCAGAGTCTTCCGCCCGTACAAGGGGAGCACTTCTGTGCAGGACCGAAAAAGGTCTGGTCATTATAAAGGAATTTGGCGGGACAGAGAAAAAACTTCAGAAGCAGCAGGAACTTCTTGAAAAATTGTCGGAACAGGAATGTCTGGTAGACTGTTATATTTCAAATCAGGAAGGGGCGCTTGTTGCGAAGGATCGTGACGGAATTCCGTATACTATTCAGCAGTGGTACGAGGGACGGGAATGTGATACACGTTCCAGAGAAGATATTTTTCGCAGTATTCGTATGCTTGCGCAGATTCATGCGAAAATGCAGATGCCCGTGGTAGAATTTTATGTAGAACCTTCCCTTGAGGACGAATATCAGAGACATAATCAGGAATTAAAAAAAATACGCAGCTTTATCCGTAAAAAAGGTGCAGTCTGTCCTTTTGAAAAGTTGTATCTGGCTACGGTGGAAAGCTTTCTGACAGCAGGAGAGAGGGCGCTTATGGAATTGAGAGAATCGGATTATGCCGGCCTTCGAAAAGAAGCAATTGAACAGGGAAAAGTCTGTCATGGAGAGTATAATCAGCATAATGTGCTGATGCTGAAACCGGGGACTGCCGTTACAAACTTTGAACATTGGGGATTTGATGTGCAGATTTCGGATCTGTACCGCTTTATGAGAAAAATTCTCGAAAAATACAGTTGGGATGTGCGCATCGGAATGGAGATGCTGCGTGCCTATCACCAGAAGAAGCCGATCACAACATCTGAATGGGAAAATTTGCGCATTCGTTTCAGCTATCCGGAGAAATACTGGAAGCTTGCGAACTATTATTATGTACACAAAAAAACACTGGTTTCCAGAAAAAATACAGAGAAATTGCAGAATCTTGTCAGACAGAAAGAAAACTGGGAATATTTTATCAGGAAATGCTTTGGAAGCTATCCGTTTTAAGTGAAATATACTTCCTTTTTCAGGGGAACAGGTGTATAATGAGAAATCATAAATAACGGTCAGAGATGACCGGAAATATAATGTACAGGGAGGTATTTTCCGTATGGATTACAGAGAAATTTATGAACAGTGGCTTGCAAACCCATACTTCGATGAAGCAACAAAAGAGGAATTAAAAGGTATTTCAGAAGACGAAAATGAAATAAAAGAACGTTTTTATATGGATCTGGAATTTGGTACCGCAGGTCTGCGTGGAATTATCGGTGCAGGAACCAACCGCATGAACATTTATGTAGTCAGAAGAGCTACACAGGGACTTGCAAACTACATTGCAAAGGTAGACAAGAAAGCACAGGGAGTTGCAATCGCATACGATTCCCGCCATATGTCTCCGGAATTTGCCGAGGAAGCAGCACTCTGTCTGGCAGCAAACGGAATCAAAGCTTATATCTTTGAATCTTTAAGACCGACACCGGAACTTTCCTTTGCAGTACGTCATCTGGGCTGCGTGGCAGGTATCAACGTAACTGCCAGCCACAACCCGCCGGAATACAACGGATACAAAGTATACTGGGAAGACGGTGCACAGATCACACCGCCACATGACAGCGGTATCATGGGAGAGGTTAAGTCCATCTCCGACTGGAATACAGTTAAGACCATGGACAAGGCAGAAGCAGAAAAAGCTGGTCTCTTCCAGGTGATCGGTAAAGAGGTAGACGATGCTTATATGGCAGAACTTAAGAAACAGGTTATCCATATGGATGCAATCGAGAAAGAGGGCAAGAACCTCAAAATCGTTTATACACCTCTTCACGGAACAGGAAACATCCCGGCAAGAAGAATCCTTAAAGAACTCGGATTCGAGAATGTATATGTGGTTAAAGAGCAGGAACTTCCGGACGGAGATTTCCCGACAGTCAGCTATCCGAATCCGGAAGCAGCAGAAGCTTTTGAACTTGGACTGAAGCTTGCAAAAGAAGTAGATGCAGATCTCGTTCTTGCAACAGATCCGGATGCAGATCGTCTTGGTGTACGTGTCAAAGACAAAAACGGTGAATATCATGATCTGACAGGTAACATGTCAGGATGCCTTCTTGCAAACTATGAACTCAGCCAGCGCAAGGCAGTAAACGGAAGTCTTCCGGAAGACGGTGCACTGATCAAGACAATCGTAACCACAAACCTTGCTGATGCAATCGCAAAAGGCTACGGTGTCAACCTGATTGAAGTACTGACCGGATTCAAATTCATCGGACAGCAGATCCTCGGTTTTGAAAACAGTGGAAAAGGTTCCTATCTGTTTGGTTTTGAGGAAAGTTATGGCTGCCTCATCGGTACATATGCAAGAGACAAGGATGCAATCGTTGCGACTATGGCGCTTTGCGAGGCAGCAGCATATTACAAAACACAGGGTAAGACTCTGTGGGATGCAATGATCGAGATGTATGAGCAGTTCGGCTATTATAAAGATGCAATTCAGTCTGTAACAATGAAGGGAATCGAAGGACTTCAGAAGATTCAGGAGATCATGAATTCCCTGCGTCAGAATCCGCCGGCAGAATTTGCAGGACACAAAGTGACGGCAGTAAGAGATTACAAGGCAGATACGATTACAGATGTGGCAACAGGAGCAGTAAAACCGACCGGTCTTCCGAATTCCAACGTTCTGTACTATGAACTGACCGATGATGCATGGGTATGTGTTCGTCCGTCCGGAACAGAACCGAAGGTAAAATTCTACTATGGTGTTAAGGGAACTTCTCTTGCAGATGCAGATGAAAAATCCGATATCATGGGCAAGGCAGTTCTTGACATGGTTGATTCCATGAAATAATCAGGGCGCGGGTATATGCAGGAATTTGACAGATTTATAAAAGTTGTCAGGGAGATACGCGAGAAATGTCCCTGGGACAGCGTACAGACGCATGAGAGCCTGAAAAAATATCTTGTAGAAGAATCACAGGAAGTGCTGGATGGGATCGACCGGCTGAACGAAACCGGAGACAGCGACAATCTCTGTGAGGAACTGGGAGATGTATTGTTTCAGGTTGCGCTTCACAGCCTGATCGCTCAGGAAGAAGGAATTTTTACAATCGAGGATGTAATTTCCGGAGTTACTGATAAGATGCAATTCCGTCATCCGAAGATTTTTGCGCCGGAGGACAGAGAACTTTGTTCCCTTTCCTGGGAGGCATTGAAAGCGAAAGAACGCTCCGAAAAAAGCAACAGCAAAAATAATAAAACTGCACATGAGAGCCGGATGTGAGCGGAAAAGCCTTGACAATTTGACGAAAAGAGTATATATATAGTAAATAGCGTGCATATGCCGGGAAGCATTACGCAATAAATAAGAATGAGGTTTTTAGAGGAGGAACACCATGAATAAAACAGAATTAGTAGCAGCTATGGCGAAAGAGACAAACCTTTCCAAAAAAGACGTAGAGGCTGTATTAAAATCTTTTACTGATGTTGTAGCAGACGAATTAAAAAAAGGTGGAAAAATCCAGCTTGTAGGCTTTGGTACATTTGAAGTAAGCGAAAGAGCTGCAAGAGAAGGAAGAAACCCACAGACAGGCGAGACTATGACAATTGCTGCTTCTAAAGCACCGAAATTCAAAGCTGGTAAAGCTCTGAAAGACATGGTAAATGCATAATTAAAGATGTATTTCGGGGGAACGTGCAGTTCCCCCTTTTCTTTTATCAATAAGTTTATTGGGGAGGCTGACATGAGACTTGATAAATATCTGAAGGTTTCGAGACTGATCAAGAGAAGAACCGTTGCCAATGAGGCATGTGATGCAGGACGTGTACTGGTCAATGACAAGCCGGCGAAGGCATCTGTGCAGGTGAAGGCAGGAGATACGGTTGAAATTCAGTTCGGAAGCAAAAATGTAAAAGTGGAAGTTCTTGATGTGAAAGATACCGTGCGCAAGGAAGACGCAGAAAATCTTTTCCGTTATCTGTAAAGAATACGACTTACACGAAAGACTTCTATTTGTCACGAAGTGTGCATACATTTTGAGTAAGGAAACGCTGAATGGATGATCAGGATGGAAGAGAAACAGCCGGCCGGAGTACATCGCTTTTCGCTGGAAAACAGGAGGAAAGCAGTGATCACCGGAGTACAGGATATTCATTCGTTTAATGAAAATGAAGTGCTTCTTCTTTCGGAAGCAGGAAAAATACTACTGAAAGGTGAGCAGCTTCATGTCCGAAACCTGAATCTGGAAAAAGGTGAAGCAGAGGTGGAAGGCCGCGTGGACAGTCTTTTGTACCTTACAAAAAATACACACAAAAAAGATGAGTCTATTTTGAAAAGGATGTTCCGTTGAAATGAGCAGTTACATGAAATTTGAGACTGCTCTTTTTATTCGCGCAATTATGAGCGGTGTGATTATGTGTGCTGCGTATCGGATATTTGGCGGCCTGTTATATCACTTTTTCGGAAGACGCGGAATAAGGTCTGTGACGGATATTTTGTACTGGCTGGCAGCGGGATTTCTCCTGTTTTTAGCGTTGTTCCGGTGGAATTACGGGGAACTTCGACTGTTTTTACTGCCCGGTGTACTAATTGGTGCTTTTTTTGCAAATTATTTGTTAAATTTGTTGCTATTTCCGGTAAAAAGATGTAGTATTTTAATACATAGGCATTTAAAGAGGCGTAACAGGAAATTTAGAAGGGGCAGGCGTTTTGAAAAGATCAAAAAAAAGAAGAAACCATCAAAAAATAGCGAATAACTATCTGGGTATGGCAGCAATCGCTATCGTTGTTCTGATTCTTCTGGTCGGGCTGACAATGCAGAGTAATAATCTGAAAACCCGTATTGCAGTGTATGATGCGAAGGCAGCTGCGCTTAAGCAATCCATCGAGGATGAGCAGGACCGGACGAAAGAGATCGATGAGCAGAAGGAATATATGCAGACCGATGAATATATCGCAGAAGTTGCGAGAGATAAGCTGGGTCTCGTCAAAGGAAACGAGATCGTTTTTGAAGAAGAGAAGTAACATAAGAAATAAAGCAGATTTTGCAGAAAAGTTTTTCTTGACAGCCGCCTTTGTTTGACAGATATTTTAAAGAAACCTTCTTATAATATTTTCCTAGGAAAGTATTAGGGGAGGGGAATATATGCAGGAATGGATAATTGCCATGCTCGTGATCAGTGTACTTTTGATATTACGGGACATGGCAAAAACTATTTTGACGGGGAGAATGTCAAAAAAAGAAGAAGCGTTTTCTTTGTGTGAAGAGCATCCCCAGAAAGAAAAGGTTGAACGCTATGCGGCCTCATTTCAGAAGCTTGCAGATACGTTTTATGGAATGCCCTATAAAAAAGAATTTTTGAGCAGCGGACAGATCGAAAATATTCTGATGGAGACAAATGCACAGGTATGTGTAAGCTGTTATCATCGGGAACTGTGCTGGGGAAACCGTTCGGCCGAATTGTGCAAAGGTGTGGAAAGTATTGTTCGGACAATGGAAGAAGGCAATGAGGAAAAGCTTGATGAACTTCGGACACAGTGGTCGGAACTATGTGGAAAATCTTACCAGTATCTGGAGGGAATACGACGCAATTTTCGAAATGAAAAACAGAATCTGGTGTGGACAAACCGTATGATCGAGAGCAGACTTGCCGTTGCGCAGCAACTGACAGAGATAGCGGGAATCATGGAAATGGTGGCAAGTGACCTTTATGATATCTCCCCCGCGGAGCCGGGATTTCAGGAAGAACTGCGTAAGATGCTGCGAAAGCGACATGTGATCCTGAAGCAGGCATGGGTGATGGATAAGGCAGAAGGACGTCGGCAGATTTTTCTCAATATGCGTGCAAGAAGCGGACAGTGCGTTTCGGTAGCAGAAATTTCGCAGATGCTTTCTGAGATATGTGAGTCGCCGATGACCTCATCCGCAGGAAGCCGATGTATTGTAAATGGTGAGTTTCATACGGTCCACTTTGTAGAAGACGTCAGCTATCAGATGCTGTATGGGGTGTCCAGACTGACAAGAGAAGAAGAAAAAATATCGGGCGATAATTATATATGCAGGCAGGAAGGAGACGGAAAGTTTGTGATGTGCCTTTCTGACGGTATGGGCTCAGGTATGGATGCCTGCAGAGAAAGTGAGATTGTTGTGGAACTTCTGGAACAGTTCCTTGAATCCGGTTTTACGCAGGAAGCGGCAGCCCGTATGGTAAATTCCGCGCTTGTGCTGAAGGGGCAGGAGGGGATGTTTTCTACGGTGGACATCTGTGCAGTCGATCTTTATACGGGAATCTGTGAGTTCCTGAAAGCCGGGGCTGCCTCGACATTTATCAAACGTGATCACTGGGTGGAATCGATTTCATCAGAAAGCCTTGCGGCAGGACTGGTGCAGCGGATTGATTTTGATATGGCTTCGCGGAAACTTTATCATGGAGATTATCTGATCATGATGACGGACGGGGTGCTGGATGCACTTCCGACAGAACGTGAAGAAGAAACAATGAAAGAGATTATTATGGATATTCAGGATGAGACACCGCGCGAAGTGAGCCGGGGAATCCTTGAACGGGTGCTGGGATACAGCGATTACCGGGCAAGAGATGATATGACGGTTCTGGTTGCGAGCGTGGTTCGAAAATAAAAGCACGGGAGAAACATAAAATGCAGGAACAGGTGCTACAGAAAGTAAAACAGTATATTACTGAAACAGAGATGATAAAGTCACAGTGCACTGTGATCGCGGGAGTCTCCGGCGGACCGGATTCTATGGTGATGCTGGATATCCTTCGAAGACTTCAGGGAGATTATGAATGTTCTCTGCGTGTGGTACATGTAAATCACGGCATTCGTGGAAAAGAAGCGCTGCGGGATCAGAAAACGGTGCAGAAGATCTGCGAAGAGTGGAAGATCCCGTGCTGTGTGTACAGTTATGATGTGCCGCGGCTGGCAGCAGAATGGAAGATGGGAAGCGAAGAAGCGGGAAGGATGGTCCGCAGGGCAGCATTTGAAGAAGAAAAAAAGAAATGTACATCTTCTGATGGGGAGATACGGATCGCGCTTGCACATAACAAAAACGACGTTGCGGAGACAATGCTTCATCATCTTGCGAGAGGAAGCGGCATCCGTGGGCTGGCGGCTCTGAAACCGGTCAATGGTGAATTTATCCGCCCGGTTCTCTGTTTAGAACGTGATGAAATTGTCGATTATATAAAAGAGACGGGAATCCCGTCGGTGACGGACAGCAGTAATCTTGAAGATGACTATACGAGAAACCGCATCCGGCATCATATTCTTCCTCTGATGACAGAGGAGATCAATGCAAAGGCCGTCGCACATATGGCTGAAGCATCCGAGCTGTTCCGGCAGGCCGAAGAATATTTTAAAGCAAAAGCGGAAGAGATTGCGGCAGGCTGTGCCGGCGGAGACGGGACATATCTTCTGGACAAAGAGTTTTTTGCAAAAGAAACAATTCTCCAGAATTATGTGGTAAGAGAAATTCTTGAGCGATTAAGCGGACACAGGAATGATCTTACGGCGGGACACATCCGACAGGTACAGAAGCTTTACGAAAATCAGAGCGGAAGAAAAATCAGTCTTCCTTATGGAGTGGAGTCGCTGCGCTGCTATGAGGGTGTAAAACTTCAAAAGAAAACAGAAGAAGTTTTGGAGAGAACGGAAGAAGTACAGGAGCTGAACATGGAAGGAACTACGAGCTGGGTAAATGAATCCTTCAGAACTCGTATTTTTCCATATTCGGGGGAGAAGATTTTAGAAAAAAAGTATACGAAATGGTTTGATTGTGATAAAATAAATTGCGAACTGTCTGTCCGGACGCGAAGAAGCGGAGATTATATGATCGTTAATCAGTCGGGCGGACGCAAAAAGCTGACACGCTGTATGATCGATGACAAGATTCCGGGCGAGATACGGCAGGAAATCCCTCTTGTGGCTGCAAAGGATGAGATACTCTGGATCGTAGGGGGCAGGATCAGCGAACGGTATAAAATTACTTCTCAGACAGAGAAGGTGCTGGAAATTACATACCAAGGAGGAAACTTAGAATGAGCGAAAAAATCAAGGTTTTACTTAGTGAAGAAGAAGTGGATGCAAGAATCAGACAGATTGCCGCAAAGATCAGCAAGGATTATGCAGGAAAAGAGATCCATATGATCTGTGTCCTGAAAGGCGGTGTATTTTTTACCTGTGAACTGGCAAAGAGAATTACTGTTCCGGTATCTCTTGATTTCATGTCTGTTTCCAGTTACGGTGATGATACCAAGTCTAGCGGTGTCGTAAAAATCGTAAAGGATCTGGATCAGCCACTGATCGGCAAGGACGTTCTGATCGTAGAGGATATCATTGACTCAGGAAGAACTTTAAGTTATCTGATCGATATACTGAAAGGCAGAAATCCAAACAGCATCCATCTGTGCACACTTCTGGACAAACCGGAACGCAGAGTCAAAGACGTTAAAGTAGATTATTGCTGCTTCAACATTCCGGATGAGTTTGTTGTCGGATATGGTCTGGACTATGCACAGAAATACAGAAACCTTCCGTTTATCGGTGTGGTTGAATTAGACCAGGAAGACCAGTGAATACGTTCACAGTGACAGACCAGATTTGAAAGGAGAAAACAGCAGGTGAACAGACAGTCAGGCAGAATTGGCCTGTATCTTGTATTGATCGTGATGCTCGTAGCCGGTTATTTTTATCTGAATAATCAGGTGACATCACAGAGCAGCTATTCCATGGAGAGTATGAAACAGGCTGCCGAAGACGGAAAGGTCACATCCGCGAAAATCTACCAGAACAGAGAGGTCCCGACAGGATCTGTTGTTGTGGATATCGAGGGTGAAGGCCAGAAACGTGTATATGTAACAGATGTAAAGGACGCTGAGGCAACTCTGGAGAGTTATGACATTCATCCTGAGATTGCAGATGTTCCGCAGGAGAGTGTATTTATGACGACACTTCTTCCGGTACTTCTTACCGGTGCACTGGTGATTTTCCTTTTCCTTATGATGAACCGCCAGATGTCAGGCGGCGGTGGAAATGCCAAGATGATGAATTTCGGTAAAAGCCGGGCCAGAATGATGCTTCCGGATGACAAGAAAGTCACCTTCCAGAATGTCGCAGGACTTCAGGAAGAAAAGGAAGATCTGGTAGAAGTGGTAGATTTTCTTAAGGCACCACAGAAATACACAAATGTAGGTGCGAGAATCCCGAAGGGGGTGATCCTTGTAGGCCCTCCCGGAACAGGTAAGACACTTCTTGCAAAAGCAGTAGCCGGAGAGGCGGGCGTTCCGTTCTTTTCTATTTCCGGTTCTGATTTCGTGGAAATGTTTGTCGGTGTAGGTGCATCCCGTGTCAGAGACCTTTTTGAAGAAGGAAAGAAGCATGCACCATGTATCATTTTTATCGATGAGATCGATGCAGTTGCAAGACAGCGTGGTACCGGTATGGGCGGCGGCCACGATGAGAGAGAGCAGACCCTGAATCAGCTCCTCGTTGAGATGGACGGATTTGGTGTCAATGAGGGAATCATCGTAATGGCAGCGACCAACCGTGTGGATATTCTTGATCCTGCAATCCTGCGTCCGGGCCGTTTTGACCGTAAGGTTGCAGTCGGCAGACCGGATGTAAAAGGCAGAGAAGAAATCCTTAAAGTCCATGCGAAGGACAAACCGCTTGGTGAGGATGTGAATCTTGCACAGATTGCACAGACAACAGCCGGATTTACAGGAGCGGATCTTGAGAATCTTCTGAATGAAGCTGCGATCATGGCAGCGAGATCCGGACGGAGCTATATCACACAGCCGGATATCAAGCATGCCTTTATCAAGGTTGGTATCGGAGCCGAGAAACGCAGCAAAGTCATTTCCGAAAAAGAAAAGAAGATCACAGCTTATCATGAAGCCGGTCATGCAATCCTGTTTCATGTACTTCCGGATATGGATCCGGTATATACGATTTCCATCATTCCGACAGGAATGGGAGCAGCCGGATACACCATGCCGCTTCCGGAAAATGATGAGATGTTCAACACAAAGGGCAAGATGCTTCAGGATATTACGACACTTCTTGGCGGACGTGTTGCCGAGGAAATCATCTTCGGTGATATTACGACCGGTGCATCAAACGATATCAAACGTGCAACCAGTACCGCACGTGCTATGGTGATGCAGTATGGTATGTCTGATAAGCTTGGCCTGATCACATATGGTGATGACGGGGATGAAGTCTTTATCGGCCGTGATCTGGCTCATACAAGAAGCTACAGTGAGGAAGTGGCAAAAGAGATCGATCAGGAAGTTCATGGCATTATCGACGAATGCCATGCAAAAGCAAGAGAGATCATTTCACAGCATATGGATGTGCTTCATAAGTGCGCAGCCCTTCTTTTAGAGAAGGAAAAGATCCAGCGAGATGAGTTTGAGACACTTTTTACATTGGAAAATGCAGAGGATTAAAAATGAGGTGTACAAATTAAACAAAAAGTAATGATGAAATTTGTGAAGTTTGTGCACACTTTTCGGGGGACGCGTGGTACTATAATAACCGTAAAAACCCCCCAATACATTATATAGTTTTTGCTACACCCCATAAGAAGAAATACCTTCTCCAAAAAAGACAGCTTATCCCGCTGTCTTTTTTACTGTCTGAAAATATGAAATTCTCTTGACATGGCACAGTCGGTATGGTACGATATCAATACTTTCACGAGGTAGAGTGACTACGTACTAAAAGACGAAAATATGTTAAGAGGAGATAGAGATATGAAGAAAAAAGCAGTTGCAGTATTGATGACAGCAGTAATGGCAATGGGAATGGTCTCCGCAGTCAGCGTACAGGCAGGAATCGAGGACAAGACACTGATCGTCGGATTTGATGCAGAATATCCGCCATATGGCTATATGGACGATGATGGCGAGTATACAGGATTTGACCTTGAACTGGCACAGGCAGTATGTGATCTTGAGGGATGGGAACTTGAGAAAAAACCAATCAACTGGGATTCCAAGGATATGGAACTGAATTCCGGATCTATTGACTGTATCTGGAACGGATTTACCATGAATGGAAGAGAGGATGATTACACATTCTCAGATCCATATGTAGACAACAGCCAGGTAATCGTTGTTGCAGAGGATTCCGGAATCGACAAACTGACAGATCTTGCAGGTAAGACTGTTGGTGTACAGGCAGCTTCCGCGGCACTGGATCTCCTTCAGAGTGAAGAAGAGGGCGGACAGAAAGAACTGGCTGATACATTCGCTTCTCTGAATGAATTTGCTGATTATAATACAGCATTTACAGAACTGCAGGCCGGAGCTCTGGATGCACTCGCAATCGATATCGGAGTTGCAAAATATCAGCTGAATTCCCGTGGGGAAGGATTCAAGATCCTTGATGAGACACTGAATACCGAACAGTATGCAATCGGCTTCAAGAAAGGCAACGATGAACTTTGTGACATCGTAAATGCAGATCTTCAGAAACTTGCAGACGATGGTACAGTTGCAGAGCTTGCAGAAAAATATGAAATTTCTGATATGGTAACACTGAAAGCTTCTGATGATGCATCAAAAGATGATGCGAAAGACGATACAGAAGCGGCAGATGATACTGAAGCAGATACAGCAGAAGAGAAATAAGAAATAAAATAAGAATACAAAATGGGATGCTTCCCGGTTTCCGGGTAGCATCCCTCTTGTAGGTTTATGGAGGAGAGTACATGAGATTTCAGGTAATGTTACAACAGCTTACCGCAGGGTTCGGGCAGACACTGCTGATTTTTTGTCTGACACTGTTATTTTCCCTGCCGCTTGGTATGGTGGTCTATTTTGGACGTGTAAGCAGGTTCAAACCATTGAGCTGGATCATTAAAGCTTATATTTCTATTATGCGTGGTACACCTCTGATGCTGCAGCTGCTGCTGTGGTATTTCGGACCGTTTTACCTCTGGGGAATGAATATCGGTAACTACAAGTTTACTGCGATCATTCTGGGATGTTCCCTGAACTACGCAGCATATTTTGCGGAAATCTACCGTTCCGGAATCGAGTCTATTCCGGTTGGTCAGTATGAGGCAGCACAGCTTCTCGGTTATAACAAGAGCCAGACATTTTTTAAGATCGTGCTTCCGCAGGTGGTCAAGATCGTACTGCCGTCAGTGACAAACGAGGTTATTACCCTTGTAAAAGATACATCCCTTGTTTATTCCGTATCCTATATTGAGATGTTTGCCCTTGCCAAACAGATCGCGGCAGCACAGACAACCGTTATTCCGTTTGTGATCGCCGGTGTATTCTACTACATTTTCAATTTTGTAGTTGCGTGGGTTATGGAATGGTTTGAAAAGAAACTGAATTACTATCGTTAGGAGGAAATGTTTTGAGTACAAGTCTTCTGGAAATGAATCATATCAAAAAGGAATTTGACGGTCTTCAGGTGCTGAAAGATGTGTCAATTCATGTAAACGAAGGCGAGGTCGTTTCTATTATCGGTTCTTCCGGTTCCGGTAAATCCACACTTCTTCGTTGTGCTACACTGCTGACTCTGATCGATGATGGTGAGATCAGCTACATGGGAAAGAAAACAGTCTGGACAGAAAATGAAAAAGTCTGTCTGCCGAACAGAGCACAGTTAAAAGAAATTCAGTCCTGTTTTGGTCTGGTATTTCAAAATTTTAACCTGTTCCCACATTATACGGTAATGAAAAATATTACCGATGCACCGATCCATGTGCAGAAAAGAAATAAAGATGAGGTTTACGAAGAAGCAAGAGAACTTCTTGCAAAGATGGGATTGCCGGATAAAGAAAACGCTTATCCGTATCAGCTTTCCGGCGGTCAGTGCCAGCGAGTGGCAATCGCAAGAGCGCTTGCGCTGAATCCGAAGATCCTGTTTTTTGATGAGCCGACATCTGCGCTTGACCCGGAGCTGACCGGCGAGGTTCTGCGTGTGATCCGTTCTCTTGCAGATCTTCATATTACAATGGTGATCGTCACTCATGAAATGAACTTTGCCCGTGATATTTCTGACCGCGTTATCTTTATGGATAAAGGTGTGATCGCTGTGGAAGGTACTCCGCAGGAGGTATTTTCTTCAAACAATACACGAATCAAAGAATTCCTTGGCAAATTTCATCAGGGAGAGGAATAAAGGGATTGCTTTTAATGATGCGATGTTATATAATTTCTGCGTAATGATAGGAAATCTGATTAACCGCAGCGATACTTCTCCTGCGGTTAATCGAGTGAGATGATAGGAGTAAATTACATGAGTACAGACAGATACGTAAGTCCCCTTTCGGAGCGTTATGCCAGTAAGGAAATGCAGTACATTTTTTCTCCGGATATGAAGTTTCGCACATGGAGAAGATTGTGGATCGCTCTGGCTGAGACAGAAAAAGAGCTGGGCCTGAACATCACTCAGGAGCAGATCGATGAACTGAAAGCTCACAAAGATGATATCAACTATGATGTGGCAAAGGAAAGAGAACGTCAGGTACGCCATGACGTTATGTCCCATGTGTACGCGTACGGTGTACAGTGCCCGAAAGCAAAAGGAATCATCCATCTGGGTGCAACTTCCTGCTATGTAGGCGACAATACCGACATTATTGTGATGTCCGAAGCTTTAAAACTGGTTCAGAAAAAACTGGTAAACGTCATTGCAGAACTGTCAAAATTTGCAGATAAATACAAAGAACAGCCGACGCTGGCATTTACACATTTCCAGCCTGCACAGCCGACGACCGTTGGTAAGCGTGCGACACTCTGGACACAGGAATTCCTGATGGATCTCGAGGATCTGGAATATGTGATGAGCACTCTGAAACTTCTCGGTTCCAAGGGAACGACCGGTACACAGGCAAGCTTCCTTGAACTGTTTGAAGGAGATCAGGAGACCATCGACAAGATCGATCCGATGATTGCAGAGAAGATGGGATTCAAGAACTGCTATCCGGTATCCGGACAGACCTATTCCCGTAAAGTAGACACAAGAGTTTTAAATATTCTGGCAGGAATCGCAGCAAGTGCACACAAGATGTCAAATGATATCCGCCTTCTGCAGCACTTGAAAGAAGTAGAAGAGCCGTTTGAAAAATCACAGATCGGTTCCTCTGCGATGGCATATAAGCGTAATCCGATGAGAAGCGAGCGTATCGCATCTCTGTCCAGATACGTAATGGTAGATGCACTGAATCCGGCAATTACTTCCGCCACACAGTGGTTTGAGAGAACACTGGATGACTCTGCAAACAAACGTCTCAGCATTCCGGAGGGATTCCTTGCAATTGACGGCATTCTGGATTTGTGCCTGAACGTTGTAGATGGACTGGTTGTTTATCCGAAAGTTATTGAGAAACACATGATGGCAGAACTTCCGTTTATGGCTACCGAGAACATCATGATGGATGCAGTAAAAGCCGGCGGAGACCGTCAGGAACTGCATGAGCGTATCCGTGAGCTTTCCATGGAAGCAGGACGTACCGTTAAGGTAGAAGGAAAAGATAACGACCTTCTTGAGAGAATTGCAGCAGATCCTGCATTCAACCTGACGATCGAAGAGCTTCAGAAATCCATGGAACCGTCCAGATATGTCGGCAGAGCAAAAGAGCAGACAACTGCATTTATTACAAAGACTGTACAGCCGGTTCTGGATGCACATAAAGAAATGCTCGGCATGACCGCGGAAATAAACGTCTAAAACACGAGGAGGATAAAGTGTTATGATTAAAGCAGTAGTTGGCGCAAACTGGGGAGATGAAGGTAAAGGTAAAATTACCGATATGCTTGCTCAGGAAGCAGATATCATTGTAAGATTTCAGGGAGGAGCAAATGCAGGTCATACAATCGTAAATGATTACGGTAAATTTGCACTGCATACACTTCCGTCCGGTGTATTTTATAACCATACAACAAGTGTAATCGGAAACGGTGTTGCACTGAACATTCCGGTGTTCTTCAAAGAATACAACGAAGTAGTTTCAAGAGGTGTTCCGGCTCCGAAGATCATGATCTCCGACAGAGCACAGATCGTTATGCCGTATCACATTCTGTTTGACCAGTACGAAGAAGAACGTCTGGGTGGTAAATCCTTCGGATCTACCAAATCCGGTATCGCTCCATTCTATTCAGACAAATATGCAAAGATCGGTTTTCAGGTAAATGAACTGTTCCATGATGATGCACTCAGAGAAAAAGTTGAGCGTGTTGTTGAGACAAAGAACATCCTTCTGGAGCATCTGTATCACAAACCGCTTCTTGATCCGAATGAGATCTATGATGAACTCATGAAATATAAAGAAATGGTTGCTCCATACGTCGGAGATGTTTCTCTGTTCCTGTGGAATGCATTAAAAGAAGGTAAAGAGATCCTGCTTGAGGGACAGCTTGGCTCCCTGAAAGACCCGGATCACGGAATATATCCGATGGTTACATCTTCTTCCACACTTGCAGCTTACGGTGCAATCGGAGCCGGTGTTCCACCATATGAAATCAAAAAAGTAATCACAGTCTGCAAAGCTTACTCCAGTGCAGTAGGCGCAGGAGCTTTTGTTTCCGAGATTTTCGGAGAAGAAGCGGATGGGCTGAGAAGACGTGGCGGAGACGGCGGAGAATATGGCGCAACAACCGGACGTCCGAGACGTATGGGATGGTTTGACTGTGTTGCTTCCAAATACGGATGCCGTATGCAGGGAACAACCGATGTTGCCTTTACAGTACTTGATGTACTTGGCTATCTGGATGAGATTCCGGTATGCACAGGTTACGAGATCGATGGAAAGGTTACAACAGACTTCCCGACTACAGGTCTTCTTGAGAAGGCAAAACCTGTTTTTGAAGTACTTCCGGGATGGAAGACAGACATCCGTGGAATCAAGAAATACGAAGATCTTCCGGAAAACTGCCGTAAATATGTAGAATTCGTTGAGAAACAGATCGGCTTCCCGATTACCATGATCTCCAACGGCCCGGGAAGAAACGACATTATTTACAGAAATAAGTAATCAGAAGCATAGAACGCGCCGGGGAACTCTCCGGCGCATTTGTTTAATAAAGAGGTAAGTATGAAAAACTGGAAAAAATATGCGGCGATCATCGGAGTGATCGTTCTGCTGGTGATTTTCTGCCTCCCGATGTATTTTGCATTGAAGGGCGACTTTTCCCAGAAAGAATTTATGGCATCACTTTTTACAGTGATGTTTGTAGCGGTCATGTGTTATGTGATTCTGATGTTATTCAAATATCTGAATAAAAAGAAAGATGGTCAGGAGAAAAGCAGTATGATTAAAAACGTGGTTTTTGATGTAGGTCTTGTACTTGTAGAATTTAACTGGCAGGATTATCTCGACAGCTTTGGATTTGACGAAGAAAAGCGCGAGCGTATCGCGAAGGCAACATTTCAGAGCCCGGTCTGGGATGAAAGAGACAGAGGTCTCTATGATGAGGAGACATATGTACGTCAGTGTCAGGAACTGGCACCGGAGTATGCCGAAGACATTGCGGCAGTGATGAAAGATACACCAAAGACGGTACGAAGGATGCCATATGCGGAAACGTGGACCAAATACCTGAAAAGCCAGGGCTATCAGTTATATGTACTGTCTAATTACAGCAGATATATGCTGGATCGTACGAAAAAAGAAATGCCATTCCTCAAATACATGGACGGTACCGTGTTTTCCTGTGATGTGAAGCAGTTAAAGCCGGAAGCTGACATTTATCAGACACTGCTTGACAAGTTTGGACTGAAAGCAGAGGAGTGTGTGTTTATTGACGACCGTCCGGTGAACTGCGAGGGAGCACAGAAAGCAGGAATCCATACAATCTGTTTCAAGAGTTTCAAACAGGCAGCGGCAGAGCTGGAAGCACTCGGCGTAAAATAAAAACAGATTTTTTCGCAAAAGAACAGAAGAAAAGCCCCAAAACCGCGGCATGGGCGTCAGTCCTGAGACCTTTCGTAAGGGGAGGATATAAATAAGTATTTCTGATATTATCTTTTGCAGTGTTCTTCAAAGAAATCTTATCGGAACACTTATAGTATGACCGTTATATGAGTATTTATACAGAATTTTCACAAAAATTATTACAATATGGTTTGTCTTTTGGTGAAAAAGATGATATAATGAACCACAGGCAAAATTTTTGAAAAGAGGATAAACAAATGAGCGATAAAACAATCTTAGAGCAGTGGCGTGAGATTGCCTACAATCAGCAGGCAGACCGCAATCAGCTCCAGAGATTCTGGGCAAACTATTTCAATATTGAGAAGGGCATCTATGAGCAGCTTCTTTCCAACCCGGATGAAGTTGTAAGCGGTACAGTGAAAGAACTGGCTGAGAAATACGGACAGGATGTTATGACTATGGTTGGTTTCCTTGATGGTATCAACGACAGCCTTAAGATTCCGAACCCGATTGAGACCATGGATGAGAATACAAAGGTTACACTTGCTTTTGATAAAGAACTCCTTTACAAGAATATGGTAGATGCAAAGGCTGACTGGCTGTATGAACTGCCACAGTGGAACGACATCTTTACTGAAGAAAAACGTAAAGAACTCTACAAAGAGCAGAAAAAGTCCGGTACAGTTGTAAAACCGCACAAAATCGGCCGCAACGATCCATGCCCGTGTGGAAGCGGCAAGAAATACAAACACTGCTGCGGCAGATAATGAAACCCAGATCAGATCTGGATTATATCATTGTACTTGGCGCACATGTCAATGGCACAAAGCTTACATTAGCCCTTCTGGAACGAGTCAGAAGGGCTTTGTTGTATCTGGAAGAAAATCCGGGTACGAAGGCTGTGCTTTCCGGAGGACGGGGCGACGGAGAGCAGATCAGCGAAGCCGAAGCCATGTACAGATATCTTACAGAACGTGGGATTGCAGCAGAACGTCTTATAAAAGAAGAACAATCAACCAACACGAAAGAAAATTTGGATTTCAGTCTCCGCCTGATCGGAAGTATGGAGCATAGCATTGGCATCGTGACAAACAACTTTCATGTATTTCGTGGAGTTGCTATCGGAAAGAAATGTGGATGCAGAAAAATCTATCCGATTCCGTCGAAATATCGTTCCTGGAGACTGCTTATTTATGTCCCAAGGGAAATCCTTGCAATCCTGAAAGATAAAATTGTCGGAAATTTATGAAAAAAATAAAATTTAAAAAAAATAAAAAAAGTGTTGACACATTGGTACGGAAATAGTATACTAACGTAGTCGGTTGAGCGAAAGCTCAATGGCAGGCATAGAAATGGGATCTTAGCTCAGCTGGGAGAGCATCTGCCTTACAAGCAGAGGGTCATAGGTTCGAGCCCTATAGGTCCCATTAAATATGGCGAGATAGCTCAGTTGGCTAGAGCACACGGTTCATACCCGTGGTGTCGAGGGTTCGAATCCCCCTCTCGCTACTTTTTTATGCCTTTAACTGAATATGGCGAGATAGCTCAGTTGGCTAGAGCACACGGTTCATACCCGTGGTGTCGAGGGTTCGAATCCCCCTCTCGCTATTACATGAAGTCCTTTGATTTATTTCAGAGGATTTTTTTTTGCATGCAAAGATAAAGCAAGATTTTCACCAGTATAATATTTCCAAATTTTTTGAGGGGACTAACACAAAAAATTTGCATCTAGGCATTTGACGTGATTTGTTGTATGATATACACTGTCAATAAAACAAGAAGAAAGGGGAAATCAGACCGTGGCAAAAAAAATGCTCTTTGTGTTTAATCCAAAAGCAGGAAAAGGAAAGATCAAGACGCATTTGCTGGACATCGTAGATATATTCAGCAGCCATGATTATGAGATCATTATCCGTTCCACGCAGGCTCCCAGAGATGCCTATGAGAAAGCGAAGGAATATGCAAATTCCGTTGACATGATCGTCTGCAGTGGTGGTGACGGTACACTGGATGAAGTAGTTACCGGTATCATGGAGGCAGAAAGTAGTGTCCCGATCGGTTATATTCCGGCAGGAAGTACCAATGATTTTGCAAACAGTCTTTTTATGCCGAAAAACATGACAAAAGTAGCAGAGATGATCATGGAAGAAGAACTGTACCATTGTGATATCGGAAGATTCAATCAGAAGACTTTTGCATATGTGGCAGCATTTGGATTGTTTACGGATGTGTCTTATGAGACAGACCAGGATCTGAAAAACGTTCTGGGACATGTTGCTTATGTTCTGGAAGGGGTAAAACGACTTTTTGATATAAAATCTTACCATATGAAAGTAACTTCTGATGAAGTTCAGGCAGAGGATGATTTCATCGTTGGAATGATCACTAATTCCCGTTCTGTGGGCGGATTCAAGAACCTCACAGGCAAGAATGTTGATATGAATGACGGACTTTTTGAGGTGACACTGATTGCTCATCCGAAGAATCCACTACAGCTTCAGGAAATCATAACGGCACTCGTGATGGCTGAAGACAACACAGACCTGATCTATTCTTTTAAGACGAAGAAGCTTACGATAGAGTCAGATGAAGAAGTACCGTGGACTCTGGACGGAGAGTTTGGCGGAGATCACAGTTATGTTGATATCGAAAACAGACATAAAGCGCTGAATCTTTATCTTAAGAGTACCAAAAAGTAAAAAAGAAATACAACGCGAATGAGAACCAAAAGGAGAAAGAGAATGTCAGATTACGTAAATGTAACAGAGCTTTTCGGATGTGACGTATTTAATGACGCGGTCATGGAAGAACGTCTTCCGAAAAAAGTATACAAAGAGCTGAAAAAAACCATCGAAGAGGGTAAAGAACTCTCTCTGGAGGTAGCAGATGTAGTTGCCCATGAGATGAAAGAATGGGCAATCGAAAAGGGGGCAACCCACTATAGCCACTGGTTTCAGCCGCTGACAGGTGTAACTGCGGAAAAACATGATGCGTTTATTACAGCACCAAAAGAGAACGGCAAAGTTCTGATGAGTTTTTCCGGTAAAGAACTGATCAAGGGAGAATCCGATGCATCATCATTCCCGTCTGGTGGCCTTCGAGCAACCTTTGAGGCAAGAGGCTACACTGCATGGGACTGTACATCACCGGCTTTTGTGCGCCATGATGCGGCCGGCGGAACACTTTGCATTCCTACTGCATTCTGTTCTTATACAGGAGAGGCACTTGATCAGAAAACACCACTTCTGCGTTCCATGGAAGCAATCAATACACAGTCTTTACGACTTCTCCGACTTTTTGGAAATAAGACCTCTAAGAAAGTAACTCCGTCTGTAGGGGCAGAACAGGAATATTTCCTTGTAGACAAAGAAAAATGGCTTCAGAGAAAAGACCTGATCTATACCGGAAGAACTCTTTTCGGTGCAATGCCTCCGAAAGGACAGGAGATGGATGACCACTATCTCGGTACGATCCGTCAGAGAATTTCTGCCTATATGAAAGAAGTAAATGAAGAGTGCTGGAAACTCGGTGTAACTGCGAAGACGCAGCACAATGAAGTTGCTCCGGCACAGCATGAGCTGGCTCCGATCTATGCACCGGTAAATATCGCTGCAGACCACAACCAGATCATGATGCGTATCCTCAAGAAAGTAGCAAGCCGTCATGGTATGCGCTGCCTGCTTCATGAGAAACCGTTTGCAGGCGTCAACGGTTCCGGTAAGCACAACAACTGGTCCCTGACAACGGATGACGGAATCAACCTTCTGGATCCGGGCAAGACACCACATGAGAACATTCAGTTCCTGCTTGTCCTGACCTGTATCCTGAAAGCGGTAGATACTCATGCAGACCTTCTTCGTGAATCCGCGGCGGATGTAGGAAACGATCAGAGACTTGGTGGCAATGAGGCACCGCCGGCTGTAATTTCTGTATTTCTTGGCGAGCAGCTTGGGGATGTCCTTGATCAGTTGATCAGCACGGGAACTGCGACACACAGCAAAAAGGGTACGATCCTTGAGACCGGTGTTAAGACACTTCCGGATTTCATGAAAGATGCGACAGACCGTAATCGTACATCACCGTTTGCATTTACCGGAAACAAATTCGAGTTCCGTATGGTCGGTTCCAGAGATTCTATTTCTGAATGTAATGTCGTACTGAACACAATCGCTGCTGAGGCTTTCAAGGAAGCCTGCGACCGTCTGGAACAGTCAGATGATTTTGAAATGGCAGTTCATGATCTGATCAAAGAATATGCAATCGAGCATCAGCGCATTGTCTTTAACGGAAACGGTTATGCACCGGAGTGGGCAGAAGAAGCGAAACGCCGTGGCCTTCCGAATCTTCCGTCCATGGTGGATGCGATTCCGGCACTGACAACAGACAAGGCTGTCAAACTGTTTGAGGAATTCCATGTATTTACAAAGACTGAGCTGGAATCCCGTGCAGAGATCCAGTATGAGATTTATGCAAAGGCAGTCAATATCGAAGCAAAGACCATGATCGACATTGCTACAAAGCAGATCATCCCGGCAGTTATCCGTTATACAACAGTTCTTGCGGACTCTGTAAATACTGTACGTGCGGTCGGAGATATTGATATCAGCGTGCAGCTTGAACTTCTGAAAAAGTGCTCTGCACTTCTGAAAGTGGCAAACAGTGCCATGAAAAATCTTTCAGATGTTGTTTCAAAAGTTACCGAGATTCCGGAGGGCAGAGAGCGTGCAGTATATTGCAAAGATGTGGTCTGCAAGGCAATGGAAGAACTCCGTACTCCGGTTGATGAGCTGGAAATGCTCGTTGACAAGTCCATGTGGCCAATGCCTTCTTATGGCGATCTGATCTTTGAGGTTTAAGAAATAAGGGATTATATTTTCAGGGAGAATTGAATTGGAAGAACTGAAATTTCTGGAGGAGCAGAATGTATCCTCCGGTTTAATAAAAAAGATATTGGAATTTCGGGAAATGTACCCGGTTCCGGATGAAGCGGCAGGCAGGATTACAAAGCCTGCCATCCCTTTTTATGGGAAAGAAATTCTGGAAATGGCAATTGCAGGTCTGCTTCAGGGGCAGAATCTGCTCCTTGCAGGTCCGAAGGCAACCGGAAAAAATATTCTGGCAGAAAATCTGGCATATATTTTTCACAGACCGGTATACAATGTATCGTTTCACGTAAATACAAACAGCGGTGATCTGATCGGTACCGATACGTTCGAGGATGATCAGGTCAAACTTCGAAAGGGAAGTATTTACCGTTGCGCGGAATGCGGTGGATTCGGTGTGCTGGACGAAATAAATATGGCAAAGAATGATGCTGTTTCCGTGTTGCATGCAACACTGGATCACCGTCGTTCCATCGATGTTCCGGGATATGATAAGATCGATCTGCATCCGGCGGCCCGGTTTATCGGTACGATGAATTATGGCTATGCCGGTACGAAAGAGCTGAATGAGGCTCTGGTCTCTCGATTTATGGTGATTGATATGCCGGCACAGACAGAAGAAACGTTGCAGTTTATTTTTCATCAGATGTTTCCGACAGCGAAAGAGCATGCAGTTGAACAGTTTATTGGTGTTTTTCTTGATCTGCAGCTCAAAGCACAGAACAGCGAAATATCTACGAAAGCGCTGGATCTTCGAGGTCTGCTTGCTGCAATGAAGATTGTGGAAGTGGGACTTTCTCCGGCAAAAGCAATCCGCATGGGAGTGATCAACAAAACGTTTGATATCTTTGAAAAAGAAATCGTAGAAGATGTCGTGAACACCCGTATTCCTTTGGAATGGACCAGAGAGGATGTCTATGAATAATACGGAACCAGTTGAAATTGATGATTACCGTCTGGAGCTGGAAAACAGGATCCGCAATCTCCTGTGGACAGTCAGCGGTGATTACGGACTGGATATGAAGCCTGATGTATCACTTTTTCTGAGATCAAAGGCAATTGCGCTCTATGACGGAATCAAACAGGGGGCTCTTGCCAGATATTATGATAAGGATATGCTCGGTCTTTATCTTGTCAAAAAGATATTTATGGAAGCAGGAGAAAATGAGCTGACTTTCGTGGCACAGCTCTGTATAGAAGAAGCAATCGGTGAAAAAGTCTGTGAAGAGCGACCGGGGATCCGTTCTATGCAGAGACAGTGTTTTGAGGATATTCTGGATCAGGAATTCGAAAAAATGCCATCACATGCAGATCTTGCGGGCAGACTTAAAGTGAATGTCCTAAGGCGCAGACTTTCCGAAGGAGAGTATCATACCGAGCAGAAAATGCAGCCGTTTATGGAATTGGTACAGGAAGCCGGCAGCACGAAAGATACGATGGAACTGATCAGGATTATTGACCGGCTGTACAATTCGCTGATCAATCCGAATTTTGAGCGTGATCATGGAACCCTGGAACAGGTGCTGGCAGTTACACTGGAAGACCTGACTGAATTTTCGTGGGAGGATTATCTTTCGGAGGAAATGTATGAGGAAGCTCTGGAAACATATGTAGATAAGCTGACAACAAATGTTGCCGGACTTGAGAACGCTGCCGTTACCGAAGAAATGGAAGAAAAACGTGAGAGAAGACGCAAGGTAACAGTGGTCACACCGGAGATGCAGGAAAAAGCCCACACATATGTGGAACTGAATTATGGCATCACGTATCTGACTGAAGCAGAAGAAAAACGCATGAATTATCTGATGTGCAGAGATATCCACAGTGACTGCAGCCTGTATTTCACAGAAGGAATTCTGAAAAATCCGGCGAAAAGAAATTATCAGTATGAATACGCGAAGCGTCTCAAAAATAAAAATATTTGGCTGTATCATGATAAACACCGGATCGTGAAACAGAATATTTCAGAGCTGACAGAGACATTACGAAAATCCCTGGTGCTCAGGAGCGAAAGCCAGACTGTCTTTTCGGATAGAGGCAGAGTGGTTCCGTCCCGTTTGTGGAGAGTAGGACGAAGTAAAGAAGCAAGAATTTTTGAACAGGAACTGAAGGGAGATGCATCGGATTTTGTTGTGGATGTTCTGATCGATGCAAGTGGTTCGCAGATGAGCCGTCAGGGTGAAGTGGCAATTCAGGCTTATATCATCAGCGAAGCCCTCAGTAATGTTGATATTCCACACAGAGTCATGAGCTTCTGCACTTTCTGGGATTACACGATACTGCACAGATTCCGCAAATATGACGATCCTCGTTCTGAAAATGAGAATATTTTTAATTATGTAACTTCTTCCAATAATCGCGACGGACTGGCAATCCGGACTGCCGGATATGATCTCCTTCAGAGAGAAGAAGAAAAGAAAATCATGATCATCTTAAGTGACGGCAGACCATATGATGTGATCGTGAACCGTCCAAATGCGAAAAATCCTACACCTTATCGTGGGAAAGCAGCAGTGACGGATACCGGAATGGAAGTGCGGCGGCTTCGAAATCTTGATGTCAGTGTTCTTGGTGTCTTTGCAGGAGAGGAAAAGGATCTGGATACGGAGAAAAAGATTTTCGGTAAAGACTTTGCGTACATCCGTGATATTACGAAATTTTCGAGAATTGTCGGGAAATATCTGACAAAACAGCTTGAGATTGATGAATAATAGACAAAAATGTGCAATATTTCCAAAAAATGTTAAATCAAACGAACAAAAGTATAAAAAGTTCATAAAATCGCCCTTGCGAATACTGACAAAGTCGGTTATAATAGTCTGAGGTTCATAACAAAAAAACAAGGGAGAGGAAAGCAATGAACGAAAACAAAGAGTTCAAACCGTATATTCCTGCTGAAAAAGTAACCGCAGAAATGACGGTAACATCTGTGCTCATGGGTGTCATCCTTGCTATCGTATTCGGTGCAGCTAACGCATACCTCGGACTTCGTGTCGGTATGACTGTTTCCGCATCCATTCCGGCAGCAGTTATTTCTATGGGTGTTATCCGTGTCATCATGAAGAAAAACTCCATTCTGGAGAGCAACCTGGTGCAGACGATCGGTTCTGCCGGTGAGTCACTTGCAGCAGGTGCTATTTTTACAATGCCTGCTCTTTTTTTATGGGCAGAAGAAGGTCTCTGTGATAAACCGAGTCTGGTTGAGATCACTCTGATCGCACTTTGCGGTGGTGTCCTTGGTGTACTTTTCATGGTACCGCTTCGTAACGCTCTTATTGTTAAAGAGCATGCGACACTTCTTTATCCGGAAGGAACTGCATGTGCAGACGTACTTCTTGCAGGTGAAGAAGGCGGCGCAAACGCTTCTACTGTATTTTCCGGTATGGGACTTGCAGCAGTCTTCAAATTTGTTGTTGACGGTCTGAAGGTTATCCCGGCAGACGTTTCTGCAGCATTTACATCCCTTAAGGGTGAGATTGGTATGGAAGTATATCCGGCACTTCTCGGTGTTGGTTATATCGTAGGACCACGTGTAGCATCTTTCATGTTCGTAGGTTCCATTGTCGGATGGCTTGTTATCATTCCGATGATCTGCCTGTTCGGACCAGACACATGGCTGTATCCGGCTGATCCGGGTGTGACTATTTCACAGCTGTATGCGGCTGGCGGTGCGTCAGCAATCTGGAGCAAATATGTTAAATATATCGGAGCAGGTGCCATCGCTACAGGTGGTATCATTTCCCTGATCAAATCCATGCCACTGATCATCAGCACATTCCGTGATTCCATGAAGAGCATGAAGGGCGGATCCGTAAAAGGAACTGCAAGAACAGACAGAGATCTTCCGATGAATTTCATTCTGATTGGTATCGTTGCAATGGTAGTTATTATCTGGGCAGTACCGGCTATTCCGGTTAATCCGCTTGGAGCACTCCTTATCGTAATCTTCGGATTCTTCTTTGCAACTGTATCTTCCCGTATGGTAGGTATGATCGGTAGCTCCAACAACCCGGTTTCCGGTATGGCAATCGCCACACTTCTGATTTCCACAATAGTAATCAAGAGCAGTGGACAGACTGGAATTGACGGTATGAAAGCAGCAATCGCAATCGGTTCTGTAATTTGTATCATCGCAGCAATCGCTGGTGATACTTCTCAGGACCTTAAGACAGGATACCTTCTTGGGGCAACTCCTAAGACACAGCAGATCGGTGAGCTGATCGGTGTTGTTGCTTCCGGTCTTGCAATCGGTGGTGTTCTGTATCTTCTGGATGCAGCATGGGGATATGGTGGAGCAGAAGTTCCGGCTCCTCAGGCAGGACTTATGAAGATGATCGTTGAGGGTATCATGGGAGGAAATCTTCCATGGGCACTTGTATTCATCGGTGTATTCCTTGCAATTGGTATGGAAATCTTAAGAATTCCGGTAATGCCTTTTGCAATCGGTCTTTATCTTCCAATCTATCTGAACGCAACCATCATGATCGGTGGTGTTGTTCGTATGTTTATGGATGGCAGAAAGAAAGTTGATGAGAAAACAAAGAACGATCAGGTTACAGACGGTACATTATACTGTGCAGGTATGATCGCCGGTGAAGGTCTTGTAGGTATCGCACTTGCTATCCTTGCAGTTGCAGGTATCAGCCTGGATGTATCCGGAGTTGTGAACTTTGGTAACATCGGTGGTGTTGTTCTCATGATCCTCATGATCCTGACACTGCTGAAATTCTCCTTATGGAAAAAGAAAAAAGCCTGATGAGAAAACAGAATAAAAAAAGCAAAAAACAAAATATAGATATCAACTATCTTGATCTGATTCCGGTAAAATCCGAAGAACTTCACTGGCATAAAGATATAAAAGGACGTGTAATACTGGATGTGGAGAATACGGGACTGTTCAATAAAATTGCACAGAAGGTATTCAACAAACCTCAGTATACAAAAGTTCATCTTGATGCGCAGGGTACTTTTATCTGGCCATTGATTGATGGAAAACGTACCGTGTCCGATATCGCAGCACTGGTGAAAGAAGAATTCGGAGAAGCAGCCGAACCTCTGTATCCGAGAATCATCAAATACTTCGAGATCGTTGCGAGCTATCATTTTATTAAATTTGCAAATAAGCCTTCCAAGTAGGGCACACTAAGAACGGGAAACAGCATTTCGCTGTATCCCGTTCTTTTGGGTTAAGGGTTACTTTACTGAGATATAGCAACAGAGAAAGGAGTATTTATGAAAATTGCTGGAAAAAAAGTGTGGTATCTGGAATATATTCTGATCATTGTCGGAACCGGACTTATGGCAACTGCAATCACATCCTGTTTTGATGCAGCAGGAATGGTTACAGGAGGATTTTCCGGTATAGCGATTCTGGTCAAAGCCTGGACAAAAGGGGTGTACGGAGACGGAATTCCGCTCTGGATCACCAACCTTGTATTGAACGTTCCGTTGTTTCTTCTCGCCGCAAAAATAAAAGGTTTTAAATTTGTAAAAAAAGCACTTCTGGGAGATCTTTCGCTGACGATCTGGCTGGCAATCCTTCCGGCATGGAAGTTGTCCGGCGATTTTCTTCTGGTTGCCTTATATGGAGGACTTCTGCAGGGAATCGGAATAGGATTTGTTTTTCTCGGAGGCGGAACGACCGGGGGCACGGATCTTCTGGCAGCAATCATCCAGAAATATCTGAATCATTATTCAATCGCGCAGATCATGCAGTTTATAGATGGAGCAGTAGTTGTAGTCGGCATGTATGTATTTGGGGTAGAGCGTGCGCTGTATGCAATTATTGCAGTATTCCTTGTGACGAAAGTTTCTGATGGAATTATTGAAGGACTGAAATTCTCAAAATCTGTTTACATTATTACGGATAAGCCGGATGAAGTGGCAAAGATGGTCATGGAAGATCTTGATCGTGGAATCACAGGGATTCCAGCAAAGGGAATGTACTCCGGAACGGATAAACTGATGCTATTCTGTGTAGTCGGAAAGAAAGAGCTGGTTCATTTAAAAGAAAAAATTGACGAAATTGATGAGAACGCATTTGTGATCGTAGGTGATGCAAGAGAGGTTCATGGGGAAGGATTCATAGAAAAATAGGAATTATTCACAAAAAAATGTAAAAAATTTGAGTTTTGGTCTTTCATTTTTGGTCATTTTGTATTAAAATAACTTTTAGTATAGCAAGCCTATGGGGAAAAAGGAGAAAAACGCGCAGTAAGCGAGAAGGGATGTAAGCAGATGATATCAAATCAGGTACTTCAGAATACGCTGGAAGGACTTAAAGAAATTTCCAGAACAGAATTTTGCATCATTGACACAGAGGGAAAGGTACTCGCAACAACGTTTGCAGATTTTTCAATTCAGCCGGGAGATATACAGGCTTTTGTAGAATCTCAGGCAGACAGTCAGCTTGTAAAGGGATTCCAGTATTTTAAAGTTTGCGATGATTATCAGCTGGAATACGTGCTGGTTGCGCATGGGGATGATGAGGATACTTACATGGTCGGCAAACTTGTTGCATTCCAGATTCAGAACCTCATTGTAGCCTATAAAGAAAGATTTGACAAAGACAGCTTTATCAAGAATCTTCTTCTTGATAACCTGCTTCTGGTTGATATTTATAACCGTGCGAAGAAACTTCATATCGATGCGGATGTCCGTCGTGTAGTTATGATCCTTGAACTTCAGCAGGAGAAGGATCACAGTGCAATGGAAAGCGTTAAGAGCTTTTTCGGCGGCAAGAGCAAAGATTTCATTACTGCAGTAGATGAGAAGAGCATCATTATTGTAAAAGAGCTTGAGGAGGGCGAAGGTTATCCGGAGATGGATAAGCTCGCGCATGCAATCCTTGATTCACTTGGATTAAATCAGACAGAAGAGACACATATCGCATATGGTACGATCGTCAACGAACTGAAGGAAGTTTCCCGTTCTTATAAAGAAGCTCGCATGGCACTTGATGTCGGTAAGATTTTCTTCGGTGAGAAGGATGTCATTGCATATAGTTCTCTTGGTATCGGACGTCTGATTTATCAGCTGCCGATTCCGCTGTGCAAAATGTTTATTAAGGAGATTTTCGAGAATAAATCACCGGATGATTTCGATGAAGAGACACTTGTTACAATCGATAAATTCTTCGAGAACAGTCTGAATGTTTCTGAGACATCCAGACAGCTCTATATCCACAGAAATACACTGGTTTATCGTCTGGACAAGCTTCAGAAGAGTACCGGACTGGATCTTCGTGTATTCGAAGATGCAATTACCTTCAAGATTGCACTGATGGTTGTAAGGTACATGAAGTATATGGAAACCTTGGAGTATTAATGCCAAATATGAAAATTCCATGAAATCAATAAAAAGGGTTGCATTCTGCATAGAAATATGTTACAACATTGTTACGAAATGTTAATAAATTATACCGCAGAAAGCAATAAGATGCTGCCGGTACGCTGGCAGCATTTTTTATGTATATATACAGGAGGAGATTATGGAAACGATGATTGATATCATTGATGTAAGCAAATCGTATGGCAAAGGCCTTCCGGCAGTGAACCATGCCAACTTACATGTAGATAAAGGAGAATTCGTCTTTGTTGTTGGAAGCAGTGGTTCCGGCAAGACAACTCTGATCAAGCTTCTGATGAAAGAACTTGACAGCACAAGCGGTCAGATGATCGTCAGCGGAGAACGTCTGGAAAAGATGAAACACCGCCGTGTGGCAAAATACCGCCGTAAACTTGGCGTTGTATTTCAGGATTTCCGTCTGTTGAAAGACCGTAATGTATATGAAAACGTTGCATTTGCACAGCGTGTTATCGGAAGACCGACACGTGTGATCAGAAGACGTGTTCCTGAGGTGCTTCAGGAAGTTGGACTTGCAGAGAAATACAAATCATTCCCGGATGAGCTGTCGGGTGGAGAGCAGCAGAGAGTTGCACTTGCAAGAGCACTGGTAAATCGTCCGGATATTCTTCTGGCAGATGAACCGACCGGTAACCTTGACCCGAAGACTTCCGAAGAAATCATGAAACTTCTCGAGCAGATCAACGAGCGTGGTACGACAGTTCTTGTGGTAACCCATAATAAAGAAATCGTTAATGCAATGAAAAAACGAGTGGTTACCATGCATGACGGTGTGATCGTCAGCGATGAGAAGGAAGGAGAATATCATGAGGCCTAGTACGATCTGGTATACCCTCAAGCAGGGAGTGAAAAATATAAAAAGAAACTGGATGTTTTCACTTGCATCCATTATTACAATGGCAGCCTGTATTTTTCTGGTAGGAGTTTTTTATTCACTTGTGACTAATGTGGACAATATCGCACACAAAGTAGAACAGGAAGTGCCGATTACGGTCTTCTTCGATGAAGGAACGACGGATGAACAGATGCAGGAAGTCGGAAATCTGATTCAGGCACGTCCGGAAGTAGAACGTGTCGAATTTGAATCCGGAGATCAGGCATGGCAGAATTTCAAGGATAAATATTTTCAGGGATCCGACGCAGCAGATGGATTCAAAGACGATAACCCGCTTGTGAACTCATCTAACTATCAGGTTTATCTGAATCAGATCGAAAAGCAGACAGAACTGGTAAATTACATTCAGAGTCTGGAGCATGTCCGTGAGGTAAATCAGTCTGAGCAGGCAGCCAATACACTCGGAAGCTTTAATAAACTGGTTTCCTATGCATCCATTATCATCATTGCAATTCTTCTGCTGATTTCCATTTTCCTTATCAGCAATACTGTTTCTGTAGGAATTTCTGTACGTAAGGAAGAAATCGGAATTATGAAATACATTGGTGCGACCGATGCATTTGTACGGGCACCGTTTGTTCTCGAAGGTATGGTACTTGGTGTGATCGGTGCGGCAATTCCGCTGGCAGCATTGTATTTCCTGTACAATACGGCAGTTGAATTTATTCTGACGAAGTTTAATGTACTGACCGGAGTGGTTGATTTTATCCCGGTATGGCAGATTTATCAGGTGCTTCTTCCAATCGGACTCCTTCTGGGAATCGGAATCGGCTTTATCGGAAGTATCTGGACAACAAGAAAGCATTTAAGAGTATAATAAAATATCAATATCACGCGGCATGGGACTTTTGGTTCCATGCCGTTTGTGGTATATTAATATACAGACAGGCTTAAGGAAGGACAGAAAAATGAAACATAAAGAATATGCAGCGGGAGTTCTGACAGGTGTTTTGGTCGTGGCGCTTGCAGCGGGCGGAGTGAAATTCGTGCAGCAGCGGCAATACAACGGAGTTCTCTCGGATTCTTCACATGTACAGAAAATAGAATATCTGGAGAAAATGATAGATCAGGAATATCTTGGTGAGGTGGATAATGCTGAGATGGCAGAGGGCATTTATGCCGGTCTGGTCTACGGTCTTGGCGATGTCTATTCCAGATATTATACAGCAGATGAATATGCACAGGAGACAGCTTCGACGGATGGTGCTTATGCAGGTATCGGTGTTTCCATCCAGAAAAATAAAAATGGCGGAGTGCAGATCGCAGAGTGCTATGAAGGCGGTCCCGGGGCGGAAGCCGGGCTGCAGACGGGCGATGTGATCACGGCAATCAATGATACTGATGTAACGGACATGGAGCTTTCGGATGTGGTTTCCCTGATCAGAGAGAACAAAGATAAGACAATTGTTCTTACAGTGTTTCGTGAAAATGAGGAAAAATCCCGCGAAATCAGTGTGGATGTGACGGACGTGGAACTGCCGTCTGTATTTGGAGAAATGCTGGATAAAAAGACCGGCTATATTCAGATTACACAGTTTACAGGAGTTACTCCACAGCAGTACAAAGACATGTTTGCTGAATTAAAAGATAAAGGAATGGAGCGTCTTGTCATTGATCTTCGAGACAACCCTGGCGGACTCCTGACCTCAGTCTGCGATATTCTTCGAGAAATCCTTCCTGAGGGACTGATCGTGTATACGGAGGACAAATACGGCAACAGGGAAGAAGAAACCTGTGACGGGAAACATCAGCTGGATATGCCGCTTGCCGTGCTGGTAAATGAAAACAGTGCGAGTGCGTCAGAGATTTTTGCGGGAGCAGTGCAGGATCATGAAGTCGGTACGATTGTCGGAACAACGACTTATGGCAAAGGCGTGGTACAGGAACTCCGGCAGTTAAGCGATGGAAGTGCGGTAAAGCTGACTGTTTCCAATTACTACACGCCGAATGGAAATTCCATCAATAAAGTGGGAATCAAGCCGGATGTGGAAGTGAAGCTTGCGTCTGAACTTTTGAACAAAGATGAGATCACACATGAGGAAGATAATCAGCTTCAGAAAGCACTGAATGTAATAGAGAATTAACAAAATTAAAGAAAATGTAAAAACTGCTTGCTTTTTACTTCGTTTTTTTTTAAAATATACAAAGGGTCATTCTATATTTTGAGAAGGGAACGATATTTATGAATAAAAGCAAAAAGAGCGGAAAAGTAATTACAGGAGTTATGCTGATGTTGTTTCTGACAGTAGCTGTTTTAGTATCAGCTGTTTCTGTCAGTGCGGCTTCCGGAGTCAAAAAGACCAATGTAAAGGCAACGATTGCAGGCTCCAGTAATACAGCGCTGAAGATTAAATGGAACAAATGCTCAGGCGCAGATGGATATGTGATCTATCGACGTGAATCTGTAAAACATGCCTATAAAAGAATTGCCATGGTAGGAAGTTCTGCGACAACGTATACAGACCGTAATCTTAGAACCGGAAAACCATATCAGTATGCGGTAAAGGCTTATGGCAAACAAAAAAGTAAATTTGTATACAGCAGATATACTGCGGTAAAGGGTGCAACCCGCCCATATAAGACAAAGGTTACACCTAAGGTACTGTCAAGTTCCCAGGTGAAACTTTCCTGGAAGGCAGTTTCAAAGCTGGATGGATACAGGATCTATCGTAAAGCATCCGGGGGTAAGTGGACACTGATTGCAGATGTAAATAAAAAAAATACGTCTTATACAGATACAACGGCAGTCGGTGATACAAAATATGTATATACCGTGAGGGCATATAAGAAAGCCGGCGGCATAAAATACATGGCAGCGATAAAGCAGAGTAAAAGTGTAAAAACACCGAAGGCAGCTGTTGTCAGTCAGAGTGCTTTTACCGCAACACAGAAAGATGTCATGAAAAAGATTCTCTACGCAGTGGAAACCGGTGGACAGGTATATGGAAACCAGAATTACGGTGCATTTACAAAGGCGTACACAAACAGCAGCATTGAGCATGCGATTACGATCGGTGCCGGACAATGGTATGCAACAGAAGCACAGAGACTGTTGAAATTGATCCATACCACGATGGGAGATGCCAAATGGAAAACATATGACAAAGACGGCAAGCTCTGGAAGGATGTACAGAAATCTAACTGGTCTACTTATAAAAAGACTACTTATAAAAAACGTATTGTAAATATTATCAAGTCAGATATCGGAAAGAAATGTCAGGATCAGCTGATGTATCAGCAGATTACCGAGATGGAGAAAGCAATCCGTACTTTGGGCATCACAGATATTCAGGCAGTGGGTATGTTTATCAATATTGAACATCAGGGCGGTTACAGCGCAGTTACCCGTGTGCTTGCCAAAACAAAAAAACCATATAATCTGAGTAATGTTTATAAGGCGCTTGCTTCAGACAGCGGAAATCAGGTTGGTACATATAAGACAAGACAGGCGAAAGTATATCAATGGTTAAAGACTTATATGAAATAAAGTGATAAAATTAAGAAAGGGCAGGGGACTGCCCTTCTGTAGAGTTCGGAGAGTACAGCAATGATTTTAACAGAAGAAAAAAATTATACAATATCACTTGAAAAAGAAGAGAGTGACAGTGAAAACGGTCTGACAGGTAATACGATTGAACTGGAGTTTTCCAATAAAGAACTTCTTCATGAGATCATAACCTGTGGGATGCCGGTACAGAGGCTGACCGTTGCTTATCCGGAAAAAAAACGTCTGGAAATGTTATATAAGATGTTTGTGGTGGAAATGGCACTGGATACAGAGGGAGATCGGTTGAAAAAGTCTCAGAAGACGGCATATCTGGATTCTTCGGAAAAAAGTGTAATTTCTTATTATATGGGTATGTTTTTTACGAAACTGATCAGTCACAGATTGTATGAAGATGAGTATTTAACACATTTGAATCTGATAAAGAAGATGGATCACAGTGAGTATAATGACTTTTTTGCAAGCGAATGGCGTCCGGAAATGTTGGGATATAATCCTGTAGATGGAAGATGGAGTGCATGGGAAGCAAAGGGCGGAAGTAACCGCCGTGAACAGGCACTGAAAAAAGGTACTCAGCAGCTGAAGGCAATCGGTACATTGAATGGCGTGAAACCGGATCCGGCAGTCGTGTGTATGACCTATTATGATCACAGTTATTTATGTGGAATCCTGAGACAGGCTTCAGGTAAAGCAGACGGAGAACCGGTGCAGTTCCATACGGAAGACTATTTTGAAGCATACTATCACCCGATCCGTGAGCTGTTTTTTGACAAAGAAAGCAGTCTGAGACTGTATGATTCTTTTGCAGAAGTAACATTTACAATCCCTTATTTTTCGGAAAATCAGGAACAGACGGAGGAGCGTAGGATTCAGATTGGAATGTCAAGAGAACTTTTACAGAAACTGATGGATGCAGACTACAAAGTTATTGCTGAGATGAGAAAAAAAGCAGATAAAGAAAAATGTCCGGAAGGTGCGTATATGGGTGCGGATGGAATTTATATCAGATAATGATAAAAAAGAGGGAAGTCATTCCCTCTTTTTCCATTCTCTCCATTTGCGCATGGCTTCCGGATTTTGTTTTTCAAGACGTTTTTCCAGACGGATACGGTTCTGCTCCAGTCTGGCGGCAAGTTCAGGATGTTCTTCCAGTACCTTCTCGCGGATGCGGGTTCGGCGCTTTTCAATAAGTTCCACGATATGTCGGTGCTCTTTGTGCATTTCTTCAGGAAGTTCATCGATATGTAATTCGATACGGTGGAGAATTTCATCTTCATCCAGTGCACCAAGAGTGTGCCAGCTTTCGAAATGTTCTTTGATACCTTCATCAGAAAGTCGTTCGATATCCGGCATCTGGTGCAGATGTTCGATAATTGTGTGAGTTGCCTGTTCCAGTTCCTGAACGGTTTCTTCACCGAATGCCCAGGCAAATTCTTCAAGAGTATCTTCTTCTTCAGCAGGGAGATGGGAATGACTTCGAAGTTCTGCCAGTTTTTTCTCGGATTCCGGTATCTCGAGGTTATAGGGTTTATGGATACCTGCATCGTTAAGTGCCGCGAGGATGGTTCTTCGCACGCAGCCTTCTTTGATCAGATGGCCGATGCCGAGCGTTCGCATCTGTTCATTGAGAGAAGAAGAATGTTCTGTAATATAAAACTGAATACCACGTCTTTTCATATTAGAAGCAATTGCCTCAATCCGGTCTGCAGCGGTGATATCGATGGAGTTGATTGAAGAAGCGTCTATGATCACGACTTTTGTGTCTTCTTTCAGACTGTTTTCAAGGTCCTCCTGAAAAACCTTCGCATTTGCGAAAAACAGATTTTCATTGAAACGATAAATGATGACATGCTGTATCGGATAAGCATACCGGTTTCGACCGAGGTCATAATAGGATTCTTTGCCGGGAATGATACCGCGGAAAGAACGCGGCGGTGCAGTTGCTTTCAGGATTACTGCTACAAATGACAGAATGATGCCGATCAGTACACCATAGATGGTTCCGAGGAACAATACACTGATACAGGCTGCCATGAAAATATAAAATTCATTTCGGCTGACTTTATAAAGGCGGATCGCAAGATGTACTTCTACGACATCCATCAACGCAGAGATGACGATGGCAGTCAGAACCGGGACAGGCAGATAACCGATAAATCCGGTAAATCCAAAGAGAAGGACGGCCATGGTGATTCCGGCGGTCAGGGAAACGACCTGAGAAGTGCCACCATACTGTTCGTTCATGGAGGTACGGGAAATACTTCCGTTTACCGGGCAGCATCCGACGAAAGAAGCAGAAATATTACCAGCGGCACAGGCAAGGATTTCCTGTCGGTCATTCAATTTATAGCCGTTTTTGAAAGCAAAATTATTTTCTGCAAGAAGTGTTTCTGCCATAATAACAACAGCAACCATCAGTCCGCGGCCAACTGTCTGGGTAAGAGCAACCTCTACGAATTTAGGAATAAGAAATGTCGGAAATCCTGGTTCGACTGCCTGTAGAAGCACCACACCATGATTCTGTACATGAAAACAGGTGGTGGAAAGGACTCCGAGGATCATGATCACAATGGACATCGGAACCTTCGGAAAGATTTTTTTGCCGATGCGGATCAGAATCAGCGCGCTGATTCCCATAGCAAGAGAAAGCAAACTGATCGAGCGTGCGGCAAGAAAAATATAATGGAGAAGTTCAGGAAGTTCTCCGGAGCCGGCACCTCTTCCCATAAGTTTCGGAATCTGCATCAGGATGATCGTAAGAGAAATTCCGCTGATAAAGCCACCCATAACAGGGGTGGAGATAAAATCAACGATCCGGTCCGCATGCAGGAAATAAAAAATGAGCAGCCACAGTCCGGCAAAAAATGCGATTACAGGTACACAGGCAAGTGCATCGGGGGATTCAGCGGCAATACCAAGAGAGGCAAGTGCACTTCCGACGATGGCGGCAGGTGCGGCATCTACACCAAAAATAAATTGCTTTGAGGTGGAAAACAAAGCAAAAAACAGGATCGGGAAAACAGATCCGTATAGTCCGTAGATTGCCGGGATGCCGGAAATCTGTGCATATCCCATCGAGATAGGGATAGAGACTGCGGCGATAATGATTCCGGAGAAAATATCTCCCGGCAGATTGCGGAGGTTATAGTTTTTCAGAGTGGGAAATAATCGTAAATTCATGTGCATCCTCCTTTTCTGGTGCTATTGTACCATAAATGGCCAGGGATTGTAACTGTTCACAGGCAATATCCGCGAGCCGTTTTGCCATGAGGGCATGTGGGATTTTCTTGCCAAGTATCAAGAGATTCGGTATACTGTAATGTATCTGCAAATAGAAAGACGAGGATGAAACATATGAGTGATTCTGTTGGAACAACAGAGAGAAAAAAATATCTGGATGCGGCAAAAGGCTGGGGAATCCTGATGGTGGTCTTCGGACATATTACAAAACTCGGGAACCCGATCGATATCTGGTTTGGAGCCTATAAACTTGCGGTGTTTTATTTTGTTTCCGGTTATCTTCTGGCAATGCGTCAGAGTTTTCGCAAGATGTCAACCGGAGAATACATCAAAAAACATGCGAAGAGTCTGCTGATACCATATTTTGGATACAGTGCTTTTGTGATGCTCTATAATGTGATCGTAGGTATCATGAAATGGAAATCAACAACAGATATCTTTAAGAGATTCCTGTTGCAGGCATATATGACATTCAGTTTCAGGGGAATCAGCGCTCTGTGGTTTCTGCCGACACTGTTTTTTGCACAGGTGATTTTCATTTTTGTAATAAAAAGCAGAAAAGAAATCAAAGTTCTGGCTGCAGTCGGTACAGCAGTTTTTTCATGGTATGCGTCTGTTTACTTTTTCCCTATGCTGAAGCAGATGTATGAGGGAAGTATTTATAAGATCATTTCATATCCACTGCTTGCACTCAGCAAAGGAATCGTAGGCTTTGGTTTTGTCGGGCTGGGATATCTGTTTTATTTTGCAGTGATTCATATAAAACGGAAACGTCTGAAGGGAATTGTCGGAATCGTTGCATTTGTTGCTACATATTTTCTTTCTCAGATAAATGGTGGTGTGGATCTGAACCTTATGGGACTGGGAAAAAGTCAGATCATGTTCTGGTTTAATGGTGTTCTGGGATCAGCCGGTACGATCTTGCTGTTCGAGTATCTCGAAAACTGGTGTAAGATGGAATTCTTAGGCTTCTGTGGACGAAATTCACTGATCATTATGGCGACGCATGGTACACTCGGATTTAAAGGGGTGGTCATCAACGGATGGAAATCCATGTATACGCTGTCGAATGTGGCAGGACTTCGCTATTATCTGGAGTGCACAGGGATCCTCGCAGAGCTTATGCTGATAGAATGCGGTGTGATCGCAGTCGTAAAAAACTGTTTTCCGTGGCTTGAGGGCAAACCGTTCCGAAAAGCAGACAGATAATTTTTTATTTCAAAAAATCAAATATTGTAATCATACGTTTGATATGGCATAATAAATAAGGAATGTTAAAAAAAGGATAAACCTAAGTTAAAAGAATGTAAAAATACGAGATTTTACAGAAGGTGTCGGTCCGTAACAGAAGGACAGAGAGACAACAGAGGAGAATTTTATGGCAATTTTTTCAATGGTTTTATCGTTGCTGTCAGGTGTGGCATTATTTTTATTCGGAATGTCACTCATGGGAGACGGCCTGAAACTGGTCGCAGGCAACAAACTTGAAGCGTTTCTGTATCGAATGACAAACACTCCGCTGAAGGGCGTTGCACTGGGAACCGGTGTAACGAGTGTAATTCAGTCCTCTTCAGCAACGACCGTTATGGTTATTGGTTTCGTAAACTCCGGTATGATGAAACTGAAACAGGCAATCGGTATCATCATGGGAGCAAACATCGGAACGAGTATTACCGGCTGGATACTCTGCCTTTCCTATATTCAGGGATCAGGAGGTATTGCCAGTATTTTATCTACGGCAACTATTTCAGCAGTAGTTGCGGTAATCGGTATTATCTTAAGAATGTTCTGTAAGCGTTCCGTTCACAAAAATATCGGAAACATCATGCTTGGTTTTGCAATTCTGATGACAGGTATGCAGACCATGAGTGGTGCAGTGGCACCGCTTCGTGAAAGTGAAGTATTTATCGATATGCTGACTATGTTTTCCAATCCGATCGCTGGTATTCTGGTAGGTATTGCATTTACTGCAGTCCTTCAGAGTGCATCAGCAACAGTCGGCGTACTGCAGGCACTTTCTGTAACCGGAATCCTGACCTTTGCCAGTGCATTTCCGATCGTTCTTGGTATCGGTGTCGGTGCAGCCTGTCCGGTTCTGATTTCTGCAATCGGTGCCAATAAGAATGGTAAGAGAACAGCGCTGATCTATCTGATGAATGACTTATTCGGTCTGATCATGTGGTCAGTGATCTTCTATACTGTAAATGCAGTTGTACATTTCGGATTTATGGATATGATCATGACACCGGTAACGATCGCAGCACTGAATACTGTATTCCGTGTGGCGACAGTTGTAGTACTGTTCCCGTTTATTCCGAAACTCGAGAAGCTTGTTTGCTATCTGGTTAAGGACAGTGCAGAAGAGCTTGAAGATGAAGCGGATTTTGATCTTCTTGAGGAACGTCTGATCAATTATCCGGCGCTGGCAATCGCACAGTGTCACCGTGCAATGAACGGAATGTCCAAGAAACTCCGTAAAAACGTCAACCGTGCGATGAATCTTCTGAATGATTATCAGCAGGATAAATACGATAAGGTTCAGCGTAAGGAAGATCTGATCGACAAATATGAGAGCCGTCTGGGTGAGTACCTGATCCAGCTTACAAAGCGTGAGATGAATACGGCACAGACTACACAGGTTTCTCTGTATCTGCATACGATCAATGACTTTGAGCGTATCGGAGATCATGCTTCTTATATTGCGCATATGGCAAATGAAATGCATGACAACCATACAGAGTTTTCGCAGGCAGCATGGGATGAGTTAAATATTGTCATGGAAGCTGTCCGTGAGGAAATCAATGTAACCTGCAATGCCTTTATGAAAGATGACAAGGAAGCTGCACAGAGAGTTGCTCCGCTGGGAGCTGTTATTACAAACCTCTGTGATGAACTCAAGATGCATCATGTAGAGCGTCTGAGTAAGGGAGACTGCGGCCTGGAAGAGGGAACGGTATTTAATGATATCCTCAACAGTTTCGGACGTATCGCAGCGCACAGTGCAAGTGCGATGACAGCACTTCTCAAGAGCGGCGAGACAGATGCGGATCCGCATATTCATGACTCCAAGATCTATCCGACAGACAGCTGGGAGTATTACACATACTTCAATGAATACAGACAGAAATATGATGTCGTAAACAATGAAAATCATGTACTGAGCATGGAGCCGGAAGAAGTAGAATAAAACTAAAATAAAGAGAAAGTCATCAAATACAGAGCAGATGAAACGTCTGCCCTGTATTTTTTTATGTAATAGGAAATTACTCCGTAATGTTCCTATTACATAAAATAAAACTGAAAAAAATTTAGATAATAAGATTTTTTTCTGGCTATAGGAGTGGACATATGGTATGATGCTAAAGTGAATAAAAATAAGGGCGCGTGCATTTTTATGCAAAAGGAGAGGAGAGAGGGAATGTTTGCATTATTCGAAAATTTAACGAACTGGTTGTGGGGGTTGCCGTTGCTGATCACAATTCTTGTGACCGGAATTTATCTGACGATCCGTTCAGGTTTTTTTCAGTTCCGTCATTTTGGACATATCGTAAAAAATATGTTCAGTAAAGAACGTCGTGAGGAAGGCGGAGACGATGGCAAGAGTCTGACACCATTTCAGGCGATTTCCATTGCGATCGGTGGAACTGTTGGTGTATCCAATATGTCCGGCGTTGCAACCGCAATCGCTACAGGAGGACCGGGAGCATTGTTCTGGCTGTGGGTAGCTGCATTACTTGCCATGGTCATCAAAATGACTGAGGTAACACTTGCTGTATATTACAGAGAAAAACAGCCAAACGGGGAATACCTCGGCGGACCGACCTATTATATGCAGAAAGGTCTGGGAGGCGAAAAGAAACTTCCGTTCTGGAAAATTTTTGCCGTGTTATTCGGCGGATGTATTTTTATGACATGGTTCATCACACTTCAGAATTATACAGTATCTGAGGCAGTAGGAAGTACATTTAAACTTCCATATATCGTACCGTCACTTTTATATGTACTTGCAATTTATGTTATCATCATCGGCGGTGTAAAAAAAGTCGGTGTCATTTCTTCCTATATGACTCCGGTTATGTGTCTGCTCTATATTGTAGGTTCTCTGTTTATCCTGATTACAAATTATGAGAGACTTCCGGAAGCATTTGTACTGATCTTTAAGGGTGCTTTCACTACACAGGCTGCTGTCGGCGGATTCCTGGGAGCAGGAGTGGCAACTGCCATGCGTCTTGGTTTTGCGCGTTCTGTATACAGTAATGAAGCCGGATGGGGTACTTCTCCGATGATCCATGCTTCTGCAAAGACAGACCATCCGGTAAAACAGGGACTGATGGGTGCGTTCGAAGTATTTGCAGATACCATTGTGGTCTGCTCTATGACAGGTCTGGTTGTTATTGTTACTGGTTACTGGAATTCCGGACTTCAGGGTTCCGAACTGACACTGACCGCGTTTGAATCCGGTATGGGATCAGTTGCACGTGCACTGATTGCGCTCAGTATCTTCCTGTTTGGACTGACTACTTCAACAGGCTGGTTTACATACTACAGTGTTATCCTGAAACACTGGCTGAAAAACAATCAGAAAGTGTTCAAAATCGCAGAAAAAGTATTTATTCTCGGAACACCATTATGGGGACTTCTGGTTACCGTACTGACACTTTACGGAAACGGAACTCCGGCACAGCTCTGGGTTATTGCCGACTTTACGACGGTATTCCCGACATTTGTAAACGTAGCAACATTATTTATCTTAAGCGGAACCTTTATCAAACTGTTAAAAGACTACAAGGCACGTTACCTTGGTATTGGAAAAGTAGACGAAGATATGGCTCTTTTCTATGAAGATAAGAAAGCAAAAGAGGAAAAATAAGCATTGGAAAAGATTTTTTTTAACGGATGTATCCGTACATTAGATGATGCAGGCTGTGTTGCAGAAGCAGTCGGTATCGAAAATGGAAAAATTGCTTTTATTGGAACAAATGAAGAAGCACAGAAAATCCCCTGTGAGGAAAAAACAGACCTGCAGGGGCGTCTGCTTCTTCCGGGGTTTGTGGATACACATCTCCACATGCTACATTATGCGTTTGTTGAACGCTCGGTCAAACTGTTTGACTGCAAAAGCGTTGAAGAGGCACTGGAGGCAGCACATAAAAGGCTGGAAGAACATGCCGGAAAGCCACTGACCTGGCTGTACTGCCGCGGCTGGAATGAAGAACATTTTGACGAACCGCGTTATCCTCTGAAAGAGGAACTGGATGCGCTGTCAAAAGAAATTCCAATCATCATGGTCCGTGTATGCGGACATGTGGCAATCTGCAATACACCGGGGCTTGAACGTCTGAAAAAAATTCCACAATTTGCGGAGATAGCAAAAGATGTAGATTTTGAGACCGGACTTCTGAAAGAAAATGCTGTACAGTTTTATTCTTCTGTGTTGGAAGCTCCGTCCCAGGAAGAGGTGGAAAGTTACATTGTATATAGTGCGAAGAAACTGAATGAATGCGGATTCACCGGAGTGCAGTCGGATGATCTGGCATCTCTTCCGGGAAAGAACTGGAAGCGCATCATGAATGCATATAAAGCGCTGGATGCGAGAGGTGAGCTGAATGTCCGACATTATGAACAGTGTCTGTTTGAGCGTGCAGAGGATGCGAAAGCATTTATTGAAGAAGGATACCGTACCGGTCAGCGTGGAGACCACTTTACGATCGGCCCGATGAAACTGATTCAGGATGGATCTCTGGGTGCAAGGACAGCAGCGATGAATGAACCATATGAGGATTCTCCGGGAAATACCGGAATCATTACATTCACACAGGAAGAACTGGATGATCTGTTTGCATTTTTTGACCGGCATCAGATGCAGGCAGCGGTACACTGTATCGGTGACCGTGCGATGGATATGGTGATTGAAGCGATTGCGAAATCTCCATATCGTAAGGACAATGCGAAGAACAGACACGGAATCGTACACTGTCAGATCACAAATCCACGGATTCTGAAGGAAATGAAAGAGCATGATATTCTGGCATATATTCAGCCTGTATTTGTGGATCTTGACATGAATACGGTAGAACCGGCAATCGGCGCACATCGAATGGAAGGAATCTATGCATGGAAAAGTATGCTGGATCTTGGTATCCATGCATCCGGCGGTTCCGATGCACCGGTCGACAGTTTTGACGCAATGGAAAATATCTATTTTGCAGTGACCAGAAAGAATATTCACGGTGAACCAAAAGACGGCTGGATTCCGTCGGAACGTTTAAGCGTAGATGAAGCGGTGAAACTTTTTACAAAAGACGCTGCATATGCGTCCTATACTGAAGACGAAAACGGAACGATCGAAATCGGCAAAAATGCAGACTTCGTGATTCTGGAAAAAGATATCTACAAGATTGATCCGGATGAGATCAGGACTACGAAAGTAGACATGACCATACTTGGCGGCAGGACCGTGTACGAGAGAAAAATGTGATATAAATAAAATAAGCAGATTAAATTGTTTTTGCAAAAAGACACAGAACAGACAACATGGTTCTGAAATCATTTAAAGTATTTATAAGGAGATTGTCAGCTCTTTCGGGCGCAGTCTCCTTTTTATGTAACAGGAAATTACTTCGTAATGTTCCTGTTACATAAAGGGCTTTTGAAGCGGACTTGTCCGCTTTGTTCTTTTGTTTTAAAGTAGTGTACTGAGATAGATATGAATGTCAAAATATGGTATACTGAGACAAAAACTCTCTTATAACAGACAGATATGAAAAGACTGTATGCGAAAGAGAAATTTGAAAGTGAGAACAATATATGTATGAGATCATGAATGCAGATGAGGCAATCCGTCTGATCCGGGATGGAGACTGTATCTGTGTCAATTCATTTGTAGGAATCGAAAACCCGATGGAACTCCATGAGGCATTGTACCGGAGATACCAGAAAATGCAGTCACCGACGCATCTGACAATCGTATCAAGTGCCGGATTCGGAGTCTGGGATGAGGAACATAATGCAGAAGGATATATTCGTGAGGGCGCGGTAGACAAGCTGATCTGCAGTCACTTCGGGGCTATGATGAGCACGAAGAAACTGGTGCTTGAAGACCGGTTTGAAGCATATAATCTGCCACTGGGATGTATTTCGCACGCGATTCGTGCACAGGCAGGAGGCCTTCCGGGAGCGCTGTCAAAGGTTGGACTGGATATTTTCGTTGACCCGCGAAGAGAAGGACCGGGAATCAACCGGATTTCGATTGATGATTCACTGGTTAAGTATGTGGAAGTGGATGGAGAAGAGTTTCTTTATTATAAACTTCCGAAGATTACGATTGCACTCATAAAAGGTACAGCGGCCGATCGTAAAGGGAATATTACGTTTGATGATATGTATATGTCAGGAGATGCATTGTCTATCTGCCAGGCAGTCAAGGCGAACCGTGGAAAAGTGATCGTACAGGTGGACCGGCTGGTAGATGCACCGTCCCGTCCGCGTAATGCCATTATTCCGGGCTGTCTGGTCGATGCGATCGTTGTGGCGGAGCCAGAAGAGCGAAATGAAGTGTACACGGCACTGACCGGAAGTTTTGAGATCCCGTACAAAGAATGGCATACATGGAATGAGAAAATTCATGAGCTTTCCCGGAAACAACGCAAAAATAACATTCCTGCGAACATTATCGGAAAAAGGGCAGCCAGAGAACTGCGTGTGGATGATATTGTAAACATTGGAATCGGGATTCCGGAGACGGTTTCCAGATATGCACGAAAGAGCGGAATGCTGGATATGATCACGTTGACTGTAGAATCAGGTGGAATCGGAGGCTTCCCTGTTTCGGGAGAGGCATTCGGAGCGATGATCGGAGCCGCATCTGTTTACGATATGGCAAACCAGTTTGACCTGTATGATAACGGTGGCCTGGATGTTTGTTTTATGGGAGCACTGGAAGTTGACCGCCATGGAAATATCAATGCGCACCGTGGCACGGGAGCATTTGCTGGTATTGGTGGCTTTGCAAATATTACAGCAAAAACACCGACTGTGGTTTTCTGCATGACATTTAATGCAAAAGGACTGGAAGTTACGCAGGAAAAAGGTGTTGTGACAATCCACAAAGAAGGAGAAATTTCCAAGTTTGTAGAGAAAGTATCAAGCGTAAGCTTTTCGGCAAAACGTGCGATCGAGAATGGCCAGAAAGTCCTTTATGTAACAGAACGCTGCGTTTTCCGCCTGACCCCGAAAGGCTTAAAACTGATCGAAGTATATCCGGGCGTGGATATACAGAAAGATATTTTGGACAGGCTGCCGTTCGAAGTGGAAGTCTGACGGGTAAGTTTTTAATGGAAGAGATATCCATAGTTGGAGGAAGAAGACGTATTCCATTAGAGGTGATGAAAAGTTTTTTTCGGAAAAAGAGCTTGACAATCTTCAAAATATAGCTGAATCTGGAATAATGTTGCGATCTGAATAAAAACCGTTTATTTATAGAGCGGCGGATGCATTTCGGATTCCAACTCGACTTGCATATGAAGAAATATGTGCATTTGCTGAATATACAGTAACACATTTCCCGTTTATTTTTGATAATGAATATGATGAATTGGCAACAGATATGGGAATGTGTATTGAAGAGGTAGAAAATAGTGGATGTTAGCTTCATAAAAAAATTTCTGGAAATTCGATATATTCATTTGTAAAAAAGATGTTTTTTATAGATAGGGATTATTATCCGACGTGTATAAAATCTGAAGAAATGTTTGAGACACCTTGTTATGCTATTGAAAATTATTATACTACAAAGATGTTTAGATGCAGGAATGAACGCACATTTAGCTAAACCTTTGGATATTGAAAAAGTGAAAAAAACGATTTGTGAACATACAATTGAATTATATAATAAAGAGTAAAAGAATGTAATTACTCTGTTAGTAAATTGACACAAGTTGGCTGTAGAGTATAATTATAGTAAAAGTACAGCAGAAGCTGTCGCAAAGATATTTATAAAAATGTTGTGGGGGTATTGAACATTAATGAATGTAAAATTAAAATCTGGAAGCAAGCAAGCGACTGTAGCCTGGAGGGTGGGAGAAAGATGAAGAAGTGCAAATTAGTACAGAATATAATGAATTTCAAATTTTGTTACATTATATTTTGCACAATTATATGTTTTATTGTTTTATCCGTTCCTGCATCTGCCAAAGAAAACTCTGACAATGTTATCCGGGTAGGATCTTTTGAGGAAACTTATAATGTAGTCAATGAAAAGGGAGAAAGAAGCGGCTATGGTTATGAGTATCTTCAAGATATAGCAGGTTATGCAGGTTGGAGCTATGAATACATAACAAGTAATTGGGAAGATTGCTTTACACAGTTGGAAAATGGAGAGATTGATATTCTTGGTGACATTTCCTATACAGACGAACGTGCTGAAAATATGCTTTTTTCCGATATGCCTATGGGGGAAGAGAAATATTACATCTATACGGATGCATCCAATATGGATCTTACAGCAGGAAATCTGGATTCTTTTGAGGGAAAAAATATTGGTGTGTTTAAAGATAATATAACGGAGGATGTGCTTAACGAATGGGAGTTAAAGTATGGTCTGCATACGCAGCATGTCAATGTTTCTAATACCGCAGAAGTTATGGACAAACTGTCGAAACATGAAATTGACTGCTTCGTTTCGGTAGAAGAACCCCGTTGGGAAGAATCGGAGATTTCGCCGATTACAAGTATTGGAGAGACAGAAATCTATTTCGCTATAAATCCCAAACGTCCGGATATCAAAAAAGCACTGGATAGTGCTATGCGCAGAATCAAGGATGACAACCCATTTTACACAGATGATCTCTACAGGCGTTATCTTTCTGCACAGAGCAGCTCCTTTCTTTCAAAAGAAGAAAGGAAGTGGATCGGGCAGCATGGAGCAATCCGGATAGGGTATCTGAATCAGGATGGAGGTATCAGCAGTGTAGATCCATCAACAGGCAAATTGACAGGTGTTATCACAGATTATGTGGATCTTGCCCAAAATTGTCTGCAAGGTCAGACTCTGGAATTTGAATTAAATGGATACGATACAAGAAGTGAACTGCTTCAGGCATTGCAGGATGGAAAAATAGACCTGATTTTTCATGCAAACCAGAATCCATACTTTGCAGAAACAAATGGATTGGCTTTGTCGGATACGCTATTGACTCTCAATATGGCAGCAATTACGGCAAAGGATTCTTTTGATGAAAATAAAGAGAATATAGCTGCCGTTGAAAAAGATAATTTTGTATTGAAAGCATATCTTTCATACAATTATCCGCAATGGGAGGTTGTGGAATATGAGACATCAGATGCAGCAGTAAAAGCAATGCAGAAAGGGGAGGCAGATTGTATTGTAAGCAATTCAGGTACTGTTTCAGACTATTTGAAAAATAATAAGCTTCTTAGTGTTTTTCTGACAAAAGAAGCTGATGTTTCATTTGCTGTTCAGCAGGGAGAACCGGTTCTTTTGTCCATTCTGAATAAAACACTGACATCTATGCCTACAACTCAATTTTCAGGTGCAGTAGTTTCGTATAATGCTTCCTCACGAAAAGTTACAGCGAAGGATTTTATTCAGGACAATTTACTGACAGTATCACTTATCGCTGGAATTTCTTTTTTCGTTGTTCTGTGTATAATTCTTGATTCTTTGAAAAAATCAAAACGTGCGGAAGAAAAATCCAAGAAATCTGCTGAACAGGCATTAAAACTGAATCAGGAACTTGAAGAAAAACAGCAGGAATTACATAATGCACTTGCAGAAGCGCAGAGTGCCAATAAGGCTAAGAGCTCCTTTTTAAATAATATGTCTCATGATATCAGAACACCGATCAATGGTATTATTGGCATGCTTACGATTCTTGAGAAAAGCGGAAATGATGCTGAGCGGGCAAAGGATTGCATGAATAAAATACATGAGTCATCGAAACTGCTACTATCATTGATAAATGATGTTTTAGATATGGCAAAGTTAGAATCAGATACAGTGGTTTTTGGTGATGAATCCATCAATCTGGATCAGGTATGTCAGGAAATCACGGAGTCACTATCTTTTCAGGCAGAAGAAAAAGGACTTCATGTTATAGGAGAACATGATGATTACAGTGGTATATATGTTTGGAGCAATGCAGTTCATCTGAAAAAAGTATTGATGAATCTGTTTACAAACAGTATGAAGTACAATAAGGTGAATGGTTCTATTTACATGAGTATGAGAACGATTGAAAGATCAGAAGATCACATGACATGTGAATTTAAAATAAGAGATAATGGAATTGGAATGTCAGAAGAATTTATAAAAAATGAATTGTTTACTCCATTTGTACAGGCAGATAATTCCCCACGTTCTGATTATAATGGGACAGGTCTGGGAATGCCTATTGTGAAACAACTTGTAGAAAAGATGGGCGGAACCATAACAGTTGAAAGCAAGCTTGGTGAAGGAAGCTGTTTTACTGTAATACTTCCATTTAAAATTGATACGAATGCACGACCGGAAGAAAAAGAAGATTTCAATGCAGATATATCAGGTGTCCGGATATTATTGGTTGAAGATAATGAGCTGAATGCGGAAATAGCAGAATTTATGCTGACGGAAAATGGAGCTAAAGTAGAAACAGTGAACAATGGGTTAGAAGCTGTTCAGCATTTTGAAGCTTCCGAACCGGGAACATACGATGTTATTTTAATGGATGTTATGATGCCGGTGATGGATGGGCTTACTGCCACAAAAACAATAAGATCCCTGGAACGGCAGGATGCAAAAACAATCCCTATCATTGCTATGACAGCAAATGCATTCAGGGAAGATGCCGAAAGGTGTATGGAAGCAGGAATGAACGCACATCTTGCAAAGCCGTTGGATGATGAAAAAATTAAGCAGACCATAAGCGAAGAGTTGAGAAAGCAAAATGCCTGTCATGAATGATTATGAAGCAACTACAGTCTGTGGCGGCGTTGGCTTTTATAGCCGTGCTGATAATTCTGCTTCTTATCCTAACTGTAATGGTACATATGAGGAACAGAAAACTGAAACGTACGCTGGAAGAACAGATGGCAGAAAGGCGGATTCTGGACAAGATATGTGCAAATTTTACGGCTGTCTATTATGTTGAATTAAATACCGGTTCCTTTGACATTCTCCATATAAATGACGGGGCCAATGTAAAAAAATGAATCTGAAACAGTGTGATAATTTCAATTATTCTGCTGACCAATATGCGGTTCAGTATCTGTATGAGAAAGAAACTACGATCCAGAATCAATTAAAGCAGGCACAGGATGCTTTTTACTGTAAAAAAATGGGATGAGTCTGGAAATGTAACCCATGTTTGCAAAATACGTGAAGAGTTGAGGCGTTTTTGTATTACATTAAAATTATGGAAAAGGCATGTGAAATACGATGATGAAAAATAACTATATAAAACAAAAAAGAAAAGATCAAAATCCGGTAAATCATTGGAAAATGTTTGAGGGACAGTTGGTATTCCTTCTGGCAATGGTGATTTTGGTTGTTGTTGCATATACTTTTATTTTACAACAAGCATATACCCAAACTGCTCTGAAAACAGAAATTGAACGAGATATTTCCAGTGCAGATGCGGTTCATAAGCTGGTAAATAACAGACTGGGACGAAAAGATTTTAATGAAATAAAAAGTAAAGCTGATGAGAATACAGAACTATTCAAGAATATGTCGACATATATGAATGAAATCAGAACGCTGAATTCTACGAGATATATTTACACAGCAACCAGAAATGAAGACGGTAGATTGATTTACGTTGTAGACGGACTGGATCCATCGGCTGGTGACGTCAGACATCCAGGAGATCCGATTGAAAAGGAGATGGTTCCTTATATAGAAAAAGCACTTTCTGGAAAAACAGTATATTCTCAGGATATTGTTGATACAACATGGGGACCTATTTTTACAGCCTGTTATCCTGTGACAGCGGAAGATGAATCTAATGAAGTGATAGGTGCTTTCTGCATAGAAATGGATATGCAGAAAGCGTATGGAATGGTTGAGAAGACGAATAAGTTAAGTATTGTACTGGGATGCATTACAGCGTGTATTTTGTTAATATTATGTACCTGTGGATATTCTGTATATAAGAAGCAAAAAGAAAATGAGCAGAAACAGCAAAAACTGTTGCAGGAAGCTGCAAGACTGGCCGATTCAGCTAATAAAGCAAAATCAACATTTTTGTTTAATATGTCTCATGATATTCGTACCCCTATGAATGCAATCATTGGATATGCAGAATTGGGAGAGAAACATTTAAAGGAGCCAACTATATTAGAGGATTACTTTGAAAAAATATTATTGTGCGGAAAGAAAATGCTGCATTTGATTGATAACATTCTTGAATTAGCACGAATCGAAAACAACCAAGCAACGCTGGATGAAACAATAATAGATGTTTCTAAAAACTTTGATTTATGTATTGATATGTTTAGGAAACCGATAGAAGAAAAACATCAAACACTGAAAGTCAATAAGAACATTCGATATCCATACCTGTATATGGATGATGCAAGATCATCTGAAATTACGATTAACATTTTGAGTAACGCTGTGAAATACACGGGTGAAGGCGGTAACATAAGCTGTACATTGAACCAATATCCCGGCGAAAAAGAAGGTTGGAGTGTATTAGAGCTTATCATAGCAGACAACGGAATCGGAATGTCAGAAGAATTCCAAAAACGTATTTTTGAATCATTTTCACAGGAACGATCTTCGTCAGACAGCGGAATAGAAGGTAGCGGACTTGGCATGGGAATCGTGAAGAAACTGGTGGATTTAATGAATGGCAAGGTCACAGTTCAGAGCAAACCGGGAGCAGGTTCTACTTTTACAATCACGCTTCCATTAAAAATAGCAAATGCGGAAGAAAGGGATCCGAAACATGCAGACGGTCAGTTGAATATCAAAAAACTGGAAGGAAAAAGGGTTCTTCTGGTAGAAGATAATGACTTGAACGCAGAAATTGCAACGGAACTTTTGACGGAAGAGGGAATCATGATAGAAAGAGCCGAGAACGGCGTTGCATGTATTGATATGTTTAACAAAGCAAAGCAAAATTACTACAGTCTGATTCTGATGGATATTCAGATGCCGATTATGAACGGATATGAAGCATCCAGGAGAATTCGAGAACTGAAAGACGGTAACAAATCGCAGATTCCAATTGTTGCAATGACAGCAAATGCGTTTGAAGAAGATAAGAAGATGGCTTTGGCAAGTGGCATGAATGATCATGTTGCAAAACCAATAGATATGAATGTATTATTGCCGACTATTATGAAATATATGTAAAGGAAGAAAGAAGGACACTGATTTTGCAGTCAGTGTTCTTCTTGCATATCAGTCGACTAAAGAAAAACATTTTATAGTTGTACATTATCTCGTTGAGAAGGGTAAAGCTGTGATTTCATAACCTATTTCTTATTTTTCGGTATTCTCTTGGCGAATATCCTTTCAGCTTGTGAAAAAGCCGGCTGAAATAAAGCTGGTTATCATATCCGACAATCTTAGAAATCTCATTGATGGAATAAGTTGTTGTTTCAAGTAACATCTGAGCATTGTTGATGCGGATTCCCACAATGAATTGCATTGGTGTAGAACCGGTATATTTTTTGAAATTTCGGATAAACCAGCTGACACTCATGCCTCGTGAGGCAGCATAATCATCAATATTGATATTTTGATTGTAGTTTTCACTGAAAAAGGTAACAGCATTATCCATCTCATGATCAAGGTATTCATTTTTTAATATGTGCTCTCTTGTCAGTTCCCGGTGGAAACTGATCAGAAGATGACGTAGCAAAAGGACAAGCATTTCCTCATAATTATCTTGACAGCGTTGGAGCTCGATAATAATACGCTTGAAAATTTGTTCATATTCATTAGATGTACCCACTTGAAAGACATGTTCTTTATCTGGAAACCCATATTGACGTAAGATATTTTTTACATTGCTTCCTGTGAAGTGAATCCAGTATACTTCTGTCTTATCTTCTCCGTAATATTCATATTTCTGAAGTTCCTTTGGTCTGTACAGTACAATGTTGCCGGCTGGAACAATCGTTTCATTATTTACATTATCAAAATGAAAATGCCCACAACCAGCAGTGATATATATAATCTGATAATCCAGACGACCCCTTGGACGGTAGGTCGGAAGTTTGGGATGTCTGGAAAGACGGTAAGTACCACAGCTACCTACAATCAGCGGACGACTTTTGTCTTTGAAATCCATATGTGAGTGGTTCAAATAACCGGTGTTCAAATACATAGGACAGCACCTCTTTTCGCACTTTTTATCATTGTATCATTTAGTGCATATTTTGTCTAATCCAATTCATAGACATATTTTGCGAATTAGGATAAGCTCTATATAGCATAACGAAGGAACGTAAACAAAAAAGTAAAGTATAAGGTTTGATTTAGGAAAACAAAGAACAAAAAAATGTATATGTATTGGAGGAGCGCTATTTATGATCGTACCACGTTATTATGAAAATCTAAGCGTACTGCACGAAAACACAATGCCAGCCAGAGCCTATTATATTCCGGCATCCAAAAGAATGGATAACTTGGTGAAACATAGAGAAGAATCAGATCGTATGCAGTTATTGAATGGAACTTGGAAATTCCAGTATTTTAACAGCATCTATGACATTCAGGATTCTTTCTTTGAGAAGAATTATGATACAGAAAATTTTGATGAGATTCAGGTCCCAAGTGTATGGCAGATGGCAGGATATGATACACACCAGTATACAAACATCCGGTATCCATTTCCGTTTGATCCACCATATGTGCCACAGGATATTCCGTGTGGAGCTTATGTACATAATTTTGAGTACAGCAGAGATGAGAAAGCATCAAAAGCTTTTTTGAACTTTGAAGGAGTAGACAGCTGCTTTTATGTATGGATCAATGGCTCTTACATAGGATACAGCCAGGTTTCACATATGACCAGTGAGTTTGATGTTACCGATGTACTTCAGGATGGAACGAATACGGTGGCAGTGTTGGTAATGAAATGGTGTGATGGTTCCTATTTGGAAGATCAGGACAAATTCCGTATGAGTGGTATTTTCCGGGATGTGTATATTTTGAAACGCCCAAAACAGGCAATCAGTGATTATCATATTAAAACAAGAATTGAGGATATGCTTGCGAAAGTAGAAATTGAAATGAAATTCTACTCTCCCTTAAATGTAAAAATTTCGATTGAAGATAGAAACGGAGCAGTTGTAGCACTAGGAAGTATTGCTGAAGAAGGAACAGCTGTATTAGAAATTGCAAGTCCGGAACTTTGGAATACAGAAAATCCATATCTATATAAACTGATTCTTGAAACAGAGAATGAAGTAATTGTAGATCACATTGCATTAAGAAAGATAGAGATTAAAGACCAGGTCATTTACCTAAATGGACAGAAGATTAAATTCCGTGGTGTCAATCGACATGATTCCGATCCGGTTACTGGATTTACAATCAGTCTGGAACAGCTCACAACCGATCTTACGTTAATGAAGCAGCATAATTTTAATGCGATCCGTTCCAGCCACTATCCGAACGCACCATTTTTCTATGAAATGTGTGACAAGTATGGATTCATGGTAATAGATGAAGCAGATATTGAAGCTCATGGTCCATTTATGATCTACAGAAAAGAAGACACCGATTACAATCGGTTCAAACGATGGAATGAGAAGATTGCAGATGATCCGGTATGGGAAGAGGCAATCATTGATCGAGTAAAACTCATGGTGGAACGTGACAAAAACCGTTTCTGTATTGTTATGTGGTCAATGGGAAATGAGAGTGCTTATGGCTGCAATTTTGAAAAAGCACTGGAATGGACAAAGAATTTTGATCCAGACCGTATCACACAATATGAGAGTGCAAGATATCGTAATTATGATGAAACATATGATTACAGCAATCTGGATGTGTACAGCCGGATGTATCCGGCGCTTTCCGAAATTCAGGAATATCTGGATAAAGATGGAAGCAAACCCTTTCTTTTGGTAGAGTACTGTCACAGTATGGGAAACGGACCTGGAGATTTTGAAGATTACTTCCAGATGATTCAGGATAATGATAAAATGTGCGGCGGCTTTGTCTGGGAATGGTGTGACCATGCGATTGCTCATGGAACTGCTGAGAATGGAAAGACTATATATGCTTATGGGGGCGACCATGGCGAAGAAATTCATGATGGCAACTTCTGTATGGATGGATTAGTATATCCGGACAGAACGGTACATACAGGACTTTTGGAATACAAGAATGTTTATCGCCCGGCAAGGGTTATTTCCTATGACAAAGAAAGCGGAGAACTGGTGCTTCATAACTACATGGATTTTGATGACTTGAAAGATTATGTGAAAATTAGCTATGAATTGACACAGGATGGACTTTTGATTGGGAAAGGAAAACTTGCTGAAGTATCTGTGGTACCACATAGTGAAGGAAAAACAAACCTGCAGGTCAACGTTCCGGAAAATGGAAAATGTTATTTAAAACTCACTTACCACCTGAAAAAAGAAATGCCTCTGCTGGAAGAGGATTATATCCTTGGATTTGATGAGATCGAAGTAAGCCAGAAGGATGCCAAATGCCAGTTAGCAGAAAAATGGGTTGAAAAAACAGTGACGGATTCTGAATTACAGGTGAGTGAAGATGATACACAGATTCATATCAAAGGTCGTGAATTCGCATATACAATCGACCGACGTACTGCACTCTTTACAGAGATGAAATTCGCAGGGCGGGAATACTTGAACCATCCGATGGAATTAAATATTTGGAGAGCTCCAACAGATAACGATATGTACATCAAGTCTGAATGGAAGAAAGCCCATTATGATAAAGCTTATACAAGAGCTTACACGACAGAGGTCGTGCAGGGAAAGCATGGTGTGAAAATTACAAGCCATGCATCCGTTGTGGCAGAGACAGTACAGAAGATTCTTGATGTGACGATCACATGGAAAATAGAAGCTGCTGGAAAGATTGATGCAGATATTGCAGTAACAAAAGATGATGAATTTCCGGACCTGCCAAGATTTGGTGTGAGGATGTTCCTGGATAAAAAACTTTCAGCTGCACGATACTTTGGAATGGGACCACAGGAAAGCTATTGTGACAAACATCAGGCTGCGAGTCACGGTTTGTATCAGGCAAATGTAGATGATTTGCATGAGGATTATATTCGCCCACAGGAAAATGGAAGCCATTATGATTGTGAATATGTAGAGCTTAACAACAGCCGATATGGAATTGTGGTCTCTGCGGAAAATGCCTTCTCATTCAATGCTTCTTATTATACGCAGGAAGAACTTGAGGAGAAAAAGCATAATTATGAACTGACAGAATCAGATAGTGTAGTATTTTGTGTTGACTATGCACTAAATGGCATTGGTTCTAACAGTTGTGGTCCGGTTGTATTGGAGCAGTACCGATTTGATGATGTATTATTCCGCTTCCAGTTTACACTGATACCGTATATAAAGGGATAATAAAGTTTCATGTAACCCGTAAACAAGGAAAGAGAGTCTGATTGTTATGTAAAGTCCGGATATACAGAGCAATCAGACAAAAACAGAGAAAAAACTAGAATTAGACATCATACTCTGTTAGACATCTTGAAATTCTAAGTGCGATGAAGATGAGGAGCAAAGAAATTCGATGGAAGAAAAAAAGTATTTGAAATGGTATAACAAAATTGGATATGGATCAGGCGATATTGCAGGTAATGTAGTCTATGCGTTCCTGACATCTTTTATGATGGTCTATTTGACGGACTCAGTAGGACTTGCTGCAGGTGTCGTAGGTACCCTGATTGCCGTATCAAAACTATTTGATGGTTTTACGGATATATTTTTTGGATCAATGATTGACAAAACACACAGTAAAATGGGAAAAGCGAAACCCTGGATGCTATATGGATATATTGGTTGTGCCATTACGCTGGTCTGCTGTTTTGCAGTACCAGTCAGCTTGGGAACAACGGCTAAATATGCATGGTTCTTTATCTCTTACACACTGTTAAATGGTGTGTTTTATACAGCAAACAATATTGCTTATTCAGCACTTACGTCACTGATTACAAAGAACAGCAAAGAGCGTGTGCAGATGGGATCTTACCGTTTTATTTTTGCGTTTTCAACAAGTCTTCTGATTCAGGCAATTACAGTTGGATTTGTAGATAAATGTGGTGGAGATGCTGCAGCATGGAGAACGGTTGCTATTATCTATGCAATCATTGGTCTTGTCGTAAATACTATTTCAGCACTTTCTGTTAAGGAACTTCCTGAGGAAGAACTTAACGAAGGAGAAGTAAAGGATGATAATGAAAAGTACGGAATGGTACAGGCATTCAAGCTTCTTGTTAAAAACAAATATTACATGATGATTTGTGGAACATATATTTTACAGCAGTTATATGGTGCCATGATTGGAGCTGGCATTTATTACATGACATGGGTACTGAAAAATAAGAATTTGTTTGGACAATTTGCATGGGCAGTAAATATTCCACTGATCATTGCCCTGATTTTCACACCGACATTAGTTGGTAAGTGGAAAGGTATGTATAAACTGAACTTAAGAGGTTATGTCTTAGCAGTCATCGGTAGAGCACTTGTTGTTGTTGCAGGATATATGGGCAGTGTTCCGCTGATGATGGCATTTACAGCTCTTGCAGCCTTAGGTCAGGGACCATGGCAGGGAGATATGAATGCAGTTATCGCATCCTGCTCTGAGTACACTTATCTTACACAGGGAAAGAGAATTGACGGAACGATGTACTCTTGTACTTCTCTTGGCGTAAAAATCGGTGGAGGTATTGGAACCGCTGTTGTTGGATGGCTGCTTGAGTTCAGTGGATATATCGGAACAAATGCAACTCAGCCGCAGTCTGCACTTGATATGATGCAGTTTATGTATCTTTGGCTTCCGTTAATCTTTGATGTATTGATTATGTTTGTACTTTCAAGAATGAATGTAGAAGATGCAAATAAAAAACTGAAAGCAAAAAAAGGAATTGCTGCAGATGAAGTAACAGATGCATTAGACATAAATTAGAATTGACAGGAGAAAGCGTTGTCTGGTCGTTGCTCGATGAGACAGTGCTTTTTTCTATATATAAAGTGATAGAACTGTAATTTGAAAATAAAAAAGGACCACTTCATTTTTGTGAAATGGCCTTAAGAAAATATTCAGTTTTCACAAAATAGTCCTTTTAGTATTTATACATGGTAAGGATGCTCAAAATATTCAGTGTAGAATACTAAAAGGTCATTCAGATATTTTTTTAGGTTGCTCATTTGCAATTCCTCCTTTCCTTATTTACAAGTTGATTATAAGATAGGTGTAAAAGGATTGCTTGCCAAATCGAAAGAAGATATAGACAAATGTTGCAAAGGGGAGTATTTCATGCAGTTAAAATATGTTGACACAAAAGAGGAGATTATAGCAATAAATAGGAAGTCAAAACATATTGAACCACATCTTCATAATGCACTGGAGATCGTTTGTGTAACAAGTGGATCATTAGAACTTGGTGTCGGACAGGAACTATACCATATGGAAAAAGGAGATATAGGCTTTGTATTTCCAGATGTTATTCATCACTATCAGGTACTGACATCCAGTGTAAATAAAGCGACTTATCTGATTGCATCGCCATTTACGATAGCCAAATTTGCAGATATCATGCAATCCATGGCTCCTGAATACCCAATCATCAAAGCGGAAAAGGTTGAACCGGAGGTATATAGGGTTATAAATGCAATTTTAGAGACAGAACAGTCGGATATTACTGTTGCACAGGCATATCTTCAAATTGTGTTGGCACGCTGCATAGGAAAATTAAATTTGGTAGAAAAGAGTAGTGTGGGGAGCAATGATCTTATTTATCAGACAGTTTCCTATATATCAGCAAATTTCAAGAAGAAGTTTTCGTTGGAAGAGATGGCAAAAGACCTGGGCGTGAGCAAATATGTTTTATCCAGACTCTTTTCCAAGACATTCCATAGAAACTTTAATCAATATCTTAACGATGCAAGGCTGAACTATGCATGCCATCGTTTGGAAAATACGAGTGATTCTATTACAAATATTTGTCTGGATAGTGGATTTGAAAGTCAGAGAACGTTTAACCGAGTATTTAAAGAAAGATATAAAATATCACCGAGTGATTATCGGAGTATTTGTGTGAAAGAGATGTTGTCATAAAAGGTTCTGTTGATCGAAATATTTACTTTGATTTTACAGTGCTATGTATTTGATTTCATGTGTGGATGATATAATATAAAAATATTTGTAGAAAATAGCGCTTTATTTTATGAGGAATATTTCAACTCAGCATGATGAAAAATAGAATAGTAGTAAGAGAGAAAAGTGCAAATGAGAATCGAACATTTGTACTTTTTTCTTGCCTCCATCTATATACTTTCAAAAAAATGTCTGATATAATAGGGACTGTTACAAGAACAAACAGTAAAAATATGACAGAATCGGAGCCTAGTATCATCAGGTATTTCCGAGTGCTGTTTTATCCGCAAATATGAATTTTGTGACTTTTATTCGTAACGAGACCAAAATGACCTTTATTCGAGACAAAAATAGGCGTTTCGTTACGAATCTGGATACGAATTTTTGGCTGATAATGATCATAGTAAAAGTCACAAATGGAGGGATTTACCATGAATGCAGAAAAAGGACATTCGCAATCCGCTGACAATAGTCAGCTACTTGCTCATAAAAGCAGCCCGCAGGGCGGACATGCTTTTAAATTAAAAGCCCCATATAAGCCAACCGGAGACCAGCCACAGGCGATTGCAGAGCTTGTAAAAGGCTTCAAGGAAGGCAACCAGTTCGAGACTCTGCTGGGAGTTACCGGTTCCGGTAAGACATTTACGATGGCAAATGTCATCGCACAGTTAAATAAACCAACTCTGGTACTTGCACACAATAAAACACTGGCGGCGCAGCTTTACGGTGAAATGAAAGAATTCTTCCCTGAGAACGCAGTGGAATATTTTGTCTCCTATTACGACTACTACCAGCCGGAGGCATATGTGCCATCTACAGACACCTATATTGCAAAAGATGCCTCCACAAATGATGAAATCGACAAGTTGCGATTATCGGCAACGGCGGCTCTCTGTGAGCGCAGGGATGTAATCGTTGTATCCTCTGTTTCCTGTATTTATGGTCTGGGCGCGCCGGAAGAGTTCTTTGATATGATGATTTCACTTCGTCCGGGAATGGAGAAAGACAGAGATGATGTGATCAAAGCGCTGATCGACATTCAGTACAATCGTAATGAAATGGATTTTCATCGAGGTACATTCCGTGTGCGGGGTGATGTACTGGAGATTTTTCCTGCCAACTATTCTGACCGTGCGATCCGTGTAGAATTTTTCGGAGACGAGATCGACCGCATTACAGAAGTAGATGTCCTGACTGGTGAAATTCGCAGTGAACTGAAACATGCCGCGATTTTCCCGGCATCTCATTATGTTGTGCCACAGAGCCAGATTCAGAGAGCCGCAGATGCCATCCTCGAAGAAATGAAAGAACAGGTTGCCTATTTTAAAGGTGAGGACAAGCTGATCGAGGCACAGCGTATTGCCGAGAGAACAAATTTCGATGTAGAAATGATGAAAGAAACCGGATTCTGTTCCGGCATTGAGAATTACTCACGACACCTTACCGGACTGGCACCGGGACAGCCGCCGTATACGCTGATGGACTATTTTAAAGATGATTTTCTTCTTATTATAGATGAGTCCCACAAAACCGTCTCACAGGTTGGCGGTATGTATGCCGGTGATCAGAGCCGTAAACAGACACTGGTGGATTATGGGTTCCGCCTGCCGTCTGCGAAGGACAATCGTCCGTTGAGTTTTGATGAATTCGAAAACAAACTGGATCAGGTGATGTTTGTCTCGGCGACACCGGGACAGTATGAGGCGGATCATGAGATGCTCCGCGCAGAGCAGATCATCCGCCCGACCGGACTTCTGGATCCGAAGGTTGAGGTGCGTCCGGTGGAAGGGCAGATCGATGACCTGATCGGAGAAGTCAATAAAGAAGTAGGAAAGGGCAATAAGATTCTTATCACGACACTGACAAAACGTATGGCGGAAGATCTGACGGATTATATGAAAGATGTCGGCATTCGTGTACGTTATCTCCACTCAGATATTGATACCCTTGAGCGCGCGGAGATCATCAGGGATATGCGTCTGGACGTTTTTGATGTACTGGTAGGAATCAATCTTCTGCGAGAAGGTCTGGACATTCCGGAAATCACACTGGTAGCCATTCTGGATGCGGATAAAGAAGGATTCCTGCGTTCAGAAGTTTCTCTGATCCAGACGATCGGACGTGCTGCCCGTAACAGCGAAGGTCATGTTATTATGTATGCTGATGTGATAACGGATTCCATGCGAAAGGCAATTCAGGAGACTGAGCGAAGAAGAAATATTCAGGAAGCATACAATAAAGAACATGGAATTACACCGACCACGATCAAAAAGGCAGTACGCGATCTGATTACTGTTTCCAGGGCCGTTGCTGAGACAGAAGATAAACTGAAGAAAGATCCGGAATCCATGACAAGGAAAGAACTGACAAAACTGATTGGACAGGTGGAAAAGCAGATGCGCGCAGCGGCCGCAGATCTGAATTTCGAACAGGCCGCAGAACTGCGTGACAAGATGATTGAGCTTAAGAAAAATCTGGATGAGATGGATTCATGAGATACAGGGAAAATGTCAGAGCTTATCCGCGTAGCGTGTGATTAATTTTTACTTTACGCTTGTACAGTGATGGAGAGCGTGCTAAAATAGAACGAGCACGACACGAAAGAAGGATAGAAATATGCAGTTTTCCAAAAGACTAGACAGATTTGGAGAGGAAATTTTTGCAGCCCTGAATAATCGCCGTATGGAGCTGGAACAGCAGGGGATGAAAATTTATAATATGAGTGTGGGAACACCGGATTTTAAGACACCGGACCACATCAAGAAAGCGCTTGCAGAAGCGGCAATGGATGACAATAACTGGAAGTACAGTCTTCGTGATCTTCCGGAATTGCTCGAGGCAGTCTGTGCTTATTATAAGAAACGATTTGATGTGGAACTGACACCGGATATGGTCATGACTGTTTACGGAAGTCAGGAAGGTATGGGACATCTGGGGATGGCGCTTTGTGATGAAGGCGATGTGGTATTGCTTCCGGATCCATGTTATCCGGTATTTGCCGCAGGAAGTCTGATGGCAGGCGCTAAGCCTTACTATTATCCGCTGGTAGCAGAACATGATTTCCTTCCATATGTAAAGGACATCCCGGAAGAAGTGGCTAAGAAAGCCAGATACATGGTTGTTTCCCTGCCGTCCAATCCGGTCGGAAGTATTGCCACACCAGGGATATACGAAGAAATCGTAGAGTTTGCGCGTAAGTATGATATTCTGATCATTCATGATAATGCATACAGTGATATTATCTTTGACGGAGCGCATGGCGGAAGCTTCCTTTCTACAGAAGGAGCGCGGGAAGTTGGTGTGGAATTTTTCAGCCTTTCCAAGTCCTTTAATGTAACCGGTGCGAGAATCAGTTTTCTGGTAGGCCGTCCGGATGTGATCGCAGCACTTCGTAAATTAAGAAGCCAGATTGATTTTGGCATGTTCCTTCCAATACAGAAAGCAGCTATTGCGGCACTGAACGGTCCGCTGGAAAGTGTACAGGAGCAGTGCAATATGTATCAGGAAAGACGTGATGCACTTTGTAATGGCCTTCGGGAAATCGGCTGGGATCTTCCGAATGGAAAGGGAACCATGTTTGTCTGGGCAAGAATTCCGGGTGGACGTACTGACAGTATGGCATTCTGTATGGAATTGATGGAAAAAGCTGGCGTTATCGTAACTCCTGGTGCAAGTTTCGGACCGCATGGAGAAGGATATGTACGTTTTGCGCTTGTACTGCCGCCGGATAAGATCCGCGAGGTAATAGATGCAATCCGCAGAAGCGGAATCTGAGGAAGCAGCACATATCTGCAGAAAGATTTATTTACAATAAATTAAGAACAGAATTTTACATAATCACAGTAGATCTGACACAAAGTAACAGAGGGGAAAGACAGATTTTTCCGATTTGTGTCTGTACTGTGATTTTTTTTGATTTTTAAAAAAATTAGTAATTATCTGTTGACAAACAATAATGACAGTGCTATCTTAACAGTATAGATGTTAGCACTCCTCATTATTGAGTGCTAACAAATAAGGCGGAAAGGAGCTGGGAACATGGATGAACAGTTGACGGATCGTAAGAAACGAATCCTGAAAGCAATCATTAAGACATACATGGAGACAGGTGAACCGGTCGGTTCAAGGACGATATCCAAGGACGCCGATCTGAATGTCAGCTCAGCAACGATCCGGAATGAGATGTCTGACTTGACAGATATGGGCTACATCGTACAGCCACATACGTCGGCAGGAAGAATCCCTTCTGACAAGGGCTATCGCCTTTATGTGGATGAGCTGATGAAGGAAAAGGAAGACGAGATCGAAGAGATTCGTAATCTGATGATTGAGAAGACAGACAAGATGGAAAAAGTGCTTAAGAATGTGGCACGTGTCCTTGCTTCCAATACAAATTATGCAACGATGGTTTCGGTTCCCCAGTACAGCGGAAATAAACTGAAATTTATTCAGTTGTCCCGTGTTAATGAACAGCAGCTTGTAGCAGTGGTTGTATGTGAGGGAAATGTCATTCGTAACCAGATTATTGATCTGGATGAAGAGATGGATGATGAGACACTCCTGAAACTGAATTTACTTCTTAATACCAATCTGAACGGACTGCCGATTCAGGATATCAATCTGGGAATGATTGCCAGACTGAAAGAACAGGCAGGTATTCACAGCGGACTGGTTGCAAGAGTACTGGATGCAGTTGCAGCTACGATTCATGTTGATGAAGATGATCTGGAAATCTATACGTCAGGTGCGACGAACTTTTTTAAATATCCGGAACTGTCCGACAAGACGAAGGCAACCGAATTGATTTCTACTTTCGAAGAAAAGCAGCAACTGGTTGATCTGGTCAAAGAACGGATGGCGGATGATAATACCGGAGTTCAGGTGTACATCGGAGATGAACTTCCGATCTCGACCATGAAAGACTGCAGTGTTGTTACTGCTACTTATGAACTGGGCGAGGGTATGCATGGAACAATCGGTATCGTAGGACCGAAGCGAATGGATTATGAAAATGTAGTAAATAGTCTGAAGACCCTCAAGGTCGAACTCGACGAGGTATTCAAAAAAAATAAAAATAACCAAGACAGTTAGCTGTCAAACTGGAAAGGCGGTAGAAGAAACGTGTCAGAAACAACAAAAACAACTGGTGTGCAGGACGAAGCAGAGAAAGAAGTTCCGGAGACTGAAGAACCTGTAACAGAACCAGTCGAAGAATCGCCGGAGGCAACCGCAGGAGAGAATCCGGAAGGAGAAAAAGAAGCGGATGCCGCAGATGAGAAAGAATCAAAAGGAAAGACATCTTTCTTTGGCAAAAAGAAAAAAGATAATAAACTGGAACAGCAGATCGAAGATCTGACAGACCGTTTAAAACGAAACATGGCTGAGTTTGATAACTTCCGTAAACGTACGGAAAAAGAAAAATCCAGCATGTATATCATTGGAGCGAAGGATATTATTGAGAAAATCCTTCCGGTGGTAGATAACTTTGAAAGAGGCCTTGCACAGGCAACGGAAGGTGATCCGTTTGCTGAGGGCATGGAAAAAATCTACAAACAGCTCACCACTACACTGGAGAGCTTGGGAGTAGAGCCGATCGAAGCCGTTGACAAAGAATTCAATCCGGATCTTCACAATGCAGTAATGCATGTAGAAGACGAATCCGTTGGAGACAATATTATTGTGGAGGAACTTCAGAAAGGATACACCTATAAGGGATTTGTAGTCCGCCACAGCATGGTTAAGGTTGCAAACTGATCGTGCTCAAGGAAAAAGGAAGCGGCTGCGAAGCAGACATTTGCTTTTTCTGGCACGATCCTGACGAAATCAGAAGTGCGAAGCACGTAAGATGCGATGAGCATCTTGATTTCGGAGGGACACTTAAAGGTCGTTCGAAGGAACTTAATGAGTCCGACCGTAGGGAGAGACGAATTTAGTGAATCGAACTTCCTTAATTGAATATTTAATAATCTTAGAATAAACAGGAGGAACATTATCATGGGAAAAATTATTGGTATTGACTTAGGTACAACAAACAGTTGTGTAGCTGTAATGGAAGGTGGACAGCCGACCGTTATCGCAAATACAGAAGGAGCTAGAACTACACCATCTGTAGTCGCTTTCACAAAGACAGGTGAGCGTCTTGTAGGTGAACCTGCAAAACGTCAGGCCGTAACAAACGCAGACAGAACAATCTCTTCCATTAAGAGAGAGATGGGTACAGATTATCGTGTAACAATCGATGAGAAGAAATATTCTCCTCAGGAAATTTCAGCTATGATTCTTCAGAAACTGAAAAAAGATGCAGAAGGATATCTTGGAGAAACTGTTTCAGAAGCAGTTATTACAGTTCCGGCATACTTCAACGATGCTCAGCGTCAGGCAACCAAAGATGCAGGTAAGATTGCTGGTCTTGATGTAAAACGTATCATCAACGAACCTACAGCAGCAGCTCTTGCATACGGACTTGACAACGAAAAAGAACAGAAGATCATGGTTTACGACTTAGGTGGCGGTACATTCGATGTATCCGTTATCGAGATCGGTGATGGTGTTATCGAAGTTCTTTCCACAGCTGGTAACAACCGTCTTGGTGGTGATGACTTTGACCAGAAAGTTACAGACTGGATGATCGAAGAATTCAAGAAAGCAGAAGGCGTAGACTTAAGCAATGATAAGATGGCTCTTCAGAGACTGAAAGAAGCAGCAGAGAAAGCTAAAAAAGAACTTTCTTCCGCAACAACAACAAACATCAACCTTCCGTTCATCACTGCAACAGCAGAAGGACCGAAGCATTTCGATATGAACCTTACAAGAGCTAAATTCGATGAGCTGACACATGATCTCGTAGAAAAGACAGCAGAGCCGGTTCGCCGTGCACTGTCTGACGCAGGAATCACAGCTTCCGAACTTGGTCAGGTACTTCTGGTAGGTGGATCTACACGTATTCCGGCTGTACAGGACAAAGTAAAACAGCTCACAGGTAAAGAGCCAAGCAAAAATCTGAACCCGGATGAGTGCGTTGCACTTGGTGCCTCCGTACAGGGTGGTAAACTTGCCGGTGATGCAGGTGCCGGTGATATCCTTCTTCTGGATGTTACTCCGCTGTCACTGTCCATCGAGACAATGGGTGGTATCGCAACTCGTCTGATCGAGAGAAATACAACTATCCCGACAAAGAAGAGCCAGATCTTCTCCACAGCAGCAGACAACCAGACAGCTGTAGATATCAATGTAGTACAGGGTGAGCGTCAGTTCGCGAAAGATAACAAATCCCTCGGTCAGTTCCGTCTGGACGGAATCCCGCCGGCACGTCGTGGTGTTCCGCAGATTGAAGTTACATTTGATATTGATGCCAACGGTATCGTAAACGTATCCGCTAAGGATCTTGGTACAGGAAAAGAACAGCACATCACAATCACAGCCGGTTCCAACATGTCTGATTCTGAAATTGACAAAGCAGTCAAAGAAGCTGCTGAATTCGAAGCTCAGGATAAGAAACGCAAAGAGGGAATCGATACAAGAAACAATGCAGATTCCATGGTATTCCAGGTTGAGAATGCACTGAAAGAAGCCGGAGATAAGATTGACGCCAACGACAAAGCAGCAGTTGAGACAGATCTGAATGCACTGAAAGATCTCCTTGCTCAGACAGCAAATGCAGAAATGACAGATGCTCAGATCGCAGATATCAAAGCAGCTCAGGAAAAAATGATGGAAAGTGCTCAGAAACTTTTCGCAAAAATGTATGAGCAGACACAGCAGGCCGGCGGTCAGGCAGGTCCGAACCCGGGAGCAGGCGCAGGTGCAGCTCAGGGCGGAAATGAATCTGGCTATGGCGATGATGTTGTAGACGCTGATTATAAAGAAGTCTAATGATACCAAGGGTTTAAAAATTCAGGAGTCATTCATGCTTGCATGTGATGACTCCTGAGTTTGAAACCCGCAACATACGAGAAAGTAGCGATTTATGTAGTAAATCAGCGGATTTTGAATATGTTCAGACCGGTGGAAGCTGTGCAGCAGCAGAACAGGTCGTGATATCTGAAAACGCAAATCAAAGATATAGGAAAGAGAAAAGATGGCTGATAAAAGAGATTACTACGAGGTCCTGGGTGTCAGCAAGACAGCCAGTGATTCAGAATTAAAAAGTGCATATCGAAAATTAGCCAAGAAATATCATCCGGACGTAAATCCGGGAGACAAAGAAGCGGAAGCGAAGTTCAAAGAAGCAACAGAAGCATACAGCGTACTGAGTGATGCAGAAAAGAGAAGACAGTATGACCAGTTTGGCCATGCTGCTTTTGAACAGGGCGGTGGTGGAGCCGGCGGATTCGGCGGCTTTGACTTCAACGGTGCAGACATGGGTGATATTTTCGGTGACATTTTCGGAGATCTGTTTGGAGGTGGCGGAAGACGCCGTACCAACAACGGACCGATGAAGGGTGCTAACTTACGTGCACGTGTAAACATTACCTTTGAAGAAGCCGTGTTTGGATGTGACAAAGAACTCGAAATCGTTCTGAAAGATGAATGTACGACCTGTCACGGAACCGGTGCAAAACCGGGAACACAGCCGACTACCTGTCCGAAATGTCATGGAGAAGGTCAGATTGTCTATACACAGCAGTCTATGTTTGGTATGGTTCGAAATGTACAGACCTGTCCGGACTGTAACGGAAGCGGAAAGATCATCAAAGAAAAATGTACTTCCTGCCGCGGCACAGGTTATACATCTTCAAGAAAGAAGATTCAGGTCTCCATTCCGGCAGGTATTGACAATGGACAGAGCATCCGTATCCGTGACAAAGGTGAGCCGGGAACCAATGGTGGACCAAGAGGTGATCTGCTTGTAGAAGTAAATGTTGCACGTCACCCGATCTTCCAGAGACAGGATATGAACATCTTCTCAACAGCACCGCTGACCTATGCACAGGCAGCGCTGGGGGGTGAAATCCACATCAACACAGTGGATGGAGATGTTGCATACGAGGTAAAACCTGGAACTCAGACAGACACTCGCATCCGTCTGAAGGGAAAAGGTGTTCCTTCTCTGAGAAATAAAAACATCCGTGGTGACCATTATGTAACACTGGTCGTTCAGGTTCCGACAAAACTTAATGAAGAAGCGAAAGAAGCTCTTCGCAAGTTTGATGAGGCCTGTGGCAACAGGCCTGCTTCCGAGTCAAAAGACGGATCTGAGAAATCAGAAAAGAAGAAAAAGAGTTTTATGGATAAACTCAAAGAAACTTTTGAGGACTAAATCTGCTAAACTTAAAGAAACTTTTCAGGAAAAGAGGGAAACCTCTTTTCTTTTTTTGCGCTATCATGTATTATAAAAGATAAGGCAAAATTGCGGACACAGTTTTCTGTGGTACAATTTGCAGATATCGTAAAGTTGTCGTACAGAACAAGACAGGAGATTACAATATATGAAATGGAACCGTTTTACCATTAAGACAAAAACAGAAGCAGAAGACATGATCATCTGTACTCTTGCAGAAATCGGTGTGGAAGGTGTGGAGATTCAGGATCACCAGCCACTGACCGAAGAAGATAAAGCACAGATGTTTGTTGACATCATGCCGGAAGGACCGGCGGATGACGGCATTGCTTATCTGAATTTTTATCTTGAAGAAGATGCAGATAAAGAAACCATTCTTCGTGATGTCAGAAATGCACTGGAAGAACTTCGTACCTTTATGGATATCGGTGAGGCGACGATTGAAGAATCCCAGACTGAGGACAAAGACTGGATCAACAACTGGAAAAAGTTTTTCCATCAGTTCTATGTGGACGATATTCTGATCGTTCCATCCTGGGAAGAGGTAAAAGAAGAAGACAAGGACAAGATGATTCTTCATATCGATCCGGGGACTGCATTCGGAACCGGTATGCATGAGACAACACAGCTTGTTATCCGTCAGTTAAAGAAATACGTAAAACCGGGCATCGAACTTCTCGATGTCGGAACCGGAAGCGGAATCTTAGGAATTACAGCCCTCAAACTAGGCGCCGGTCATGTGGTAGGAACTGACCTGGATCCATGTGCTGTTCCGGCAGTACAGGATAATAAAGAAGCCAATGAAATCGTAGATGAAACATTCGATATGATGATCGGAAACATCATCGATGACAAAGAAGTGCAGGATCAGGTGGGCTATGAGAAATATGACATCGTAGCTGCAAATATCCTTGCGGATGTGCTAGTACCGCTGACACCGGTCATTGTTCATCAGATGAAAAAAGGCGCTTATTACATCACCTCCGGTATTCTTGATGTCAAAGAAGAAGTAGTCAGAGAAGCTGTTGCAAAAGCAGGTCTGACACTTGTGGAAGTGACCAGACAGGGTGAATGGGTCTGCGTGACTGCAAGAAAGGACTGAGACGATGCAGAGGTTTTTTGTAGAGCCACATCAGATTGATGAGGGAGCACATCAGATTCACATCCTCGGAAGTGATGTCAATCATATTTCAAATGTCCTGCGCATGAAACAGGGCGAGGAACTCTGGATCAGCGACGGAGGTAAAAAGGAATACCGATGTACCATCGAGGAATTCAGCCCGGACGAAGTCCTTCTTCACATTATTTATGCACAGGAACCGGATTATGAGCTTCAGAGCCGTATCTATCTGTTTCAGGGACTTCCGAAGGCAGATAAAATGGAACTGATCATACAGAAGGCAGTTGAGCTCGGTGCATACGAAGTGATTCCGGTAGAGACAAAGCGTTGTGTCGTGAAACTGGACGGCAAAAAAGCAGCAAAAAAGGTTGAGCGCTGGAAACAAATCGCAGAAAGTGCTGCAAAGCAGTCAAAACGTATGCTGATCCCGAATGTACATGAAGTACTGACATTTAAAGAAGCGTTAAAATATGCAGAATCCATGGATGTCCGCCTGATTCCGTATGAACTTGCAAAAGGAATGCAGGAGACAAAGGAGATTCTTGCCGATATCCAGCCGGGACAGTCTATCGGAATTTTTATCGGACCGGAAGGCGGATTTGAAGAAAAAGAAGTAGAAACAGCAATCAGCGAAGGTGCGAAACCGATTACTCTGGGTAAACGTATCCTTCGTACAGAGACAGCCGGACTTGCCATTTTGTCAGTCCTGATGTTTCAGCTTGAGCAATAGATAAAAGAGGAGTGTTATGGAAGTTTATTTTGATAATTCTGCAACGACCAGATGCTATGATTCTGTAAAAGATATCGTAGTGAAGACGATGACAGAGGATTTCGGAAATCCATCTGCCATGCATTTAAAAGGTGTAGATGCAGAAAAATACGTAAAAGAATCGGCAAAGACGATTGCAGGTATTCTGAAAGTGCAGGAAAAAGAGATTCTGTTCACCTCAGGTGGTACAGAATCTGATAACCTTGCACTGATCGGTGGTGCACTGGCAAACAAGAGAAACGGAAATCACATTATTATTACATCGGTAGAACATGCAGCAGTCAGCCAGCCGGCATCTTTTTTGCAGGAACAGGGATTTGAAATCACTTATCTTCCGGTAGATCACGAAGGCAAAATAAAGATGAGTGCACTGGAAGCAGTTCTGCGCCCGGATACGATTATGGTTTCTACCATGCTTGTAAATAACGAAGTCGGTGCCGTGATGCCGGTAGAAGAAATTGCGAAGATGGTTCACGAAAAAAGCCCGAAGGCTCTTTATCATGTAGATGCCATCCAGGGATTTGGTAAATACCGCATTTACCCGAAAAAGATGGGCATCGATCTTCTTGCAGTCAGCGGACACAAGATCCACGGACCAAAGGGTATCGGATTTTTGTATATCAATGAAAAAGTAAAGATCATTCCGCAGATCCTTGGTGGCGGACAGCAGAGCGGAATGCGCTCCGGTACAGACAATGTGCCTGGAATCGCAGGACTCGGTGTGGCAGCTGCGCAGATTTATGAAAATCTCGACGAAAATGTAGAGCATATGTACCAGCTGAAAGAGCATATTGCAGAGGGCTTATCTGAGATTGAGGATATCCGTATTAATGGTATGCCGCTTCGCGAAGGTGCGCCACAGATTTTGAGCATCAGCGTTATGGGTGTGCGCAGCGAAGTTCTGCTTCATGCACTTGAAGATAAAGGAATCTACATTTCTGCCGGAAGTGCATGCTCCAGTCACAAGAGAAAACCGAGCGCGACGCTTTCTGCAATGGGAATGTCGAAAGACCAGATAGAAAGTACAGTACGTTTAAGTTTCTGTGAAGAAAACACGATGGAAGAAGCTGATTATTTCTTACAGACTATGAAAGAGCTTGTTCCGATGCTCCGCAGATACTCAAGAAAATAAACAACCAGTGTAGGAAAACACTGACAGAAAATTCAGGAGGAAATACCAGATATGATATTTCATGCATTTTTGATAAAATATGCAGAGATTGCCATCAAGGGCAAAAACAGATATCTGTTTGAGGATGCACTTGTAAAACAGATGAAACTGGCTCTCGAGCCGGTAGAAGGCGAATTTACCGTAACGAAAGAACAGGGCCGTGTATATGTGTTCTGTCCGGAAAAATATGATTTTGACGAGGCTGTAGAAGCATTACAGCGAGTGTTTGGTATCGTTGGTATCAGCCCGGTTGTCATTTATGAAGATCAGGGCTTTGATCAGATGGCAGAGGATGTCGTTGCCTACATGAAAGCCAGATATCCGGAATACAAAGGTTCCTTCAAGGTATACACAAGAAGAGCAAAAAAATCTTACCCGATTACCTCTATGGAAGTCAGCGCAGCAATAGGTGAAAAAATCCTCGATGCGTTCCCGGAGGCATCTGTTGATGTACACAATCCGGAAATGACACTTTCCGTAGAGATCCGTGACAAGATTTATGTATATTCCGAGACTCTTCCGGGACCGGGAGGGATGCCGATCGGAACAAACGGAAAAGCCATGCTTCTCCTTTCCGGTGGTATTGACAGTCCGGTAGCAGGTTATATGATCGCAAAACGTGGCGTCAAAATCGAGGCAGTGTATTTCCATGCTCCGCCGTACACAAGCGAACGTGCAAAACAAAAAGTCGTAGATCTTGCAAAACTGGTTGCACGCTACAGTGGTCCGATCCGTCTGCACGTTGTTAATTTTACAGATATCCAGCTTTATATCTATGATCAGTGCCCGCATGAAGAACTGACGATCATCATGCGTCGTTATATGATGCGTATTGCAGAGCATTTTGCACGCAAAGATAAATGTCTCGGCCTGATTACAGGAGAGAGCATCGGACAGGTTGCAAGCCAGACATTACAGAGCCTTGCAGCAACAGATGAAGTGTGCGAGCTTCCGGTATATCGTCCGGTCATTGGATTTGACAAAGAAGAAATCGTTCAGATTTCCAGAAAGATCAATACCTTTGAGACTTCAATCCAGCCATTTGAAGACTGCTGTACAATTTTTGTGGCAAAACATCCGGTAACAAAACCGAATCTCAAGGTAATTCACAGATCCGAAGAGAAATTAAACGAGAAGATCGACCAGCTTGTAGAAGAAGCGCTGGCATCTACAGAAGTAATCGAAATTCAGTAAACAGTATGGAGTAGTTTCCCATAAAACATAAAAACAGCTTCTCATGCGTATGCACAGAAGCTGTTTTAAAACTGTCTTACTTTCATGATCTCCTTAAGAAGATGATACAGATCATTCAATTACATATGGCTGTACGATTGTCAGAATAGTATCAAGCATGCTGCCTTCAGCGTGGATATTCAGATTGATCGGTTTGGATAAGTCTAAACTGAAGATACCCATGATGGATTTTGCATCGATCACATATCTTCCGGATACTAAGTCAAAGTCACAGTCAAATTTACTGATCTCGTTAACAAATGCTTTCACTTTATCGATAGAATTCAGCGAGATTTTTAATGTTTTCATTTTGAGAACCTCCCTATTTAGTGTTATTATGTGATTAATCTTAACCGTACACTCCTGAAAAGTCAAGGGAAAATCGGACGAAATTACGGTTAAATATTCGTTCGTGTATATAAAAAACGTAACTATTCAGCAGGTAACGGTGAAGGTACTGAACAGTTATAAAAACAATAAAATCGGAGTACAAAGTGAAAATATCAGAAAATATATATGAGGTTAAAAAATATGAAAAAAAAGGTTGCCCTTCATAATCTGGGCTGTAAAGTAAATGCATACGAAGTAGAAGCAATGCAGCAGCTTCTGGAAAAAGCAGGATATGAGATCGTACCTTTTACGGAAGGAGCGGACGTATATCTAATCAATACCTGTACGGTTACGAATATTGCAGACCGTAAATCCCGACAGATGCTGCACAAGGCAAAAAAAATGAACCCGGATGCGATCGTGGTAGCTGCCGGATGCTATGCACAGGCAGACACAGAAAAACTCAAAGAAGACAACGCGGTTGACCTGATCCTCGGAAATAATCAGAAGACACAGATCGTGGAAGTTCTGGAAGAGTATGAGAAAGAACATTCCAAACAGGTGCAGGTGATCGAAATCAACCACACAAAAGAGTATGAGGAGCTTTCCATTGAGCAGACAGCGGAACATGTCCGCGCGTACATCAAGGTACAGGACGGATGCAACCAGTTCTGCACTTACTGCATTATCCCTTTTGCAAGAGGACGGGTGCGCAGCAGAAAAATTGCGGACGTATTAAGAGAAGTTGAGACACTGGCATCCAAAGGTTATAAAGAAGTCGTACTTACCGGAATCCACTTAAGTTCCTACGGCGTGGATTTTTCGAAAGAAGAAAGAGAGAGCCTTCTTTCCCTGATCCAGGCGGTAAGTAAAGTAGAAGGAATTCAGAGAATCCGTCTGGGCTCTCTTGAACCGAGGATCATTACCGAAGAATTTCTGGAAGGAATCGTTGCGACAGGAAAAGTCTGCCCTCATTTCCATCTGTCTCTTCAGAGCGGCTGCAACAAAACCCTGAAAAATATGAATCGCCGCTACAGTGCACAGGAATATGCAGAAAAATGTGAACTGATCCGTAAATATTATCCGGCACCGGCGCTTACAACGGATGTGATCGTGGGATTCCCGATGGAAACAGAAGAAGATTTTGAAGAGTCTTATGAATTTGTAAAAAACATTCATTTTTATGAGACGCATATTTTCAAATATTCCAGAAGACATGGGACAAAAGCAGCCGCTATGGATGGACAGCTTACAGAAGCAGTAAAAACTCAGCGAAGCGAAAAGCTGCTTGAGCTTCATGATATCCGTGCAAAGGAATACGAAGAAGCAATGATCGGAAAGACAATCGAGCTTCTTCTTGAAGAAGAAATCGAAGAAGATGGAAAAATGTGGTATGTAGGACACAGCCGTGAGTATGTACGTGCCGTTATCGAAAAGACGGAGGCACATCAGGTAAATGATCTTGTTGAGGCGAAGGTGACAGGATTTGTGACAGACCATCTTTTGCGTGCGGAATGATCTGCAAGTTGTAATGCCGGTTTTGACGATAGAATTTCAGCAAAAAAGGGTTCTTGTATTTTGATGAGAATTATATTAAAATAAAAAGGAAATCTTATTAAGGACGTGAGAAAAATGGCAGAAAACAGTTTGGGAAATACACAATATTTCAGAACAAAACCGGATCAGGATCTTGAAGTAAAAGAAGTCCTTGATCTGGTCTACAATGCAATGGATGAAAAGGGATATAATCCGGTAAACCAGATAGTCGGTTATATTATGTCCGGAGATCCGACTTATATTACCAGCCACAAAGGTGCGCGAAGCATGATCATGAAAGTCGAGAGAGACGAGCTGGTAGAAGAATTACTTAATGAATATATTAAGAACAAATCCTGGGAACGCTAGGAATATGCGGATTCTCGGATTAGATTACGGATCAAAAACAGTAGGAGTAGCCGTCAGTGATCCACTTGGCCTGACTGCGCAGAAGGTAGAAACGATATGGCGCAAACAGGAAAATAAACTTCGGCGAACTCTTGCAAGAATTGAAGAACTCATCGCAGAATATGAAGTAGAGAAAATCGTGTTGGGCTTTCCGAAGAATATGAACAACACGGTTGGTGAGCGCGCGGAAAAAGCTCTTGAGTTTGGCGAAATGCTGAAAAAACGTACCGGGCTTGAAGTTATCATGTGGGATGAGCGTCTGACAACAGTAGAGGCAGACCGGACACTTATAGAGGCCGGTGTGCGCAGAGAAAACCGCAAACAGTATCTGGATGGCATTGCGGCAGTATTTATTTTGCAGGGATATCTGGATTCCCTGTCAGTATGACAAAGGTGACAACATGGAAAAAATCAGATTTCAGTCTCCTGATGGAACAGTAGAAGATTTCTACATTGAGGAGCAGACAAGAATCGGAGGGGTGGCGTACCTCCTTGTTTCTGATTCAATGGATGACGAAGCAAACGCTTATATTTTAAAAGACGTATCAGAAGATACAGATTCCGAAGCCTGCTATGAAATGGTTGAAGATGAGAACGAACTGCAGGCAGTATATAAAGTTTTTGAGCAGATGCTTGAGGACGTAGACCTTGAAATGTGATTGCACACGAAGCATTATGGAGGTGCTTGATTGAGTATAGAAAATAATATGAACGAGAATAAAGCGCATACAACGCAGAGAGAAAGTATGCCGCGAGACAGCAGATTCAAACCGAGAAGATACAATAACCATGACAGGAAACCTGCTGAAAACAATACAAAGAAACAGAACCCGAAACAGAAAAATTTCAAATACAAACAGCAGCAGAAACCACAGCAGAAAAATAATGGCAAAGCGGCAGTAAAGAACGTACAGAAACCACAGCTTCGTACAGCTTCCCGCAGGGGACGCAGAGGAACATCCAAGCTGAAAGTTATTCCGCTTGGTGGACTTGAACAGATCGGAATGAACATCACAGCTTTCGAATACGAAGACAGCATTGTGGTTGTGGACTGTGGTCTGGCATTCCCGGAGGATGACATGCTCGGTATCGACCTTGTCATTCCGGATGTTACCTATCTGAAAGAAAATATTTCTAAAGTCAAAGGTTTTGTGATCACCCATGGGCATGAGGATCATATCGGTGCGCTTCCTTATGTATTAAAAGAAGTAAATGTACCGATTTATTCTACGAAACTGACACTTGGACTGATCACCAACAAACTGAAAGAGCACAATCTTGTCCGTTCTACGAAATTAAAAGAGGTTAAACACGGACAGGTTATCAATCTGGGTGAGTTTTCAATCGAATTTATTAAGACAAACCACAGTATTCAGGATGCATCTGCACTTGCAATTTATTCACCGGCAGGTATCGTAGTTCATACCGGCGACTTTAAGGTGGATTATACACCGGTATTTGGTGATGCAATCGATCTTCAGCGTTTTGCCGAGATTGGTAAGAAAGGTGTACTTGCGCTGATGTGCGACAGTACCAATGCCGAACGTCCGGGATTTACCATGTCCGAGCGCAGTGTGGGACATGTCTTTGATAATCTGTTTAACGAACACAAAAACGCACGAATCATTATTGCGACTTTTGCTTCAAACGTTGATCGTGTGCAGCAGATCATTGATACTGCATATCGTTTCGGGCGTAAGGTTGCAGTTGAAGGTCGCAGTATGGTCAATATCATTTCTGTTGCATCAGAACTCGGTTATCTCCGAATTCCGGAAAATACTCTGATTGAGATCGATCAGGTTAAGAACTATCCGGACGAAAAAGTAGTTCTGATCACAACAGGAAGCCAGGGAGAGTCCATGGCGGCACTTTCCAGAATGGCAGCAGATATCCACAAGAAAATCACGATCAAACCAAACGATACGATCATTTTCAGTTCCAACCCGATTCCGGGAAACGAAAAAGCCGTATCAAAGGTTATCAACGAACTGTCCATGAAAGGTGCAAAAGTTATTTTTCAGGATGTTCATGTATCCGGACATGCGTGCCAGGAAGAAATCAAGCTGATCTATTCTCTGGTAAGACCGAAATATGCAATTCCGGTTCATGGTGAATATCGTCATCTGACTGCACAGAAACATGTGGTTGAGGATCTCGGTATCCCGAAAGAAAATATCTTTATTCTCGCATCCGGTAATGTTCTTGAAATGGACGAAAACAGCGCGCAGGTAACCGGATCCGTTCAGACCGGAGCAATCCTTGTAGACGGCCTTGGTGTCGGGGATGTCGGAAACATCGTACTTCGTGACCGTCAGCACCTTGCAGAAGACGGCATTATGATCGTTGTTATGACACTGGAGCGACACAGTAACGTCGTTCTTGCAGGACCGGATATCGTATCCAGAGGTTTCGTATATGTAAGAGAATCCGAGGATCTGATGGAACATGCAAAAGAAGTTGTTGAGAATGCACTTGATTCCTGTCTGGACCGCAACATCACAGACTGGGGCAAAATCAAAAACGTAGTAAAAGATGCACTCAGTGATTTCCTCTGGAAGAGAACAAAGAGAAGTCCGATGATCCTGCCGATCATCATGGAAGCATAAGACACGAAGCTTTTACAGACAGAAAGGAGCCGATATGGGAAATAAAAAAGACCAGGTAGGCGCAGCAGGAGTCATCGTTGCGGGAGGTTTTTTCAAAATAGCTCTGTATGTATGCGTGGCTGTTCTTGTTATCTGGATCGGAAAAGTCACATACCAGTTTGGATACAATATATTTAACCAGCAGGCAATGAGTCCGGGAGAGGGACAGGAAGTAACGGTTGTGATTAAAGAAGACGCAACGGCTTATGATATTGCCAAAACCCTGAAGAGCAAAGGTCTGATCGAAGATTCGCTGGTATTTGTTGTACAGGAAAAGCTTTCCAATTACAGCGGCAAAATGAGACCGGGAACTTATCTTCTCAGCACTGCATATACACCGACCAGAATTATGGGTATTCTTGCGGGAGATGCGGAGCAGGAGGGAGTAACTTCGTGATCGTAGAAGAAAGAATGCGAACATTTATAAATTCTCTTGATACAGGCAACACTCCATTTCTTGATGAACTGGAGTGTTCTGCTCTTTCTGAGGGAGTTCCGATCATCCGTAAGGAGATGCAGAGTTTTATCAAAACATTGCTGGCACTTGCAAAACCGCAGAAAATTCTGGAAGTGGGGACGGCCGTAGGCTTCTCCACACTTCTTATGTGTGAGTATGGCAGACCGGATCTGCATATCACAACGATTGAAAATTATGAAAAACGAATTCCACTCGCAGAAGAGAATTTCAAAAAAGCAGGAAGAGAAGACCAGATCACATTCCTGAAAGGAGATGCAGGAGAAATCCTGAAAAAACTTGAAGGTTCCTATGATCTGATTTTTATGGACGCAGCCAAAGGTCAGTATATTCACTGGCTTCCGGATGTTGTAAGACTTCTTGCACCGGGCGGGATCCTGATGTCGGATAATGTGCTGCAGGAGGGAGAACTGATCGAGTCTCATTACCTTGTGGAGCGCAGAAACCGTACGATTTATAAACGAATGAGAGATTATCTTTTTGAACTGAAGCATCATCCACAGCTTACGACGAGTATCATTCCATTGGGCGACGGTGTTTCTGTGAGTGTTAAGGAGGAATTATGAGAAAAATTGAATTGCTGGTTCCGGCAAGCAGTCTGGAAGTCCTTAAGATCGCTGTTGTATTTGGTGCAGATGCCGTTTATATCGGTGGTGAGGCATTTGGACTTCGTGCAAAGGCGAAGAACTTTTCAAAAGAAGATATGGCAGAAGGAATTGCTTTTGCACATGAACATGGTGTAAAAGTCTATGTGACAGTCAACATTCTGGCGCATAACGATGACCTTCCGGGAGTACGTGAGTACCTGCAGGAACTCAAAGAATTAAAACCGGATGCGCTGATCATTGCAGACCCGGGAATCTTTACTTATGCCCGTGAAATCTGCCCGGAGATCGAATGCCACATCAGTACGCAGGCAAATAATACAAACTACGAGACTTATCGTTTCTGGTATCGTCTCGGAGCCAAACGTGTCGTAACAGCACGTGAATTGTCGCTGAAAGAAATTCGGGAAATCCGTGCCAACATTCCGGATGATATGGAAATCGAAACATTTATACATGGTGCAATGTGCATTTCCTATTCCGGAAGATGTCTGTTGAGTAATTATCTGGTGGGAAGAGATGCCAATCAGGGCGCATGTACGCATCCATGCCGCTGGAAATATTCTGTAGTCGAGGAAAAACGTCCGGGCGAATATATGCCGGTTTACGAGAACGAGCGAGGAACCTATATCTTTAATTCGAAAGATCTCTGTATGATTGAGCATATGGACGATGTCCTGAACAGCGGGATCGACAGTCTGAAGATCGAAGGACGTATGAAGACGGCACTTTATGTGGCAACAGTTGCGAGAACTTATCGTAAGGCAATTGATGATTATCTGGAATCTCCTGAGAAATATAAAGCCAACATGCCGTGGTATCAGGAGCAGATTTCAAACTGCACATACAGACAGTTTACGACTGGATTCTTTTATGGAAAACCAGATCAGAATACACAGATCTATGACAACAATACTTACGTAAAAGAATATACTTATCTGGGATATGCGGAAGAAATTGATGAAAAAGGATTTGCGCATATTACCCAGAGAAATAAATTCAGCGTTGGCGAGACCATTGAGATCATGAAACCGGACGGAAGAAACTTATCTGTGAAAGTTCGGGCAATTTATGATGAAAATGGTGAGTCTGTGGAGAGTGCGCCACATCCGCAGCAGAAGCTTGCAGTAGATCTTGGTACAGAGATAGAAAAATATGATCTCTTAAGAAGAGCAGAAGCATCAGAAAATTAAATTACAGCTACAGTTATAATAAAAAGATCAGATACCTTATTTTTCGGTATCTGATCTTTTTTACTGCATGAAACAGAATCAGCGGCTCAGTACCGGTGCAGTAAGTTTAAATTTTGCTCCGGATTTCCAGGAAGCTCCTTTTACAGGTTGCGCAAGAATTTGTATTTTTGTAACTTTTTTACGATATTTCCATTTGGCAAGAGATGTAGATAAATGTACAGTTCTGTCTGTGGGAATCGCCTTGGTACATTCAAAATATTGTTTTCCACTGAAAAAGCGTAGTTTGATCTGAACAGAACTTTTATTTGCACCGGTCACACGAAGTGTGGTGCAGAAACGTGGAGAAGAAGAAACATTAAGTTTTTTCTTAAAGCTTTGTGTATATCCCCACGAAATATTCTGATTACGGGAGGTATCCCTGTATACAGTGTAATTATTTCCCTTTTTACTGAATTGTCCGGAAGCGCCATAGGATATCCAGGTGTTTGAAACAGAGCCGGTTTTTTTGTAACCGTTCACTTGAGTCAGTTTTCCAATTGTGCAGGAAACCTTATTGTACAGTTTGCTGCTGTAGGATGGAATAAGCTGCTTCCAGCTGGTGACACCAATCGAAGATACCAGAGATTTTGTTGTGGAATTGGAACGGCTGGTATCCATATATTTGTAAATGCTCCAGGAGAGTTTTTTTGATTTTGCATCCTCAGGAGATGAAGAACTCGCAGAAGTTGTCCATAACCCAAGATTTAATCCCTGGCTGATTTCAGCTCTGTGATCGACCTGACGGTGAATAATAAGAGAGTCGATCATGTTATTGGATTCAGACAGCAGATAGGAATAAGCGATTGCCGCTGCCTGAAGTTTCTCTACATTTTTGCCGTTCTGTACAGATGTATAGCCCTGTTCTGAAAGGATGATACGCGTTTTAGAACCGTATTTCTGACGGATATAATTCGTCAGAATCTGAATATTTCCCATATTGATAACAGGGGAGGAAAGAGATTTTGTAAGCTGCCTGTTTGTGTTTGCCCAGAAACGTGGTTCTGTCAGCGGAGAACTGTACGGATGATAGGCAAGATTCCATGAAATATTACCGCCGGCACGGAGTTTGGAGGCAAACTTGTCCAGCATTTTCCTTGATGCAAAGGTACCACTTACGTTGTTGGTATTCCACAGATGATCAAGTGAAATGTAAACTCTTGCATTGGAATAAACGCTTGTCAGAGTATTGTATGCCAGACGGAACTGGTCAGCATAGATTTTTGCATACTGATTCAGAGTTTTAGATCCTGCATAATTATATGTCCGGTAATTATTGACTTCATTTCCGACGATCCAGTTTACGATACGTCCGTATTTTCCGTTGGTACTGCTATAACGTCTGGCAAGAAAATTAAGGGTAGCCTGTAATTGATTTCTTGCAGAAGAATTGACGGTGTTCCATGCATAAAAACTGTGTCCCTTATGACGTCCCTGTGGATAAATCAGTCCTTTCAGATCATCACGCCAGCTTAAAAGAAGAACGGCACTGTTGACGGAGGACGTGGACTTTAATGACTGAAGCTGCCGGTCATAATAGGAAACAGAGTCCTTTACGAACCAGTAAGTCTTGCCGTTGTATTTCCATGAATAAGAATAATTTGAGTTTTGTAAAACAGGAGGTGCAAGAAGCTGGCTGAAATCGATATTGATGACGGAGTTATGTACATTCAGCTCTTCAGCATCTTCGAGCATATCTGCGTTGATCTGTAGCCCTTTTTTGGAAACCGCTTTGGGAAAACGGTAGCGGTAACCGGCAAGGGCTCCGGGATTGGAAATATAACGCTTACTGCTGATAATGGTGTATTTTCCCCTGCTGTTTCGTGAAGCAATTGCAAAGCTATGATAAAGAAGACTGGTGCCGTTTTGCGTGGAACGGCAGGAAAAAGTCATCTTTTTTGATTTGCGGGCAGATGCAATCGGACGTGCAGAAGAGGAAAGACTGCTGCTTCCGGGAGCCAGTGCAAAAAGGTAACATCTGGAGCCATGTATTTTTTTGGTGTTTGTGGCAGTAGCAGTGACTCGTATCCTGCTTTTTCCTTTTAGTTTGCAGGAAGTGATGGAAACCGGTCTGGCAGCCGCGTTTACGGTGACTGGTTCGGTGAGCATACCACATAAAGTCAGGCACAGTAGTAAAATAAGGATACAGCCTGAAAGCCTGCGCATGTGTGAAAGAAATGAGCCGTATCTGTTGGTTTTCATAAAAAAATAATCTCCTTCCGGTCATAGATTGATTCATCGTAACTGTGAGGATACCGAACAGTTATGATTCTTCTATGATTTGATTTTAGAAGATTTTCCGGAGAAAATCAATGGAAGAGCGTTCGTAATTTTTTTAGAGCATTTTTTTCAATGCGGGAGACGTAGGAGCGACTGATGTCAAGGCGGGCGGCAATCTCGCGCTGTGTCAGCTCAGGTTCATTAAAGATGCCGTATCGGTAGCAGATGACCTGATATTCCTTTGGAGAAAGAATGCTCTTTATAGAAGAAAGAAGATGAAGAATGTCCTGTTGTGTGGAATAATTTTCGATGACGTCTACCGGTGGGCTTTCGATGATATCAAGCAGACTGATCTCGTTTCCTTCTTTATCCGTCCCGATCGGTTCATACAGAGAGACTTCTCTGGAACATTTTTTGCGTGAACGGAGCATCATCAGAAGTTCATTGTCAATGCACCGCGCAGCATAAGTGGAAAGTCTGGCGGAACGGTCAATATCAAAAGTGGAGATTGCTTTGATCAGTCCGATCGTTCCGATGGAAATCAGATCTTCGAGATCTTCACCGGTATTCTGATATTTTTTTGCAACATGGGCGACCAGACGAAGGTTATGTTCAATAAGAATACGTTTTGCTTCAGAATCCCCTTTCCGGCAGCGTTTGAGGCAGAGCTTTTCCTCTGCGGAAGTCAAAGGTTTTAAGAATGTTTTCAAATGTCCACCTCAAAGGGGATTTCTATATAGTTTATGTTCAAGACAAGTTTCCGGTGCTTTTCCCAGAAAATAAAAAAATAATGAAAAAATTACCTGCACCGGGCGTTTTCTTGCTTCTCGCCGGGATGTAGTGTATAATAATTTCAATACGTAAATACGATTTCAAGGATGATCAGGTGAACCAGATTGAAAAAAAAGATAGAACAGATACTGAACGGAAAATTTGAATATGAGCAGCCGGAACTCCTTTTCTCGAAGGAACGGCTGGAGATTACGCTGGAAGCCGGAAGCACAGCGCAGGGCGAACTCTACTTTGGAACAGAAAACAATGACCGGATTCAGGGATATGTGACGTCTTCGAACCGCAGATTTGTACCGGGCAGCAGTCGTTTCTCCGGCACGACAGTGCGGATGCCTTATGGAATAGACGGCTCAGGTATGCAACCGGGAGAGGTATGCAGCGGCTGGCTGTGCGTGACTTCAAGCACAGGTGAGTACAAGGTTCCGTTTCGGATTCAGGCCGTAAAAGAAGAAATGCGAAGCTTTGGAAGTGAAGTCAGGGATTTGGAAGCTCTTACGGAGATTGCACATAAGGATTTCAGAGAGGCTTACAGGATTTTTACAGATAAAAATTTTGCCACTGTGATCGCAGAAACAGATCCGAAACAGAAGGCACTTTACGCAGGCCTTTCAAGGCAGCCTGTGACATGGCAGAATCTGGAAGAATTTCTGGTTGCCACGAAACAAAAAGAGGCCGTTTCAATTTCGCTTAAAACAACGGAAACAGAATTTTACAATGTTAAAGAAACCATACAGGAATCTTTTGAGATCCAGAGGAGCGGGTGGGGACATCTCCGTCTGGATATAGAAAGCAAAGGCGGATTTCTTGAGCCAGAACGTAAGATTGTTACAGATGAAGAATTCATCGGAAGCTGCCTGAAACTGAACTACGTTATTCATGCAGATCAGTTAAAATCCGGTAACCAGATTGGAGAGATTGTTGTAAGAAGTCCGTATCAGGAACTGCGATATCAGGTGACTGCGTCAAAGAGTCCGCAGATTCGTATTGACATTCACAGAGAAGAAAAGAAACACAAAGCAGAGCTTATACATGATTATATAGAATACCGTATCGGACATACAGATCGTGAGACATGGCTTTCACGTGCTGAACGGGTTCTGGATCAGTTGAAAGTTTCTGGATGCGAATATCCGGAATATCATTTTTATCAGGGATATATTGCACACATAAAAGGTGATGACCAGACTGCGGCAGCCCTGTTGAAACAATATCAGCTCAGAGAGTTTACCAGAGAAGAACTGGAGCAGGCAGGTGTTTATCTGTACCTTTGTACAGCATGTGGTTTATACCGTGATAAAGGACAGGCGGTTTGGCGGCTGCAGAATTTCTTTCGTCAGAAAGAAGACAGTTTTACACTTTTGTGGCTGCTTCTTCAGCTGGACAGTACATACAGAACGACACCGTCGAAAGTACTGTTTATGCTGGAAGAACTTTATGAAAAGGGTTGTTTCAGTCCGCTTCTTTATGTGGAAGCGTGGAATCTCATCAGTGAGGATGTTTCGCTGCTGCATCGTCTGAGTCCATTTTGGATGCAGGTGTTTTGTTTTGCCGGAAAGCATGGACTCCTCACGGAAGAACTTGTGATGCGTCTTGCATATCTTTCCGGCTACGAAAAGAAATTTTACGGTAGTCTGTATCAGGCACTGGCAGCGGGCTACGAGAAGTTTCCTTCGGACGATGTACTGGAGGCAATCTGTAAATATATTATGAAGGGGGAACCGCGGAAACAAAAGTATTTCCGATGGTTTTCGCTGGCGGTTGATCAGGGTCTTCGAATTACCAGATTGTACGAATATTATGTGGAAACAATGGATATTTCTTACCGCAGACAGCTGCCGAAGTCACTTCTGATGTATTTTGCCTACAATGATAATTCTCTTGGGGACGCACGTAAGGCATATGTTTATGCAAGTGTGATTTCTGCGAAAGACACAGATCCTCATACATATGAAAATTATAAAGAAAGTATGGAGCGTTTCGCATATCGGAAACTCTGTGACGGACAGCTGGATGAAAATTATGCAATACTTTATCAGGAATTTCTGTTTGATCCGCTCAGCAGAGAAGAAGGTGAACGCCTTGCACCGAAACTGTTTACACACAGGCTGTATTGCGATGATGACAAGGTGCGGCAGGTAGTTGTTCGTCATGAGCAGCTTCAGGAGGAAGAGATATATCCGTGCAGTCAGGGCGTGGCATATATCCGGATATATACGAATGATGCGGCAATTCTTTTTCAGGATGACAAACAGCGTCGTTATGCAGCAACGATACCATATAATCTGAAAAAGCTGACCGACGAGGAAAGTGTTACTTCGGAGTTATTGAAACTGGGAGTCGAAGAGCCGGGACTTTTGTTGCATTATTGTGAGAAGGCTGAAATGAACAGAGAAAATCTGGCATATTTTCAGCGCCTTGCAGAATTATCTTCCTGTACGGAAACATACCGCAGATCCATACGCAAAAAGATTCTGGAATTTTATGCACAGAATGTACATGGACAGGATCTTGATAAATACCTTGAAAGAATGGATTACCGTCAGTATGCGCTGGTTGACCGCACGACACTTCTGGAGGTTCTGATTTCCCGCAGACTGTTCCGTCAGGCAATGGGACTTGTAGAAGAATTCGGATATGAAGGGCTGGAGCTTACAAGCCTTCTGAAGCTTACAAGCCGTATGATACTGAAGAGTAACATGGCAGAGGATGAAGAACTTCTGGCACTTGCATCTGAAGTATATCGAAATGGAAAATACGATGAAGTTATTTTATATTACCTGATGAAATATCGCTTCGGGCCGATGGACGAGCTTCTTTCTATCTGGAAGAGTGCCAGAGGGTTTGAGATGGAAACATATGATCTGGAAGAACGCATTTTAAGCCTTCTGATCTTTACTTCGGATTACCGTAAAGAAGGCGAAGCAGTGCTGGAATCTTATGTCAGTCAGTCGGGAAAAGAACGGATCATAGGAGCTTACCTGACACAGGTAGCATACGGGGTATTTGTAAAAGAATATACGATGAGTGCGTTTGTGCGTGGACGGTTGGAATATGCGTATATCAGTAAATGGCCGGTAAACAGAATCTGCAGGCTTGCCCTTCTGAAAGAAATTTCCAGAGAACAGGATCCAAAACCGGAATATATAGGTATTCAGCAGGGAATACTGAAAGAATGTGCGAAAGAACATCTGATGTTCGGCTTTTTCAGAAGACTGTCACCAGAGCTTTTAAGTCCGTACCAGCTGGATGATAAGACATTTGTGGAATGTCATGCGGCACCGGGGGCGAAAGTAACTCTGTTTTACAGCCTGGATACCGGAATCGGAAATGACAAGGAATACAAATGCGAGCCGCTGAAAGAAATGTATCAGGGTATTTTTGTACGTGCTTTTACATTATTTTATGGAGAAACACTGCGGTATTATTTCAAAATTGATGATGGAAAGAAAGTGCAGAAAACCGTGGAACGGGTTCTTACAATGAAAAAGATCGAGGGGACACAGGGAAGCAGATATCAGGTTCTGAATCAGATCCTTTCTGCAAGAAAACTCGGCAAAAAACATGAGGCGGAAAAAGAGCTGAAACGGTTTATGAGGCAGGAACAATACGTACAGAACATGTTCACCATCAAAAAGGAAAATGAGAAATGAACGAGACAAAAGATTTGATAATCGGAATTGATTTTGGAAAAGAATATTCTCAGATCTGTTATTATGACCGCAAGGCAGATGAACCGCGTTCACTTCCGGTAAAGGTGGGCAGCAGCCAGTTTGAGATGCCAACCAGTCTCTGTAGACGACTGGAGCAGAGGGATTATTGCGTTGGTCTGGAAGCAGAGTACTTTGCCAGAGAAAAAGGCGGATTTCTGATCAGTGATCTCTATGCGGTTTCAAAGAGCCGAGAGAGAATCATTGTAGCGGAAGAACAAAAGGAACCGTGGGAGCTGCTGGCATACTATATTCGCGGGATGATGAAACTTCTCGGCGTTGCCGATGTGGAAAAAAACATCCGTGCACTGGTAATTTCTATGGAAACGCTGGATGCTGTGCAAGTGGATAATCTGCAGAAAGCATGCGGATTTCTGGGACTCCCGAAAGAATACTGTATTCTTCAGGATTACGAGGAAAGCTTCTATTATTATGTGATGACACAGAAAATAGAAACATGGAACAGGAGTGTTGGCTGGTACAGTTTCCGTGACCGGCATGTAACATTCCGCAGAATGGTTCTGAATGCCGGAAACAAACCGGTTCCTGTAATGCTGGAAACACCGGTGGAGACAGATTTGAGTGAAGATATGGAGCAGAGGGATGCGGATTTTTATGCCTTTGTGCAGAATACACTGAGTAAAGAGCTTTACTCCAGTATTCAGATCAACGGAGATGGATTTGATCAGGAATGGGCGAAGAAATCAGTCAAACTTCTCTGCTATCAGAAACGTAAGGTGTTTTATGGAAACAATCTGTTTGCCAGAGGTGCATGTGCAGCCGGGGCAGAACGCTTAATTACACACAGGCTTCGGGATTATCGATATATGAGCCGTTCGCTTGTTCTTACGAGTGTGGGAATGGAGATGCGTGTCATGGGTGCGCCGACTTATTATCCATTGATCGAGGCCGGAAGAAACTGGTATGAAAGCAGTGCGGATATCGAACTGATTCTGGATGATACCGATGAACTGGTATTTGTAGTGGAACATATGCGTGAATCCGAAAGAAGGCATATTGTGATGAAACTTCCGGGACTGCCGCAGCGCCCCAACAGAACGACACGTCTCAGCATATCACTTCGATATATATCAGCAGAAGAATGTTGTATCACAGTGAAAGACCTTGGATTTGGAGAGATGTTTCCGGCTTCGGGGAAAGAATGGAAAGAAACGACCAGATGGCAGGAGGGGATTGCGTGAGCGGATATATACTGTGTCAGACCGGAAGGGCAGAGGCACCTTACTTTATAGAAAATATCAGCATGAATATTTATTCGCTGGAAGAATTGTGTTATTATCTTGACCACAATCTTTATCTGATCGATCAGACAATCCTTAATGAAGGACTGTGCAACTGGATCCAAGAGGAATTGAAACTTCCTGCACTTGCAGCAAAGCTGCGTCCGAAAATGGGAAAATTTGCAAGTGCCGAGGATCTTGTCTATCCAGTATTTAAGGAAATCAATTATCTGACCTATGAAGAACTGAAAGTATTGAATACTCGTTTGCAGAAATTTGATAAAGAAACACCGGCGATGCGTGAAAAATGCAAAGGTGATGCTCTGATGGAAAATAAAATGTATGTTCATGCGATTCAGGTTTACCAGAAGTTACTTGACAGAAAAGATCTCGAAGAGATACGGGAAGGTCTGACAGAATGTATTTATCATAACCTTGGCTGTGCATACAGTTATCTTTTCCAGATGGATAAAGCAATCGAGTGTTTCCGCCGGGCATATGAGGGAGGCCGGAGTACAGAAGCACTGGAAACGTATCTGATGGCTTTTTCTATGTCACACAGTGAAGATGAATACAAAAATATGGCAAAGACGCTGGGAGTTGAAGAAGAAATATTGACTGCCGTGCAGAATAGAAAAAAAGAATTTTCCCAGATTCCGAGGGAAAAAGTGAATTCTCAAAATATGGACGATATTCTCAATCATCTTACATCAGAATATCACAGAAGTACGGGTTCGTGAAATAAATCACAATGTATACAGTTTTTTTATATAAATAAGGTAGACGAAACAGACTTAATCTGTTAAACTAAACATATAATTTGGGTCTGGTAATATTGCCCAAAAAGATTAGGAGGAATTTATCATGTTAGTAAACGCTTCAGAAATGTTGAAAAAAGCAAAAGCTGGTCATTATGCAGTTGGTCAGTTCAACATTAACAACCTTGAGTGGACAAAAGCAATCCTGCTTACCGCACAGGAACTCAACTCCCCGGTTATCCTTGGTGTATCCGAAGGTGCAGGAAAATACATGACAGGTTACAAAACAGTTGTTGGTATGGTTAAAGGTATGCTGGAAGAACTGAACATCACTGTTCCGGTTGCACTTCACCTTGATCACGGCAGCTATGAAGGATGCCTGAAATGCGTAGAAGCAGGTTTCACATCTATCATGTTTGATGGTTCCCATTATCCGATCGAAGAGAACGTAGCAAAAACAAAAGAACTGGTTAAGATCGTTGCTGAGCATGGAATGTCTCTGGAAGCAGAAGTTGGTTCCATCGGTGGTGAAGAAGACGGTGTTGTAGGCATGGGTGAATGCGCAGATCCTCAGGAATGCAAGATGGTTGCAGATCTTGGTATTGATTTCCTTGCAGCAGGTATCGGTAACATCCATGGTAAATATCCTGCAAACTGGAAAGGCTTAAGTTTCGAAACTCTGGATGCTATCCAGCAGCTTACAGGAGATATGCCACTTGTACTTCACGGTGGTACAGGTATCCCGGCAGATATGATCAAGAAAGCAATCGATCTTGGTGTATCTAAAATTAACGTTAATACTGAGTGCCAGCTTTCCTTCGCAGCAGCTACACGTAAATACATCGAAGAAGGCAAAGATCAGCAGGGTAAAGGCTTTGACCCACGTAAACTTCTTGCTCCTGGAACAGAAGCAATCAAAGCTACTGTTAAAGAAAAAATGGAACTTTTCGGTTCTGTTGGAAAAGCCTGAGAATTGCATAATACCCGTTAGGGAGAATCATAAGGAATCGGTGCCCGGCACCGGTTCCTTTTTTTGACATACAGGATATATGTGTACTGACAGACTTGTCCGCAGTAACTTTTCATGTTAAGATAGCGTCATGATGAAAAATACAGAGAAAAACAAAAATAACAGAATAACGCAGACAATTGATTTTAAAGAAACAGTCATAATGAATTTCTCCGGGATTTATAAAAATCAGAACTTTTATAAGAATTATGCAGAAGAAGAAATATTCTGGACAGAATTAAGTGATCTGTCCGGCTGTAACTGCTATTGTGACGCTGAGGCGTCTGACCGGATCCGAAAGGAAATTCAGGCTTTTACAGGAAAGGGGCTTCATTTCATTGATTCTGGAAACTATCATTATATGACACGTTTATGGCTGGAAAAACTGCAGATACCATTTCGCCTGCTTGTTTTTGACAATCATACAGATATGCAGCCACCGGCATTCGGGGGGCTTTTGTCCTGTGGAGGATGGATTGCGGCATCACTGGAGGAACTTCCACTTCTGCAGGAAGTGATTCTTGTTGGTCCGGATGAAGAAGCTTATACACAGGTTGAGCCGGATTTGCAGCAAAAAGTCCTTTTTTTATCCCGAGAGAAACTAAGTACGATGACGGCAGAGGAGAAAGAGGGTTTCTTTAATAATCTATCTGAAGATCTGCCACTGTATGTTTCGGTGGACAAGGATGTTCTTTGTAAAGGAGATGCTTCGACTACATGGAGCCAGGGGGATATGCATCTTTCGGAACTTATGAGCTTTCTTGAGCTTGTACTGGAGCGACAGAATATACTTGGAATGGATGTCTGCGGTGAGTGTGATATGGATTCCTGCAGCGAGGATTTTTTGAATGATCACGCGAATGAGGCAATTTTGAGACTGTGGGAGAAAATGCAAAAATCATCTGAAAGGATGGGCTCGGAATGAAAAATGAACTTTTTACGATCGGACCGCTGACTGTTTATGGTTATGGCTTTATGATCGCGACAGGTGTGCTGGCAGCATGGATCGTTACAGAATACAGAGCTAAGAAACAAAATCTGGACAGTGAGCATGTGTTTTCACTTGTTCTCTGGTGTCTGATGGGTGGTCTTCTCTTTGCAAAGCTTCTGTTCTGGATCACAGAATGGAAAAGCATTGCAGAAGATCCGGGATTTTTCTTTGACACGTTGGCGGATGGTTTTGTTGTATATGGCGGAATTATCGGAGGTATCCTGGCGGGATGGATGTACTGTCGGATCAAAAAAGCAGATTTCTGGAAATATTTTGACCTTGTGATGCCGTCCGTAGCGCTGGCGCAGGGCTTTGGCAGGATCGGATGCTTTCTGGCAGGATGTTGTTACGGAAGAGAAACAAACAGCGTATTATCCGTTACCTTTCAGAATTCTGATTTTGCACCGAACCATGTGGCACTGATTCCGACACAGATTTATTCAAGTGTTCTTGATTTCCTGCATTTTGCTCTCCTTTTATATATTGGAAGGCATAAAAAATCAGACGGACAGGTTGCGGCTTTTTACCTGATTTTTTACAGTATCGGAAGATTTGTGCTGGAATTTTTCCGTGGAGATTTGATCCGTGGAAGTGTGGGAAGCCTATCGACTTCACAGTTTATCAGCCTGTTTATTTTGGCGGCAGGAATTGCGATTCTGATTACACGTACAAAAAAGAAAAATGCATAAGGTTTTAACGGATTCATAAAGAGGAAATTTTTGCATAGGCTGTAAGGAAAGAGCAGAAGAACCGGGGCAGAGAAGATGAGCATACCGGCACAGAATCAGCAATACGAAAATTTTATTATCCGTTATAAGCAGAATATAGAGGGAGTACCGGAATATCAGCCGGATGAGAGATTTCAGATCATCAATGACCTGTTTGGGGTATTATATGTACCGATACAGGAAATCCCGGAACTGGCATTAAACAGTTATTCTTATTCGTCTATTCCAAGATGCTATACATATATGGATACGGGTGCGTTGAGCGCGTCAGGGGTGACAAGACTTCATGGGCATCCATATCTGAAGCTTAAGGGCAGCGGAACACTGGTGGCAATAATTGATTCCGGAATTGATTATCTGCATCCGGCATTTCACAGGGGAATGACCAGTAAAATTCTGAGTATCTGGGATCAGGAACTGGAAGGCGGAATGACGGAGAGGATTCCGTTTGGAAGAGAGTTTAACCGAGGGGAGATTGAGCAGGCTCTTTCGGCAGAAAATCCGTGGGAAGTGGTTCCATCAATGGATAAAAGCGGGCACGGAACGGAAGTAGCTGCCACGGCGGCAGGTTACAGTATCGAAAAAGAAGGCTTTTCCGGTGCTGCCCCGGAGGCTGAACTTGTAGTTGTCAAACTGAAACAGGCAAAGCGGTATCTGCGTGATTTATATCTTCTTCCGCAGGAGGCGGATATTTATCAGGAAGATGATATCATGCTTGCGATTGCGTATGTCCTGCGTGTGGCGGCAGAAAATCAGAAACCGCTGTCAATCTGTATTGGACTCGGCAGCAGTATGGGCGCGCATCAGGGAGAGGGACCACTGAATGAATATATCAACAGTATTGCGGCATTCAGTCAGAATGCTGTTTCAGTGCCTGCCGGAAACGAAGGCACAGCAAGACACCATTATATGAAGACACTGAGCGCAGCGAATATTAAAGATACGATAGAACTGCGTGTGGGCGAAAAGGAGAGTACTCGAGGATTTATGTTGGAATTCTGGGGAGACTCTCCTAATTTTTATTCTATGACGATCCAGTCGCCGACAGGAGAGCAGCTTTCGGTCAGTACATCGCTGAAAAACAACACACAGGAACTGTCTTTTGTATTTGTCGAGACAAAAGTGTTGGTGAATTATGTGCCGATTGAGCGGCGTACGGGAAATACACTGATTTTTATTCGGTTTCTGCATCCTGCGGTTGGTATATGGAAGTTTCTGGTGGGAGAGAGAATACCCGGGGAAAGCCGATTTCACATGTGGCTTCCAGTACGTGGAATGATTTCGGATGATACATATTTTCTGGAACCCTCGCCAGAGTATACGGTTACATCACCGGGGGATGCGGCGGATGCGATGACCGTTACGGCATATCAGTACCGGGACAACAGCCTGTATGTGCAGGCAAGCCGCGGATATAATACAGAAAATGTGGTAAAACCGGATTTTGCAGCGCCCGGAGTGGATATCCTGACGGCTTCGATCGGAGCTGGTGCAGAATTTGCCCCCGCAACAGGAACCAGCCTTGCGGCAGCTCAGACAGCAGGAATGGCGGCGCTTTTATTTGAATGGTCACTGATTCGGGAAAACGAGCCCTACTTTACCGGAAACAGCGTAAAAAATTACCTGAGCAGAGGCGCGGTCCGCGATCTGAATCTGATCTACCCTAATCCGGAATGGGGTTATGGAAGACTGGATCTGTATCATACGTTCGAGCTGCTGACGTGAGAAAATGAGAGACATGGATTTTGACCAAGTTGCTGTGAACGGAGTGAACAGTAACTTTATTTTAGATTACAGATATCAAACAATGAAATTTACATAGCTAAATCGTTTCATATCGTGTACAATGAGAAGTGGAAAATTATATAACGACAAATGAGGAGGAATTAGACTTATGGATCTTTCAACTTTAGTAAAAATGTCAAACACTTACGGAAGTAACCCGGCTTATGTGCTGGCAGGCGGTGGTAACACCTCCGTCAAAAACGATACGACACTTTATGTAAAAGGTTCCGGCACACAGCTTGCCACAATTAAGGCAGAAGGATTTGTCAAAATGGACAGAGCACGCCTGAATGAAATTATGAAAACGGAATATCCGAAAAACGATGTCGAACGTGAAGCTGCATATCTTGCAGATGTAATGGCAGCTGTAACAGACGATGACAAAACAAAACGTCCGAGTGTAGAAGCACTGCTTCACAATTTATTTGCATATACTTATGTACTGCATGTTCATCCGACCCTTGTCAATGGACTGACCTGTGGAAAAGGTGCGCAGGCACTTTGTGAAGAACTTCTTGGCGAAGCGGTACTCTGGATCGACATATGCAAACCGGGCTATACACTTGCACGTCTTTGCTTCGAAAAAATGAATGCATACAAAGAAAAATACGGAAAAGATGTGCAGGTACTTCTGCTTCAGAATCACGGAATTTTTGTTGCGGCAAATACCGTAGAGGAAATCGGCGTATTATTTGATGGTGTAATCAGCAAATTAGAAAAACAGGTCAGAAGAACTGCAGATGTAAGCAATGCGATTACACCAGAAAAAGAGCAGACTGCACAGAAGCTTTCTCAGTTACTCGGACATGCGGTAGAAGTTGTACCGGTTGCAGAGGCAGACAACTTTGTAAAAGATAAAACAGCAGCAGCGCCGCTTCTGAAACCATTTACACCGGATCACATTGTATATTGCGGACCATATCCGTTATTTGTAGAAAATATTGATCAGGCCAAAGAAGCACTGGATGCATTTATGACAGAGAATGACAAAGAACCGCGACTGATCCTTGTACAGGGCATTGGCGCATTTATCATGGAAGATGATAAGGAAAAAGCAGCGAAAGCACAGCTTCTGGTCAAAGATGCCATCAAGCTTGCCGTATATGCCGAAAGTTTTGGCGGTCCGCTGCAGATGACAGATGAGATTACATATTTTATCACACACTGGGAAGCAGAAGCATACCGCAGTAAGAAATAATGATCTGAACAATCTAAAAAGAGTGTTTCGGACGGATATATAATAAGCAGAAAAAATAAAGAATCATTCAGAGTACGGATTATTTAAAGAAATCGTACCTATGGATGCATCAGAAGGTGCAGATGGTCTGGTAGCTACCGGAGATATCAAATCACTGGATGATCTGACAGATTTCTTTGAACTGGTAAAATAAAGAAAACCACAGAAAAGTATACAAAAATGCATGTGAAAATTTAGTAGCAATGACGGCAAAAATCTTAAACCTCACGAATTGTTTTTGAGCCTGAAATTTGTTATAATTACAAGAAAAATAAGACTGTTCAACAATAACAGTCAAATCGGATTTTCAATATACAAAAGCGGAGATCGTATTGAAAACCAGTCAGGAGGAAACATGAAAAGAGGAAGCATTTTTGAACTGAACGGCATTCCGAAATTTCAGGAAGCACTTCCGCTGGCATTGCAGCATGTAGTTGCAATGATTGTGGGCTGCGTTACACCGGCAATCATTGTAGCCGGAGCAGTAGGTGGTGATGGATTAAGTGCAAAAGACAGAGTGATTCTGATTCAGGCATCGCTGGTGGTATCGGCATTGTCTACATTGATCCAGTTATTTCCAATCGGAAAGAAGAAGGGATTTAATTTAGGATCCGGTCTTCCAATGATCATGGGAGTAAGTTTTGCCTATGTACCGAGTATGCAGGCAATCGCAGAAGGGTACGGAATCAGTACGATTCTGGGAGCACAGATCGTTGGCGGTATTGTAGCAATTATCATGGGACTTCTGGTTAAAAAAATCCGCGCATTTTTCCCGCCGCTGATTACGGGAACCGTTGTATTTACAATCGGACTTTCCCTTTATCCGACAGCAATTAATTATATGGCCGGCGGAACAAGTAATTCGGATTATGGTTCCTGGCAGAACTGGCTTGTGGCATTTCTGACACTGGCAGTTGTGACAGGACTGAATCATTTTGGCAGGGGTATCCTGAAACTGGCCTCTATTTTAATCGGTATCATTGTAGGATACGTGGTTTCAATTCCGTTTGGGATGGTCAGTCTGTCAAGTGTGGGACAGGCAAAAATGTTTCAGCTTCCGCAGTTCATGCATTTTGGAATTCATTTTGAGATTTCTGCCTGTGTGGCAATCGGGCTGCTGTTTGCAATCAACTCTGTTCAGGCAATCGGAGATTATTCTGCGACAACGATCGGTGCTATGGATCGTGAACCGGAAGACAGAGAATTACAGAATGGTATCACTGCATATGGAGTAACAAATATAATCGGAGCTCTGCTTGGCGGACTTCCGACAGCAACGTACAGTCAGAATGTTGGCATCGTGACAACGACAAAGGTTATTAATCGCTGGGTGCTTGGGCTGGCAGCCGTGATCCTTGGTGTCGCCGGAATCGTACCGAAGTTTTCTGCGCTGCTGACTACGATTCCACAGTGTGTTCTTGGTGGTGCGACGGTTTCTGTATTTGCTTCAATCGCCATGACCGGAATGAAGCTGGTAGCGTCCGAAGAGATGGATTACCGGAATTCTTCAATTGTTGGTCTTGCGGCAGCAATCGGTGTGGGTGTTTCACAGGCATCCGCAGCACTTGCAAGCTTTCCGGAGTGGGTAACAACGATTTTTGGTAAATCTCCGGTCGTACTTGCAACATTAATCGCAGTTATATTGAACATTATACTGCCGAAGAGCAGTGATGAAAAGAAACACGAAGCAAAACTCAGAAAGAGAGTCAAAGAACGTATCCGCAAAGACCATGAAGAATTTGAACAGCATTAAGAAGTATATATCATATACAATAAAAAAGACAGTGACGAATTATTCGCCGCTGTCTTTTTGTTTATGCTGCATCAATCAGAATTAAATGTTCTGAATCAAAATTATTTACGATATACAAATTCCGGCAGACCATCTTCTCCGAGTGGAACAGAGATATTTCCCTGAATCAGCGGACGGGCATAACGGATAAAATCTTCGGTAACATCGTGTCCGTCCGGAGTGATCCATTCAACAGGAACTGTTTTTTCTTCATTGCAGATGGCGTTGACATCTTCAAGTCCGCAAACCATCTGATAGGATCCTGCTGTGTCTGTCTGGCGGATAAAAGAAACCATCTTTCCTGTTTCTCCGTCAAGGGCAGCCTGTACACCGAATTTTCCGGCGGCAATGGCCTCCTGCTGATCTGTTGCGGAAATTAATGTAGCAGAGCAGCGCTGGCTGACATTAAGCTCAACGGAGCGTGCTTTGACACCAAGGCGGCTGCGCACGAGATTTTCCAGATATTTGCCGCATCCGGCAAGCATCTTATGACCAAAAGTATCTGTACCTACAGAACTGTCGTATTCGCAGATGAAAGTGCCGTCAGCATCGTGAATACCTTCGGAAACACAGACGATAAGATTACAGTTTTTCTCAAAAGCTTGTTCAAGATCACGCAGGAAAGCATCCTGGTCAAAGGCAACTTCCGGCAGGTAAATGAACAGAGGATTGTCTCCTTCGTATTTACGCGCAAGGGCACTGGCAGCAGTGAGCCATCCGGCATGACGCCCCATGATCTCGATGATCGTGACGGATTTTTTTTCGTAGACGTTGGCATCTGTCGTGATTTCACGGACTGTGGAAGCAACGTATTTGGCGGCACTTCCGAAGCCCGGGGTATGGTCGGTATTTACCAGATCATTATCAATCGTCTTCGGTTCACCGATCACGCGGATAGAACTGCCAATGCTTGCCGCGTAGCGGGAAAGTTTACTGACGGTATCCATGGAATCATTGCCACCAATATAGAAGAACCAACCGATATTGAGTTCTTCAAATTTGCGGAAAAGTGCCGGATAAACCGGATCTTCGAGAGATTCCGGCAGTTTGTAGCGGCAGGAACCGAGATAAGCACCCGGGGTATGAGTTAAATATTCAAGCTTTTCGCCGGGAAGAGCTTCTTCAAAATCAAGTACACGGTCATTAAGGAATCCCTCGATACCGTTTACCATACCATATACGTGCTCAATCGTATCCGAATGGGAAAGACCTTCAGAGACAACTCCATAGAGACTGCTGTTGATAACGGCAGTAGGTCCGCCGGACTGACCGACAATAAGATTTTTTTTTGCCATTGTATCTACCTCCGATTAGGATAATATTAGATTGCTGCGAACAGTAACCATAATAGATTCATTTTAGCATATACAGGGAAAAACTCATAGCCATTTTTGTGAAAAAGTGATATCATGGGGGAAATAGATGTTACTATTTACAGGTAGTATTCCGCGAGGTGTTTTGCCATGAATAATGGCAAAATCCCGAGACATACGGGGCAAAATCCCATCACCGTAGGTGATTTGGAATGGATTTTGACCAAGTTGCTGTGAACGGAGTGAACAGTAACAAACACATGAGATATAGACGAGGAGAGTACAAATGAAAAAAGTTGCCTGGTTTTTCCCGGTATCAGCAGGAATCCTGTGGGGTTCTGTCGGGATTTTTATACGGTCTTTAAGCGGCTATGGAATGGACACTGCGACGATCGTAGGATCACGAACGGTGATTTCTGTGATTCTGATGCTGATAGGGATTGCTGTAATCGATAAGAGCCAGCTGAAAATACGTCTGAAGGATCTGTGGATCTTTGTGCTGGCAAGCTGGCTGGGCATGCTTGGGGTAAATCTTACTTATAATGAAGCAGTAAATTATGTGCATCTGTCGCTGGCAGCGGTCCTTCTGAGCCTGTCACCGGTATACGTCCTGATTCTTGCAAGACTTTTTTTAAAAGAAAAGATCACCATTCGTAAGGCAGGCTGTGCAGCACTTGCAATTTTCGGATGCAGCCTTGCAAGCGGATTACTGGAAAGCCTTGGGGGTATGAAACTCAGCGGTTACGGAATTTTTCTCGGAGTGGCAAGTGGTGTTTTTTATGCCATGTACAGCCTGTTTACCAAAATTGCCATGAAAAGAGGCTACTCCGGACTGACGATCACGTTTTACTGTATGGTTGTGATTGCAGTGACGTTGATTCCGTTTACCGACTGGAAGATTCTTGGAGCGTATTTTACAGAAGCTCCTGCACATGGTGTTATATTTATGGTACTTCATGCAATCTGTGGTGCAGTTCTTCCGTATACATTTTATACGATTGGTTTTCAGTATATGGATGCGGGGAAAGTCTCCATTCTTGCAGCCGGTGAGCCGGTGGCAGCGATGGTATTCGGTATTTTCTGTTTCGGGGAAATACCGACTGCAATCGAATTTGTTGGACTGTTCCTGACTGTGATCGCAATTGTCCTTCTTGGAATGCCCGAAAAGGTACGCAGCAATAAGACTAAGCCTAAGGAGTATGATTATGGAAGAAAACAAAAACAACACTCAGAAACAGCCTGAACAAAAGAAAAAAAAGAAGAGTGATGTGCTGCTGACGATCGCACTGATCGTTGCAATCGCGGTTTTCTGCTACGCGGCATTTAATCTCTATCATATTTACACAGAATACAAAAAAGGCACAGATGAATACAATCAGATTGAGGAAATGGCAGTTACCGAGCGTGATGCTGACAGTGCCGAAGTTGCCGGACCAAATGCACAATTAAAACCGCCAATCGAGGTGGATTTTGACAAACTCAAGAGTGTTAATGAGGATGTTGTGGGATGGATCTATGTAGATGCACTTCCGGATATCAGCTATCCGATCGTCAAAGGTAAAGATAACCAGACATACCTGCATCAGACCTATGAGAAAAATTACAACTTTGCCGGAACAATCTTTGTAGATTATGAAAACAGTGGTGATTTCAGCGATTGTAATACACTTGTATATGGCCATAATATGAAGAATGGTTCGATGTTCGGACATCTGAAGAAGTTCAGAGAGGATGACAAGCTTTATAAGCAGGATAAATATTTTTGGATCCTGACACCGGAGCGCAATTACCGTTATGAGATCATTACTGCTTATACAACCGGCGTAAACAGCGATACCTATACACTGTTTAAAGGTCCGGGCGAAGAGTTCGAGAAATATCTGGAGACGATTAAAGGTTACTCCGAAATCCAAACAGATGATACAGATCTGACGATCAAAGACAGAATCGTGACATTGTCTACCTGTACCGGCAATGAATCTACCCGTTTTGTTGTGCAGGGTAAGAGAGTTGATGCGGAGGATGCAGATGGTGCTGCGACGAATACGGACAGTACAGCAGATGAGGAAAATACGGATGAGATATCTCTTGATATCGCAGGATAAGGGAGGGTTTTCCATGGATGAAAAGATTATGAAATTACAGGAACTGATCGATGGGCATGACAACATCGTATTTTTTGGAGGTGCCGGTGTTTCGACAGAGAGCGGGATTCCGGATTTCCGTTCTCAGGATGGACTTTATCATCAGAAATATGACTTTCCGCCGGAGACTATCTTAAGTCACAGCTTTTTCTTAAGTCATCCGGACGAATTTTATAAATTCTACCGTGATAAGATGCTCTGTGATACCGCGAAACCAAATGCGGCCCATCTGAAGCTTGCGGAACTGGAAAAGGCAGGCAAACTCAAAGCAGTGATTACACAGAATATCGATAACCTTCATCAGATGGCAGGCAGTCAGAAGGTACTGGAACTTCACGGAAGTGTTTACCGCAATCACTGTATGCGCTGTGGAAAATCTTTTGACTTTGCACATATGAAACACAGTACCGGTGTGCCGCGTTGCGAATGCGGAGGTATGATCAAGCCGGATGTGGTGCTTTATGAAGAGGGACTGGATACAAATACGATCGAAGAATCTGTGAGAGCAATTTCGAATGCGCAGATTCTGATCATCGGAGGAACGTCGCTTGCCGTATATCCGGCAGCAGGTCTTATTGATTATTTCCGCGGCGAAGCACTTGTAGTGATCAACAAATCCTCCACACCGAGAGACAGAAATGCCGATCTTCTGATCAAAGAGCCGATCGGACAGGTCTTTTCACAGATAAAAGTAAATCAGAAATAAGGAGAATGACAGAGCATGGGACTTATCTATGATGTTGGGGATATTGTGACGCTCAAAAAGGGACATCCATGTGGAAGTAAAGAGTGGGAGATCCTGCGTGTGGGTGCTGATTTTCGTCTGAAATGTATGGGATGCGGACATATGATCATGGTGCCACGCAAGATGGTAGAAAAAAACACCAGAAACTTAAAGAAAAAAACGCAGGAATAATCTGTTGTCAAAGGAGCAAACAAATAACGTGATCTATATCAGTCATCTGCTTCCGGATGAAGAAATGCAGGAACTTTTAAAAAGCAGCGAACTTGGAGTGGAAAGCATCGAATTTTCCATTTCGGAAAATCTTGACCATCTGGACAAAACGATAGAAACATACAAAGAACGCCTTGTAAAGATGGGAAATCCGCCACTGACACTGCATGGCCCGTTTCTGGATCTCATCCCGGCAACATTTGACAGCATGATCCGCCGTGTGACGATGGAGCGGTTTGAGCAGTGTTATCAGGTCGGTAAGTTACTTGGCGCAAAAAAAATCGTATACCATTCAGGAATGATCCCTACCGTATATTACCGTCAGGGCTGGGCGAATCAGGTGAGTCGGTTCTTTAACGATTTCCTGCAAGATAAAGATGGACTCGAAATTGATATGGAAAATGTTCTCGATGAGGACTGGCGGCTTCTGCGTGATGTATATGACCAGGTGGAGCATCCGGACTTCGGACTCTGCCTTGATATCGGGCATGCACATTGTTACTCCGATATTTCGGTTATTGAGTGGGCAGAGGAACTGGCACCTTATGTCCGACATGTTCACATCCATGACAATGCCGGAGAAAGAGATTCTCATCTTGGACTTGGCAGAGGAAATCTGCCGTGGAGAGAAGTTCTTTCGTATTTGCCGCGGACGGAGACACGTACATGGACGATTGAATGTATGAATAAGGAAGATGTACAGATATGTGTACAATCTTTATTGACATAATTTTATCAAAATGATATACTTAAAAAAAATTGGATAACCAGGCGTGGTCTGTCGTAAAAGGCAGTTTAACGTAATCCGGTGAGAATCCGGAACAGTTCAAATAGCTGCTGTGAATATGCTTTTCGCATAATAAGTCAGATTTAACACGTTGTACAGAGGACAGAGGCCCATTGCAAATGGGACTCTGTTTTTGTTGTCTTAGGGGGAAACTTTCAATATGGAACGACTGAATGATGAAATAGGCTGGAATCAGTTAAGGTATGATATCCGTACATATACAGCACAGAATGAGCGAAACAGAAGAGGCGGAGAGGCCGGAAAGGTCCCTGATGGATATAAATATATAGGTGACAGATGTTTTTTGAACAATGGCAAAGTGCATGAGGTGGTTTTGCCGGAAGAATGCCGTATTATCGGAAAACAGGCATTTGAAGGCTGCCAGTTTCAGAAGGTAGTAGCATTTCCGGAGGGCTTACTCGAGATAAAGAAAAGAGCTTTTGCAGTAAATCACAGACTCAGGAAGGTTGTTTTTCCAAAATCATTAGAAAAGCTGGGAGCACAGGCATATCAGGAATGTAATAAGCTTCATCGTGTAGAGTTTCCAAATAATAGCCGCTGTACTGTTATTTCAGAGGCAGCATTTGATTCGTGCGTAAAACTTATATCTGTAAAACTTCCCTGTCGCACACAGGTCATTGAGCGCAGAGCATTTTACAGATGTAAGGAGCTTAAAGAAATCAACTTACCGGTGGCTGTAAGAGAGATAGGTGAAGAAGCCTTTTATTTTTGTGCAATGGAAGAACTGGAACTTCCACCGAATTTAAAAGTAATTGGAGACAGTGCTTTTTTCCGCTGCAAACAGCTCAGAGAAGTTTATATTCCGGAAAGTGTAAAAAAAATCGGCCGTTGGGCATTCCACGGATGCAGTCGGCTGGAACGTCTTGAAATTCTGCATGATCCGGATGAGATCGGACCGTGGATTATTAATAAAAGCTGTACACTTGTCTGTCAAAAAGGCGGCAAGGTAGATCATTATGCGAGGGAATACGGCTTCAAATGTGAGTATGTGGAAGAAATGATGGAGAGAAAAGAAGGCTAGGAAATATAAAGAAAGCGTCAGATTATGAATAAAAAAAAGGTGATTGCGTTACTTTGTGCGTCGGTACTGACAACAAATGTTTATCCGAATATACCGGTACTGGCAGCAGAAACGATACAGTCGGAAACACAGCAGGAGACACAGGAAGACGGAGAAAGTGCTCAGGAGGAACCGCAGGAGCCGGAAGCTTCGGAGAACCCGGAAGCAGATTCTGCCGGTGATAAAACGGATTCACAGCCTGAGCAGTCGGAAACAGGTACATCGCAAGGTGGACAAAATCAGGATCAGCCGCAGCAAAAGCCGAATGATCAGTCACAGACCGGACAAAAGGAAGAATCTTCTGAAACGAAAGAGACAAAGAATGATTCAGCAGTACAGGAAGATAAACAGGCGGAAAATGCGGACACAGCATCTCTGGTGCAGAATGTTGTGAATGCAGTGAACGCTGCACTCGGACAGGAAACTCCGGATATGTCTTCGCAGGTGATGCAGAATTTTATCAGTGCCTCCAATCTGTATGAACAGAATGCTGATATATATAAAGAAATTCATGAAAAGTATCCGGATGTAGAAAATAATCTTACTATGATCAGGAATCGGATCATGGGTGTGATCTGCAAGAATCAGGATATTACAGCAGATACATGGTTGTGGTATATTGCGCTGCAGGTGGATAAGCCTGAACAGCAGGTGCAGGATGAGAATATCAGATTATATGAAAAAATGAATCCGGGAAGTCAGGCAGATCTGGTATATGCTGTCGATATTGCCTATACAGACATCAGGAGTGGTGAAGCATGTGAAAACACAGATGATACATCACTTCTTTTTCCTGTACCCGAAAATTATAAAGAACTGAAGAATCCACAGATATTTACCGTAAATCCGTCCGGAGATGGTAAAGAAAGTACCATTACGATTCTGCAGCCGGCAGATAATAAAGACGGTAATTTTTATCTTGAAAATGCGAAAGATATCAAAAATATCTATATCGCAGATGTGCACACAACAATACAGGGTGTCGCGCTCGAAACGAAGGCCAGCATCAACATCGGACAGAATACTGTATTGAAAGTGTCTACAGAACCTGAAAAAATTACGGAAGCATATGAACTTGTGTGGAAAAGCAGTGATGATTCTGTGGCTTCCGTGGATCAGGATGGCAAAATCACCGGCAAAAAGCAGGGAACGACAACAATCCGGGTTTCTGTAAAAGAAAATGAAAATATAAGTGCAGAATGTAAAGTACAGGTAGTGCAGGGAGCAAATGCACTTCCGAAATCAACTTCACAGGTATTGTCCGAGACAGGAACCTATATAAAAAATCTGGATAAAAACCCGACAATCGGAAGCGAATGGTTTGTACTGGCTCAGGCGCGAAATGGTGCCGGCTTGGATTCTTCCTATTTTTCTACCTATTATAATCATTTTGCAAATTATCTGAAGGCGAATAACGGATCGCTTACCAATACGATCAAATACACAGAATACTCAAAAGCAATCTTAAGTCTGACGGCAATAGGAAAAGATGCAAGAAATGTAGATGGGTATAATCTGTTTGAGCCGATTGCCGACTTTGACAAAACTGTTGAACAGGGACCAAATGGTGCAATCTGGGCTTTGCTTGCACTGGACTGTAATCCGGCCTATTCCTTCCCGAAGGTAAAAGCCGGTGGCAACCAGAATTCCAGAGAAAAACTGATCGATCATCTCTTAAGTGTGCAGGTACCAGGCGGCGGATGGGCAATGAGCGGAACGAAGGCGGATTCAGATCTTACAGGAATGGCTTTGCAGGCGCTTGCACCATATTATCATAAATCCGGGTATGAAAATGTGACGACAGCAATTGATCAGGCACTGGATGTATTATCTGCAATGCAGAATGATACAGGTGGATTTTCTACAACAGGCGGACAGGGACCGGTAGAAACAGTGGAATCCTGTGCACAGGTGCTGACAGCGCTCTGCGCGCTTGGGATTGACCCGGAAACAGATCCACGTTTTATAAAAGGCGGTAAATGGATGGTGGAAAATCTGATTTCCTATCATTTGGGTAACAGTGGATTTATGCATGTAAAATCCGGAAGCGGTAATAACGGGGGCGGAGAAGCAGGTAAAGTTAACGGTATGGCGACTGAGCAGGGATATTATGCGCTGGTTGCATATCAGAGAATGAAAAACGGACAGACCTCTCTTTACAATATGTCAGATGTAAAACTGACGATTGGCGGAGCCGGAGACGGAAAAGGAACCGGACTGGAAGAGCCGGCTGCAAAACCGACCAGAAAGCCGGCGAAAAAATCATCTTCCACCGGCAAAAAAAATAAATCAAACAGCTCAAAAAAGAAAAGCAGTTCTTCCGAAAAGGCGGCCAGCAAGGCAGCACCGGGAGGAGCGGGTAAATCTCTTTCCGGGGCAGGTACCGGTAAGAAAACTTCTGATAAAAAAACTTCCGATTCAAAAGATTCAAAGGACAAAAAGAAAAAGTCTTCAAAGGGATGGAGCTTTACCGCAGAGAAATATGTTGAGAAAGATGATGAAAAAGTAACCGGAAAGAAACTTGAGGACGGAAAAACCGAGAGCAAAAAATCAAATGCAAAAACACAGGAAACAACAGACAGCACAGAAGAAACGACTGCTGTTGCAGCAGAAAAAGAAATCCCGTCGGTTGTATGGGGACTTGCAGGTGTCGCTGTCGGGGCAGCACTTGCAACCGGAATACCACAGCTTATAAAACGGAGGAAAAAGAAAAAAGATGAAAATAAAAAATAAATTTACAGGACTGATTCTGTGTCTGGCTCTGAGCGCGGCTTCACTGACAGGGTGTGGTGGAGAAAAAGCATCTGAACCGGTCAGAAGTGAGGCTGTACAGGATACTGCAAAAACAGATAAAAAAGCTGATACAGACAAAAAAGAAACAAAAGCAGAGAAGAAAAATGATAAAAATGCCCTGAAAGAAGATAATCAGATTCCGGAAGATGGTGTGATCACAAAAGAACAGATGGAAAGTATCGCCGGAGAAAAGGGAGAGTATCGTTTCCACGGAGAAACGTCTGACGGCATTTCTTATACATGGATTTATGATGGAAGTAAGATCAAAAATCCGATTGAACAGAAACTCAAAGTAGAGTTTTCTGAGGAAAATCTGGATGAGATCAAAAAGGCGGCCGATGATGCACCGTATGCTCTGCAGGTAAAACTTCAGGAGATGGAGCTTGCGGCACCGGCAACCCTGGAAGTGACTCTCAATGAAAAATGGGATGCAGACAGGGTACTTTACTGTATCTATGAAGATGAACAACTGTATCAGCTTGACGATGCGAAAATCGAAAATGCAGGCAAAGATGCAGAAGATTCATCCAAAGAAGATGTTTCAAAAGAAGAAAGTGAAAATGAAGTTTCCAAAATTTCATTTCAGGTAAATAAAGCAGACGGAGATGTGTATGTACTTCTGGCCGGCTCCAGCGAAGATTCTTCAGAAGATACGCAGGATTCATCCGAAGACGCACAGACAGGTGAGGAAAATACATCAGAGGATGCAAGTGGAAATGACAGCCAGGTAGCTGATGAACAGACGGAATCAGATGGTTCAGATGGTTCAGATGACAGTTCAGACAGTTCTTCACAGGAAGAAAACCACATCTGCACGATTTCCATTGAATGTTCTTCTATTCTGGATAACTGGGATGATCTGAAATCATCCAAAGCAGAATTTGTACCATCTGACGGCTGGATCCTTTATACTTCCGAAATTTCATTTACACCGGGAGATACTGTTTTTGATGTGCTGAAAAGTGCATGCAGCCAGGCAGGGATCCAGATGTCTTCCAGATATACACCGATGTATGGAAGCTATTATATTGAAGGTATCAATCAGCTTTATGAATTTGACTGTGGTCAGAATTCAGGATGGATGTACAGTGTGAATGGCTGGTTCCCGAACTACGGATGTTCCGAATATAAAGTAGAGGACGGAGACAACATTGAATGGAAATACACCTGTAATCTGGGATCCGATGTAGGAAATGGCTATGCAGGATAAGGTACATGCGGATGCATTTTCCGAATGTCATCCATTATTAAACTTCTTTTATTTCGGAGTGGTGCTGGTTTTTACTATGTTTAACCAGCACCCGGTATTTCTCGGAGTATCCTATGCGGGGGCGGTTGCTTATTCAGTTCTCCTGCTCGGATGGAAAAAAACATTAAAACAAAGCTTTCTTATGACACTGCCCGGGCTTCTGATCGTGGCACTTCTGAATCCGATGTTTAATCACTATGGTGTCACAATGCTCTATTATATCGAAAGCAGTGGCAACTGGGTGACACTGGAAGCACTGGTTTACGGAATTGTGCTCGGAGCAGTGATGTTTGTCGTTATTCAATGGTTTTCCTGTTACAACAAAATTATGACCAGCGACAAATTTATCTATCTTTTTGGCCGGATCATTCCGGCACTGTCGCTGATTCTTTCTATGGCACTTCGTTTTGTCCCTCGTTTTATTGGACAGCTTCATATTATTCGAAACGGACAGAAATCCATGGGCAGGGATACCACAAACGGAAACATTTTACAGCGGGCATACCATGGTCTGAATATGCTTTCCATTCTGGTGACATGGGCACTGGAGAATGCAATACAGACTTCAGATTCTATGAGAAGCCGGGGGTATGGTCTTCACGGAAGAACTGCATTTTCAATTTATCGTTTTACAAAAAGAGACAAGATCATAGGCGTGATCATGACAGGATTGTTTGCCCTGATCGTGACAGGATGTGCATGCGGAGCAGTTTTTGCCCAGTATGATCCACGTATTTTACTGGCCGGCTTTACCGTTCAGGGAAAAAATGCACCGGTTGAATGCAGTAAAGCACTTGCACTGGCAACATACCTTGCATTTGGAATTTTCTGTTTTATTCCTGTGATTCTGGATATGGCAGAGGCAAGAAGTCTGGATAGAAGCCGCAGAATTATCGGACAGGATATTGGTGTGACATATCGCCAGATTTACGAAGAAATAGAACGGGAAGGGTTACAAAAATGAATATAATCGAAGTAAAAGATTTCAGCTTTTCTTATCCGGATCAGAGAAAAGAGGCATTGGTCCATGCTTCCATGGAAATTAAGGAGGGAACGCTGAATGTAATCTGCGGAAGGAGCGGCTGCGGCAAAAGTACACTCTTAAGACAGCTCAAAAGTGTGCTGGCTCCGCATGGTGCATCGACCGGAAGTATTTTATTTAAGGGAACCCCTTTGAATAAAGTTGACCATCGGACGCAGAGCAGTGAAATCGGATATGTGATGCAGAATCCCGATAATCAGATTGTAACAGACAAAGTGTGGCATGAACTTGCATTCGGATTGGAAAGCCTGGGATTTGAGACAGAAGACATTCGGCTTCGTGTAGCTGAGATGGCAAGTTATTTCGGAATTCATCAATGGTTTTATAAAGGTGTAGAAGAATTGTCCGGCGGACAGAAACAACTTCTGAACCTGGCCTCTGTCATGGCGATGCATCCGTCTCTTTTGATTCTTGATGAGCCGACTTCACAGCTTGACCCGATCGCGGCATCCGATTTTCTTGCAACAGTGCGAAAAATCAACCGTGACATCGGGACAACGGTGATTATCACCGAACATCGTCTGCAGGATATTATTCCTTATGCGGACAAAGTCTTTGTCATGGACAAGGGAAGTGTTTTTCTTGAAGGAACACCGCGTGAGGTCGGACAGAAACTGAAATCTCAGGACAGAGGTATCTATCTTTCCATGCCGGAACCGGTGCAGATCTATGGGGAGATTGACAGTGATCTTCCCTGCCCGCTTACAGTAAGCGAAGGCAGGATCTGGATGAAAAACTATATTGAAACAGAAAAAGCAAAAATGCCGGAAAAGACAGAGCATACAGAGAAAGCAGAATCGTCAGAGAGAGCAGCGACTCCTGCAAAAATATCTGAAACCGTCGGGACAGCATCAAAAATACGAAAATCCACCGGAAAAGATTCCTGCGCGATCGAGCTTCGCGATGTCTGGTTCCGCTATGAAAAGGACAGCCCGGATGTAGTCAGAGATCTTTCACTGAAAGTAAGATGCGGCGAATTTTATGCACTGGTGGGAGGAAACGGAACCGGTAAAAGTACGACTTTGTCACTTCTAAGCAGGGTGCGTCAGCCATATAGGGGAAGGATTTATCTTGATGGCAGAGATATCCGTTCCTTTAAAGACCGGGAGTTGTATAACGGGTATCTGGGGGTACTCCCACAGAATCCACAGAGTATTTTTTTGAAAAAAACAGTGCTTGAAGATCTTTACTCTGTAATCGGCGGCAGAAAAAACAAAAAATCCGTAGAGTATCCGATTGATATGAGAAAAGAAAAAGCAATCGAAGGGATTGTCAGCCTGACAAAACTTGAAGAATTGCTGGAAAGACATCCTTATGATCTGAGTGGGGGAGAACAGCAGCGGCTTGCTCTTGCAAAAGTGCTTCTGCTCAGACCGAAGATCCTTCTTCTGGATGAACCGACGAAAGGAATGGATGCAGAATATAAAGCAGAACTGGGAAAAATCCTGAAAAAACTTCAGCAGCATGGAATGACGATCTTTATGATCTCGCACGATGTGGAGTTTGTGGCAGAGTATGCAGATCGTGTTGGGCTGTTTTTTGAGGGAAGTATTATTACAAGCAAAGAAACAAGAGCATTTTTTGCCGGAAATAATTTCTACACGACAGCCGCCAACCGGATGGCAAGGCAGTTCTTTCCGGATGCAGTTACAGGAAAGGATGTGGTGTCATGCTTAAAGAAGCTGAGTTAGACCGTTTCCTGGATGAATTCTTTGATGGTGCCATGCCGATACAGTCCGAAGGAAAAAATATAGATGAGAGCACAGAGGATTTGGAGGAATATACACTTCCGACAGATGGGCTGATCATTCGCCAGATGAAAAGAGATGGAAAAGTCAGCAGGCGTACATGGGCGGCACTTGCGCTGATGGTGATTATCGTACCGCTGATCCTCTATTTTTCAGTGAGAATTTTTCACGGAAGAAGATATATGGTGTGCAGCCTGATCGTTGTCGTTGCAGCGATGCTTCCGTTTTTTATGATGTTTGAGGGAAGAAAACCAAAAGCAAGAGAAATTATGGTGATTTCCGTACTGGCAGCCATTGGAGTGGCAGGAAGAGCAGCCTTCTTTATGCTGCCGAGTTTCAAACCGATTGCGGCAATCGTGATCCTTACCGGAGTTTCCTTCGGAGGAGAAGCCGGTTTTCTGGTTGGCTGTATGATCATGATGATCTCGAATATTTTTATGGGACATGGTCCATGGACACCGTGGCAGATGTTTGCGTTTGGTGTGATCGGATTCCTGGCGGGAATCCTTTATCAGAAGGGAATCCTGAAAGCAAGAAAACCGGACCTCTGTATTTATGGTTTTCTGAGTGTCTTTCTGATTTATGGAGGTATTATGAATCCTGCAAGTATTCTGATGTCTTATGGATATATAACAAAAGAAAGTCTGATTGCTTATTACATTTCAGGTGCACCGGTTGACCTGGTGCACGCAACCTCTACCGTAATTTTTCTCTGGTTTATGAGTAGACCATTGCTGGAGAAACTGGAAAGAATCAAACGGAAGTACGGGTTGATTGAAAGTGATAATAAATAAGAAAAAAGAAAGGAATTATATGAAAAGAAAAAAACTGATTATGAAAAAACGGGCTTTAAGCTGGATACTGGCACTGGCATTATCCGGAAGCAGCCTCGCACTGCCGGTATCGGCGGCGGAACCTGATGACAATGTACAGGTGGAAACCTATGATGAAACCAGTGATTTTGAAAATGATGCGGACATAGAAATTACAGATGAAGGGCAGGATGCAGATGGCGGGGCATCTGAGGATATCAATGTAACAGAGGATGGAAATGCGGAAGATTTCTCGGATTTCTCGGATGAAGAAGCGACAGATGCGGATATAGATGTATTTGCTTCTGAAGAGGATGGACAGGCTGTAACGATTTCAGGTACAGGAACAGAAGCAGATCCGTACCTGATTGCAACTGCTGCAGACATTCCAGATACGATTGAAGCCGGAACTGTTTATGCACTGGCAGCGGATATCACACTGACATCAGGTCAGCAGATCGGTACGATCGCCGGAACACTGGATGGTAAAGGTCATGTGCTCACACTGGCTGATAAGCCGCTTGCAAATAGTGTCAGCGGAACTATACAGAATCTGGGAGTTGCAGGAAGTGTAACCCTGACACTTACAGATAAACAGGGAAGTGTAGCAAATACTGTTACGAATACAGGTGTTATCCAAAATTGTTATTGTACGGTAAATTCTCAGACATCCGATTATTTGGATGAAATCGGTGGAATGATCGGTAAGCTTCAGGGTATTATACAGAACAGCTATTTTGCAGGTAGCACAGACATGTTTGGCGGCGGTGTAGCAGCATCTATTAGTGATTCATATAGAATCAGTCATGTTCTCTGGACATCGGGAACATCAGCTGCAGCAGTAGGAAGAACCGATAATATTGCAGATGACAGCAAGAAAAAAGTAACCGCAGATCAGATCAAAGCAAGTTTGGGTGTTTTAAATACGGAGATTGCAGCTACAGGTTTTTACTGGGTGCTTCCGGAAGACGGCAGAAATAATGGACTGCCGGTTTTGCAGGAGGGAGCTCCGGCAGCTGGCGAAGTTAACTGGGATGATTTAGATACAGCAATTACGAGCGCTGAGAACCTTGTAAAAGAAGATTATACAGAAGCTACATGGAATGCTGTTGCAGTAGCCTTAAAAGAAGCAAAAGAGCTGAGAGAAGATGCAACATCTGCACAGGCAGCTATTAATGCCGCTGCGAAAAAACTGACTGATGCAATTGCAGCCCTGAAGAAACCGAATGCATCTGCACCGGTGGCACTTCCGACAGATACAAGCAAGATTACGTATATAACAAGTCAGAATGATCTTTCAAAATTGAGCGCTACAAAGGATAAGTATTATGTCCTTGAAAACGATATTACAATAAACAGCGATTATATGTCTCTTCTTGGATCTACAGGCTTTGAAGGTGTGTTGGATGGTCAGGGACATACAATTACCTTTGAAGATTCATGGGCATTATTTACTCATGTTGCCAGTACCGGGGTAATACAAAATGTTGGATTTAAAGGAAGTCTGGATTTATACGAGATAGGAGGACCATTAGGTAGAATAATGAGAGGCGCTGTCCTTAACTGCTGGTCTGAAGTCAGTGGTACTTATGCATGCGGGTTTGCTGGAGTAGTTTCAGATGAAGCCGTAATCTCCAACTGCTTTGCCTAAGATCGGAAGAGCG
>ERZ507416.6-NODE-6-length-162661-cov-11.7258_pt1 | contig 162661 bp, 103 predicted proteins | sample MGYA00512648_ERZ507416 | MGnify/ENA metagenome assembly ERZ507416 | reverse complement strand
AATTTTACTGACCCCCAGTTTAACTGGGGGTTTAGTCATGCCTATTCGGCGTACAATAAAAGCCAAGTTATTCCTAACTATGAATAGCTTGGCTTTTACATTATGTAAATAAGTTAAAAATATATCAGAAATCTAATATGCGTATTTAGGAGCTTTCAAAAGCTAATGAAATATCAGTCCAATAATAATCAGAATCGGAGCCAGGTAAGAAACACAAAAATAACAATAGCTAAAACAATAATAGTGCCATACATTAATATCCCTAGCTTTATAACAAAATCTATACTATAAAAGATAAATGTCCCCACTAAAGATTGGTCTTTCAAAGAAAAGTACCAAGCTTTCACTCTATAATAAATTTTTGGTTTATCAAACGCTGGATATAGTTTCTCATGCCACAAAATAAGCCACGGTAAAACCCAAATATTCCCAAAGGTAAATATCAATACTGGCAAATAAGCCCTTAATGGATATGCTTCTAATACATATCGATCATAGAGCAATGTATAGAAAGCCCAAATAGAGATTCCCCAAATAAGTAAAAGTACAAGCTTTATTAGGAGTCCAAAAACAAGTTTTATCTTTAATCTATGTTTATTCACTGTTTTAACCACTCTAGTGCCATACATAAATATTACAACTCATCATCATAAGATAGTCCAAAGATCTTTTTATAGATCAAATTAGGCAATTTATATTTTTCATCACCAAATTCAGCAGGTAGAATCATAGCTTTTAGATTTTCTGCATATATACGTTGTTGGCGAATTTGTCCATTATTGTAATAGGTACCGCCATCATTAACGGTCCCTGTAATTCCTGAACTTCCTTGCTTTGCACGCCAAATAGAGATATATGGGGTCTTATCACCTTGTTTTAAACTTCTATCATGATCATTAATCAAATGGCGCAAAGAACGATCCATTTGGTAATCGTATTGTACTGAAAGTCCTTGAATCATATTCGCAGCAGGCATGGAAACATAAATGACGGCTTCAATACGACGATGGCCATTCGGCGCCGTTACAGACTTAACAGATGAAAGATCCAAATATTTTCCATCTCCTCTTCCAGAGTCAGCACTCGAATCGATGTGTTCAAATCGTTCTGCGTTTAATAAGTCAGCTTGTGATACGGCTTGGATTTGCATTGGCAACACGAGGCAGCTTAGTAACCATAGTGAAAGTAAATATATGCGTTTCATCATCCACCTCATTGGGCCACAATATCATCAAAATGCTGCTGATATACAGATACAAACATAGTATCCGCTATATCATATATAATAGTATTATTACGGTTAAGTGGGACCTTACGCGTATCGTTTACATAATGCATTGGCTTTGTCGCCCCATCAAATGTATATCTCGCTACATCTACCCCTGTCATAGCTAAACCAGACTTACTTTCACTAGCCTCAATCAAAGCCAGCATAGACGGGCTCGGATTCATGATACGAGACGAATGAATAAGTGTCGCTAACGAATAGTTAGTATCATAATCCACGGTGAGCTGTCTCTCATTGATGATAGATTGATAAGACGTATCCATCACAATATAGTAAGTCCCGCGCAAGGAATACTGTGGCGGTGCATAGCGTAGGGCCTCAATCGAATAAGTGTTTAAATAGATATACAAGCCACCACTCTCTATGGGCCCATTCATCGACTGAGAATAAACAAGCTTAAACTGTGGCGACGTTTTCAATTCCTGATAAGTAATTGCCTCTGTAGGCATGGTGAAAGCCAGCAACACAAGAGCTAGCATCAAAATACGTTGAATCATAAAAACCTCTCTCAAAAAATGAATCTTGTCTCTCAATAAAATAAGCACAGTCTTATTAACATAAGTATACTATGCAAACAAGGCTGTGCCTATGATTAATAATTTTATATTTTAGTTCCTAATATATATACATTCTCCAACGTTCCAAGAAACTCCTCTTTGTATTTTCCCCAGTTTTTATGGATAATTAAACTATACTTGATATATGCACCGCAAGTAGTAAGGGTGATTTAGTATGAATCTCTAGATCGTGTAAATTTTTGGAGGTGTCATATGGATTCTCTGACTATTATTTGGGTTATTGTTTGCGCCTATTTATTACTGAATTTATTAGTCGGCGTGTATTGTCATATTCGTGTAAAAGATAGTACTGACTATCTACTCGCAGGTCGTCGTATTGGGGTTCTTATGACGGCAGGCACATTAGCGGCTACAGAAATCGGTGGTGGGAGCACCGTAGGTGTAGCAGCGAAAGCGTATGGTTCGTGGGGCTTATCTGCAGGTTGGTACGTCGTATCTGCAGGGATTGGTGTTATTCTCGTTGCTTTCATCGCACCGCTCTTACGGCGTGCCATGGCAACAACTGTACCGGAGATCATCGGCCGTCGTTTCGGCGCGTCTAGCCATCTCATTACTTCCATTCTGTCCATGCTGGCAACGATTACACTGGCAGGCGTACAGATTACAGCAACTGCAACCATTATTAGCGTTCTCACCGGACTTTCAACAGAACTCGCCATCCTCATCTGTGGTGCGGTACTCGTAATTTACACCATGTCCGGCGGTATGTGGAGCGTAACGATGACAGACGTTATCCATTTCTTCGTTCTCGTTGGGGGCTTCTCCCTCGCGGTGCCGTTTGTGTTGCACAATGTAGGTGGCTGGGAGTCGGTAGTGACAAAATTGCCACCTGAACAGCTAGGATTTACAAAGGTGGGTTGGAAAACCATCATCGGCCTTGTCATCATGTACTTCATGACCTTCTCCACTGGGCAAGAGTCAGTTCAACGGTACTTCGCAGCGAAAAATGAAAGAACGGCCGTTCTCGGTTCTATCATTTGCGGGATTATTATGGCTCTATTCGCCTTTGTTCCTGCCGTATTAGGCCTTGTAGCATTAGCTGAATTCCCCGGAATTGAAGCCAACAATGCAGTGGCAACGGTAGCACTCAACCTCATGCCTCCAGTAATGGCAGGCTTTGTTATGGCCGCTGTCGTATCGGCAACGCTTTCATCAGGCGCAGGCGACCTCTTAGGCGCCGCAACTGTATTTACTAAGGATATTGTGGAACATCATTTTGGTAAAAGCCTCACCGATGCTCAGCTCACTAGATATAGCCGTCTATGTGTGCTATTCCTCGGCATCATCGCTATCATAATCTCCCTCGTAAGCAAAGCCATCATTCCGATGCTCGTATTTGCTTTCACAATGAGATCCGCTGGCCCATTCGCCGCATTCCTACTAGGCCTCACATGGAAAAATGCAACAGCTGGCGCTGGCATTTGGTCCATCGTGCTCGGCTCCATCGCAGGTGTGTACTGGGAATTTGTTGGCAACCCATACGGCATTATGTCCATCATCTTCGGTTCCATCGTCAGCCTCATCGTCTTTGTAGCTGTGGTATTTATTGAAAGAGCCATGGGTAAACCACCGGCTCCTCCGGCTATACCTGATGATGTAAAAGAAATATAATCAATTTATTATAATCTGTAACTTAATAATAGACTTAAAAGTGCTATAAAATTACAATTATAAAACCAAAAACTCCTATCGGCGAAAGCCAATAGGAGTTTTCTCATTTTACAATACCCTCATCAAACTGTATGCCATACACGTGTTCATCATAATTTGACGATATATAATAACCTTACTATAATATAAGAAGATAGTCAGACGAGTCGTAACGCCAGGCGCATCTCGAAATTGAAAAAAGATTAGGAAATGGCCTTTCAGTTATCTAGTTACACTAGGCAACGGAGGGCTATTTGTCTTTTGTGAGACAAATAAGCGCTATTAATGCCCCAAAGGCAATAACAACCGTTATTACCTGTAATAAGAGCATGATTATTTCATAATCACTCATAGGCTTATCCCTCCCTTCGATGACGAAGAGAGGCCCAACCTCGTCTAACTATCCTAAACCTATTATAGAGCGAACTGATATACGATACAATAAGGAACGAATAATAGAAATATACAGATAAATATATAAGGAAAGCCCGTCTTAGGACGGGCTTTTTAGTATTAATAGGATAGTGATTTATTTATATTTTTCTAATACGCGGTCAGCAAATTGAATTGCCAAACCAATATAATTATGAGGGTCCAACATATAGTCGATTTCTGCTTCTGTAAAAGCTTCTGTAACCTCTGGTTCAGCCATCAAGGCATCTTTCATTTGTGCTTCTTCTTCATAGGCTTTCATACAGGTACGGTATACGATAGAGTGTGCTGTCATACGGCCCAAACGAGGTGCCAAATGCATCATGATACATTCGCTCATCATCAAGCCACGTAATTTGTATAGATTTTGTTCCATATGTTTTGGATAGACAATAAGATGTTCTAGTACGTCTTTAGATTTTTCTAACGCCGCAGCCAATAGTTCACACGCTCTTGGAATGGATTCCCATTCTGTTAATAAACATCCCCAATCGCGTTCATTTTCACAAATCATGGCTTCTGCAATACCAGGAGCAATGGTACGTACACTACGACAAACAGCGATAATGTTTTCTAATACTTGAGGATTACGTTTATGTGGCATAGTAGAGGAACCAACTTTACCCATGAAGAACGGTTCTTCTAACTCAAGAATTTCTGTACGTTGTAAGCTTAAAATCTCATGAGCGATGCGCCCTAATGTACCGGCACATAAAGCTAGTGTACTAGCAAACTCTGCTTGGCTATCACGAGCAACATGCCAGGAGATGGTCGGTTGACCGAGCCCCAAAATTTCCATCATGCGTTGTTGTGTTTCTAAGCCTTTTTTAGGTTGTGATGCTAATGTACCAACCGCACCAGACATTTGACCCACAAATACACGTTTTTCAATCTCTTCTAACCGTTGAATATCGCGCCCCAATTCATCGGCCCATACAGCGACTTTATAACCTAATGTAATCGGCAACGCATGAATAACATGAGTACGACCACACATAATGGTATCTTTATATTTTCTTACAAGATTGAGTACATGTTGTTGGCACACTTTCATATCTCGTAAGATAATTTGGTATGCCTCTTTCTCTTGCAAGATAAGACCTGTATCGACAATATCTTGGCTTGTGGCTCCCCAATGGACATATTCGCCTGCATTATCTGGCAGGATTTCTTTGAAAGCTTTCAACAAAGGAACAATGGTAATAGAGGATTTATAAAACTCGCCAATCTCGTCAATATTAAGAGCCTTAGCATCAGCATACTTAACGATATCTTCAGCTTGAGTTTTAGGAATCACACCGAGCTCACCTTGCGCCTGTGCAAGAGCTGTCTCGGTATCTAACCATTTCTGTACAAGATTTAGATCGCTAAATACACGTCTCATTTCATCAGTACTAAATAATGCACCAAACACTTTACTATCAATTACTGTGCTTGCCATAATATGCTCCTCCTATTCTCCAACTACATCATCGAATTGCACACCATACACATTCATATATGCGGTTTGCCAAGAGTATACCTAATACAAATTATGTTGATTGAATCACTATACTTTATTATACATCTCATTATTAAATTTAATTGTCAGTACTCAAAATAAATCCGTTTAAGAATACTAATCTAATACAATTGTACATATTCATCTTAATTTGATGATATACCTTTATCTCTATAATATTAAAAGATAGTCAGACGAGTCGTAACATCGAGCGCATCTCGAAAATAATGAAATCTTAGGAAATAGCAAATGATATTTATCCTTTGAAAGCTCCCCAATCTTATACACACTAAATAATAAATATAATTACTTAATATATTATAAATATCACTTATTTTATTTCAATAATCCACCCCTCATTTTAAGAGAGAAAGTAACAAAACCTTAAGTATTTATAATACAAAACAATTAAACCCTTAGATTATACATAAGGCACTACCTACAATAATAAGGTAGTGCCTTTCGGTCCCCTAAAAGGGGTTATTTAATTTAACTTTGACAATAACATCATCACTAATAAAATGCTACAAGCCAATTCGTTTCCGACCCCTAATGAGGATTATTTAATTTAACATACAGATGGTACGGCTCATGTATACACTTATAATCCATGGAAGTTTCCGTCCCCATCAGGGGATCATTTAATTTAACCTCACCAACGGCTTTGAAAAAATGCTATTCATGACGCTTGACAGTTTCCGTCCCCATAGGGGATTATTTAATTTAACTAATCAAGCACGTAATTACGTACCAAACCTAACGTAATTATGTTTCCGTCCCCATCAGGGGGATTATTTAATTTAACAAAATAAAAAAGAGACTTGTATATGTTGCTCACCCTTATGGTGGGTTTCCGTCCCCATCAGGGGATTATTTAATTTAACCTGCTTTAAAATGGGCGGCGTCCATATGGATTATTGGATCCATGTTTCCGTCCCCTAATGGGGATTATTTAATTTAACCTAAAAAAATGAAAACATATGAATTTGATTCTTTTGTCAAGTTTCCGTCCCCATTAGGGGATTATTTAATTTAACTCAATAATGCGGTGTAATTCTTCATTATCTACCGCAATAATGTTTCCGTCCCCATTAGGGGATTATTTAATTTAACTTACAGCAATTTCAGTAAACGATGGTCATATTTATGTGGACTAGTTTCCGTCCCCATTAGGGGATTATTTAATTTAACAGAAGGTGATGAAATTCTAGTGTTGTCGTATGAACGTAAAGGTTTCCGTCCCCATTAGGGGATTATTTAATTTAACCTACAGAAAAAAATTCAAGCTATATTAAATGACAGCATAAAAGTTTCCGTCCCCATTAGGGGATTATTTAATTTAACCCTGTCTTTGAAACAACAGATATTTACTGGTTCTAAAATGCAAAAACCGGCGGAGATTGCAAATTGATCCTAAAAGGCACTTTAGCAAGCTAAAATAACGCCGTTAAACCGCACCACTATCACAACGGCGCAGATTTAATTTATCAGAAGTTAAATTCTAGACCCATTATATCATATAAGAAAATAGATAATACAATAATAGAATCATCAATATAAAACATCAAGTCTTGAAATACTTTTACCAATATTAATGATTCTATTATTATTAATTACACCTCTACATCGTAACAGTATTAATCGAGAGTAACTATTTATATTTAAAGTACGATACAGTCTTGTTCCTTACGTTCTCCAATACCCCAAGTATAGATATTTATAATGTCATCAAGGACATAGACTCGTAAGGAGTCCTCTATAGGATTAATCATCTTACTAGCTCGCCGCATCATAGCATCATATTGTTTCCTATTAAGCAATGCTTCAAACGCAGACTTTTGGACACGAACGCCATAACGTTCCAGGCATTTAACAAGACGGTTACGCGTTTTATTATCCACCACATCATAGATAACTAGGACGATAAACTTTTTCATATCAGTGAATCTCCAATGGCGTATACAAATCTACATCTTCGTGTATAATTGCACTAGCAAATTGCTTGCACTGTTTATAGATAGATTCACGATAGCTTTTACGATCATCAATATATTGATTTTCAGAACGAATTTTCTTATTATAGGCCATTAGAAATGCCTTACGCCCCTCTGCTGTCAGGTAGCAACCTTTATCAGAATTATCAAATTCGGATAAATCTACCATATTACGGCTCACCATAGATAGCACCATAGAATCTATAATTGGCGCCCGCCATTCTTCAATTAAGTCAGATGCGAGGGCTGGATGACCTTTAGCTAGGCTATGCATGACTCCTACAAATGGATGGAGACCTGCATTAATAACACCAGCTAAGATTTCATTAAACAGCATGCTGTAACCTAATCCGAGCATGGCATTAAACGGATCTCGAGGCGGTTGTTTTGTACGTTTTGTAAAAGCAAAGGCAGATGGCACAATTTTACCGAGTGCTTCAAAATAAAGACGACTTATCAGCCCTTCATAGCCCATGAGTTCAGATACACGCATACATTCACCAATATGACTACGTACAGATTTAATATTCGCGATCTGTACATCTATATTAATATCCTCTTCCAAGTTGCGTGCGTAGCGACGAAGAATAGTCAGCTGATTACGCACCTTTGCCCGAATAATTTTACGTGACATAGCCACTCTAAATGCATTATCATCTAACAGATCAAATTGCTTCTTATGTTTGTTAATGTCAATAGTATTCGTATTGATTATAGTACCAAAATACTTGCCATAACCAGATAGCCATGTAATCGGTACGCCACGTTCAATAAAATCAGTTACCAATGAGCTTGTTATAGATACTGAGTCAAAGACAGTAATATCTTCGATTCGCTCTAAAGGAACCTCGAACAATACCTCATTATTACGACCAACTACAACATGACCACCGTCACGCTTGATAAACGATCCTGCTTCTGTAACATATAAGGATGACATATAGTCGCCTCCTTTTATACAAATGAATACGCTAAGGAATCAATTTGGGTCTAAAGATGATAATCTATGAAATTATTCAGTTTAATGAGTTTTCACACTATTGAATTTGTTCTAATACATATGTATTGATGGTGTCGTAGATTAATTCATTTTGTTTTGATGGATTCATTATAGTTGAAAATACAGTTTGAATTAACTCTAAAAAAGACTGCAAAGATTTAATACTAACAGACTTACAAATTTCTACTTCTGTCAACACAACAACTTCATGAGCAATTTTATTACGTATTTTTCTTTCGATATGACGAATATCATTTAACTGCTTTAACAATAAAGGATTAACATTTGGCTGATCCTCTAACATATGTAACATATGATTCAATGAGAGTTGAATCTCATTAAATTGTGGTGTTTTAGTATGTGCATACCATGACGAATAAAGCTGTGGGTGTTTTTCCTTAAAACTTACCATATCAGTACGAGGGCCTCCAGGAGTCCATTTTTCAAATTCATCCCACTTCACATGATACGTCGTGGAAAAATAGTACAACATTAACTCATACATAAAAGGAGTAATTTTTAAAATAAAGTCTTCAATCTGCCCCTGTTTTAAACGAACCTCCATAAGCATTAAAAACTCATGTAATTTTATCCGTTTCCAATCAGTAAATACAGATTTTAACGATAAGTCACCTACCCTATTGATTTTCTCTAAAGCTAATTTATATTCTAACTCTAATCGCAACTTTCCATGTTCAAGTAATGCTAAAATATCGTTATCTAATTCATCGGTAAATGTTTTTTTATAATGCTCATAAAGACTTATAGCCTCTTTATATTTATAGCTATTAATAAGAGTATGGAGAGATTGTTTAAGATTATTACGCTTAATATATCCCATCTGAGGTTCATGGCATCGATTTTCAGTGTCTTCTTGATCATCAAAGTTATTTTCAATAACGATTTCAATATCTTCGTCATCATTAACTGCTGGCTCAGAACGATTAGAGCCACCTTGAGGACTATCGACTTGTATACCTCGTACCGCATCATGCTCTACGCTGAGATAAGACATAATTAACTTCATTTGAGGTGTACCAGAGCTTAAATTTATCAATATCTCTGCATCAGGATACTCTGAAAGCATCTCATAGAAATGGTCAACAAACGGTTGTAAAGTATCAATACGATGTACATCTTCAAGACCGGTACATATAAGCTTGATATCTAAATCAGCTTTCACATGTTTTAAAGCCTTAGAAAATCGACTGTCAGATGCTTCCTTTTGCTCCATCTCCTTACTCAATACGAGGATTGCCATATCTGGATTATAATGCCTCACAATATGAAGCATCCCCCCATCATAGCAACCACGAATAGGATCTGTATCCCCTACTGGGGTATAGAGAATTCTCATTGTACTACCTCACTTTGTACGCCACCCATACCTAATGCGGTCTTAATTCCAAGCCCTGTGAATTGGCTATAGTAGGTCAATAGAGATAAGATGCGTTGCATCACTAAATTTCGCTTAAATTGCATAACAATCTCTCCACGGAAACCACGGATTTTAACCCCTTCTAAACCATACATGCCCATTCGCAAATTATAGTCGCGAATGAAAGCAGCTGATTCAAGTGCAGCTAATAAATCTTCAGAGTCCATCATTTCAAACGTAGTGAACTGGTTCCATTGACGCAATAAATAGCGATAGATACGAAAGGCTTCAGGGAAGATTGTATATTGTTGATCTACTTTAAAGCTTGTTGTAGTCACACACCGCAATTTAGCCTGCGCATATTCTGCTTCACCACTCCAAAACTTAGCCATTAATGCTTCATAAGAGGTTTCCTCTAAAATGGTTCTATCTTGAATATAAATATGCCCTCGTTTTTGTTTCAAAAAAATCTTTTCAGGCATATTTAGTGCTGGTCGCAATATACGCTCAACAGCCTCTGCTGTTACAGCAGAAAGGCGCCAAACATATTGACCTTTTTCTTTATCAAAATAGATATATTGGCTATAAGGACGCAGGCCCGTTTCATGCAACTGACCTGCGTATTCTGTTCCCACTAACTCCATTAAGACGCCATGTAGCACGCTACCTATGGACTGCACAATTTTAATCGATGGGTCTGCTGTTATTCCTAACTCAATGGCCATAATTTCAACATTATCTGCCAATATGAATGCCTCCCATCTCATAATAATTGCCATTCCACTTCACTAATTTAATCGCACGTGGTGCCATAAATTTATCCTTACTATTATGTTTAGCCTTTTGAAAATTTACATCTAAAATGGCTTTAATAATATCAATTCCTGTTTTTTCATCATCTGTGAAAGCAGCCATAATAATAGTTTTTTGAACAAAGCCTGTATTACTGCCAATATAAGCATTAGCTGGCTCTAGAGCTTTAAAAATAGATGGACTTACTTTCTTAAATTTAGAGGCTAATAACTTATGAGTAGCATCAAAATCTTCCTGTAAAATATCTAACACTTGATCGATACTAGTAATCCCTATTTCTTTAGTCATAGCCGTATCAAGAGTTACTGTAAAGGAGAACTTCTGATTTGGTAAAATGCACTCACGATGTACCGAAATAGCGTGAGTGCCATCTTCATCAATACAAGAGTCCTCTTTCTTTAGTACCTCTGTTTGAATCGCACCCATAGGCATGGCATCAGAAACAGAAACACCTCGAAAAGCACTAGCTAAAATACCATTAACTCTCTTTTCTGAATTCCTGAATAGTACTTGTATATTACGATCAATCAACTTGTTCACTTCTCGTAATACAGAACCGATTTCACGTTTACAACGCTTCTTATCATATTGGAAATCTCTATATTTCTGTAAAATTTCCTTTAGTTTTTGTTGCGCTGTAGCTCTAAACCTGGCATCTCTACGGAGTATATGTGAAACAATAGCACTATCAATAACACCTTTAATAGAACTACCAGGGATATAAACATCCCCATTGGCTCCACGAATCTGAGGCGTAATATCATTCAATGAGTTTTTACGCCCTTTATTATATATCGATGATTTCATAATAGAGCCAATAGCAGAACCTAATGTATCTTTTGTTAATTGAGATGCACCAATAGCATTTTTAGCCCAATCATACATAGTTCGACCATTTGGTCTCACCATCTCATCCTGCATATATGCTTCAAACTCTGCTAATTTATTATGACGTGCTAAAAAGCGAAACCACTCGTAGTTATTAAGAAGATATACTTCACCAGCATCGTAATTGTACATATAGTCCTTAGTCGTTAGCTTTTCAGGGCCACCAATATTGGTAGGACTCACAATAGTGAGCGATAGTTGTGCATGATTTATACGATTACTCATAATCCACCCCAATCCATAAGCCCATACCATTACGATATACAGGATGAGGTAAAGTATCCCCCGTAATAGTAAGCATTTGTCCTACTAATGCTTTTGGACAAACAGAGCCTTCCTTAACAACATAATAGGAATTACGTTTTACTTGAGTCGTAGTTCCAGCAGCCCCTACAAAGCCTCCACGCTTTTGTAATTTATAGGAACCTTGTTTTAAAGTAGCCACTTCATCACTAGTCGGAACACAGGCACTAATGCACATCATGTTTCCTTGCTTATTATGAATCAACGCATATAAAGCAGAAATATCTTTATAGATATCTTGAACTTCTAGTTTAATAGGATTGTCAGCTAACTCAAATTTCCCATAACCACCACTGCGTTTACCACCAATACCAGATAGTCCTAAAACTTCAAATATGCCTTCAAATAACTCCCGGCTTGCATCGTCATTAAAACCAGCAATAAAGTATAACCCCGTATGTGACATGAATTGATAGTTGCCCACATAATATGGTCGGCTCATTTCTCCACGCATATTTACCTGCGCAGATGTTTGTTTAGCACCAAAGGTAGGCATATATTTTTGTGAAATATCGGCCTCTATATACTGACTAAAATTTTGTAGCTGTGATGCTCGGATATACTCAATCTTCTTAATCTTCTTTTGCTCTGTCGCTACACGTTTTGTCTCTGCGAAACTTGTAATAGGCAGCTCTTTTGAATCAATTTGCATGATAGGTGTAGGTACATACAATTGATATTCCCCATTATCTATGCAGTACGGAAACAAACTAGATAGTACAATATGTTGATCTTTTACAGAGTCGATAAAAGATTGTAATAAACCTGTATCATGGCAGATTTCATGACAACATGCACCAAATAGTGCATCAGAGCCTAATGTAAGAGAAATAGTTTCTAAACTACCGCCTTCTGAGGTATCCCCGAAATGTACCGGTGTAAGAAAACGCAATGGATATAGATAGTAGTTCATAATAACAACCTACTTTCTTAATATATCTAATAAATCCTGCGTATTAATAGCACTATTACCTACTGGCTTCACATCATCAATAGAAATATTTACACGACCGTAGCCGCGAGACCCATGACCACCCAAATAGTCGATACCTAGTAATGCAAGACCTTCTTGTAAAATCTTCATATCTTCAGTAACTTCGGCTTCATTTTCAATGTTATATGCAACTTTAAATGTAAATACAGTACCTGCTGGAACACGTTCAATTTGACGAGGGTTAGCACTACCATCAACACGATTAATAGTGTTTTCAAACTTGATTTCACCCATATAAGTATCTGTCTCTATATTAGCAAACAGTTGACGAGTTTCATCTGTGATAAATAAATCATAAAACTGTAAACGAGCTGGTTTTACAGGATTTACGGAGCCAAATAAACGTTTAATTTCTTCTTTATCCTCTTTAATATCATTCATTATATAATCGTTACAATGACTTTTAGCTAGTAGGGTACGTAATTTGCCTTTAATAGAACTACCAGGAATAATTGGCTCTTGAGTAACTACATCACGAATGAATGGTGTATCAACAGAGCCAATAGGTGCAAAATCATTACTAGCCCCAATATGCATACCCGTTTCTAGTTTAATAGTACCTGTAATTAGTAATTTACCACGTAAAGATTTTAATTTATCATTGCTCTCCATGTTAAGCTCCTCCTATTATCGGTTACCAAATGATGGACGATTATTTTGATTAGTATTAAATGCCGGTTCTGGTGATTGAGATAACTCTACAGAACGATATTTATAGAATGCTACTAAAGCCTCTACATATTTACATAGTAAATCAAAACGCTTAACATCTGTGCCAATATCTTCAATCATATTTAAAAGCTTACTAATATCAATCAATTGCTTTACTGGATAAACTTTTTTACCACGACCAACAGACTCTTCAATACGACCAGCTTGATACAAAAGTGTAGTTTTTAAAAAACGTACATCCATTGCAATATCATCAGGTAACTTATCAAAAGCTTTGCTTCTTCGTTGAGCAACACTCAGTTTATTTTTAATTGCTACTACACTAGATAAAATTTTACGTAATTGTGCATATTTTAATAAAAAAGCACTACCGCTTTTATTCTTATCTAACTTATTAATAACGGCCTCAGCCACCTTAACAAGGTCTAAACTCCAATTAAATGTATCTTGTGCCATATAGTTATCCTCACTTTGTATCACGCATATAGTAAACAATGAGGTTGCAAGCTGTTAATAACGCTTTGCAATCTTCTTCTGATTGAATCCAAGTATGAATTGCTGTAACAAAATTTTTATATGACTCATACGCCGGATCATGCTTATTAGGTTCTAAACGGGCTAATAAATAGAGAATACGAGCCACATTAATATGCTTTCCTCGTACTCTATCATTTAAAATGCCTTGTAATAATTCCATCAACTTATAAATTAGGCCTTTTTCTAACTTCAGTTTTGATGATTGAGCATCATTAATACCAGGAATAACAAATAATTCATCTAATGTATAAAGTTTATCCTCTATTACATTTTTAATTAAAGCATCCCACTTATACACATGACGACATATGCGCTCTTCACCATTAGCATTTTTATTTGTTTCAAATCCAAATAAAGCAATACTATCTTTGCCATCATTATCTTTAGCAACACTTTCAAGTAAGCCTGTAATCGCTGCCATTTGACTAATTGGATAAGATGGAGAGAATAAGGCTAATCCAGCAGACATAGTGATTTTATTATCTGTAACCTCTGCCAATTTCTTACGAATATCAATTGCCAACTCTAATAATTCATCCCATGCACCGACAAGGAATACATCATCACCACCAGAATAAATAACGTGTATTTTTCTAGTCGTAACTTGTTTATTTGCCCAAATCGTAAATGGTGTAACAGATGTACCAAAACCTTGTACATCACCTTGAGCCATTTTATTAACAGCAACCTTAAAGAACATCGCTAGATCACGAGATAAGTCAGCATAGCGTGATAAAGTACCATATTTAAATTTATCAGAGCCCTCAGAAATAAAGCCTCCGATAAAGGCAGCACCAAGGTTATCTACGTCTGCTCGTAATACACCAAGTCGCTTAATTCCTTTATCATCACCTAAGCCACTAGATGCGGCAAGTTCTTCAAATTCATAAACTTGACCATTATCCTTGCGTGCTACATAATCCGCTAACCAAATACGATTGAATACATTATGTCCAGTTTTAGCTGTATTCTTAGAGTAAATTCTAAAAATCTCATGACTAGATTCAAACTTCTGTAATGATGCTTCAGGGACCACATAAAGATATAACTTCAAATTATCCGCATCACTATTCAAATTATTAACATATACTTCAACCTTAGGGATACTTTCACTATCATCACTCGTATTAGGGCTAGCTAATACAAAGACCGTATCTCGACTGTCAACAATCTGTTCCCCTAAGCGATACAAGCCATTACAAATTGGACAAGCCTCAGCATCGGTATCCTTACCATAAGGCGATAGTGTTGCTGTTGAAGTATGACAAATGGAACATTCTCGCTCACCATGAAGAACTGTATTATATCTACTATTTGGATTAAATAGATCTGTTAGGTGCCGTTCAGAATATCGTTTAGCCTTAGCCTTACCAACAGATTGACTCACCTTGCGGAATAATGTACGTTGCGATTGAATTAACTCGGCAGCTGTTGCTGTAGCGGAACCAAGTGCTAAATACAATTTAGTACCAAATACGGTTAAGAACCATTCGTTAATAGATTTTTCCATAGATTCAATAGCAGTACAAGTTTTTGTTGTATTAGGAGCCAATACATAAAAATGACCGCCACCATTGTAAATAAGGTTTGCCCGAGTTAACTGCAATGCATCTAATAGCTCATCTACAATTTGTTCCATCAAAATTTCTAAATAGAATGAGCGACCACGTAATGATTTTAATGCACCTTTAGACGGAATCGTATAAATAAAATTTTGAATGCCAGAAATATCTCCAGATATGAGTCTAAAAGCTGGTATATCACGGAACTTTTTAGAATTCTGATAACAATATTCTTTATAATCAGTAATACCTTGTTCCTCAAAATAATGCACCATACTATGTGCCACAGCGGCTGTTATCTTTGAGTGCATATACAAGGAGATATCATTGGCTTGATCTGTTGCCGTACTAGATGGCATATAAGATACAGTGTCTTCATAAATTCTCAACAACTCATTAACGGCCATCTTATCTATTGGTTGTTGCTGAAAGTTCTGTACTAACACATCATATAGTGCCTTATATTTATCACTCGATGCACGTATCGTTTTATCACTTTCAGAATAATTAAAATGGTCAGACACATCAATGCCACGTAGATAATACTGTAAGGGTTGAGTACTAGTTTTACCGCCAAATACACGAAAGATTGATTGGAGCGGTAACTCTTTATCAAACTTCTGTGTAGAGGTATTTTCACCTTCCTCAAGATCTCGACGGTCTACAGCAGCAGCAATATTATCCGCTTCGTACACAATGTATGCATAATCATCATTTTTTAGTTGAGCTGCACTAAGCTCTTTCCCGTGATGATACTTCAAACAATGAGTAATAATTTGCTTTAGGCCCATATCGGAAAAATAGGGCTCAATGAAAGCAGCGCCGCGCTTAGAATGTGCATCGGTTCCCTGATTAGCTCGATACACGACTTTGCCGATATCATGAAGCAATGCACCCTTTACCAGTGCATCCCATTTACCCATCACATCGCCTCCAAACTCTACTTAAGAAATAAAAAACCTATTGACTTCATTATATATTCATTTCTGTTTAAAACCAATAGAAAAACCATCCGATTTATACAAAAAAGCCAGTATATTCACTAAAAAGAATATACTGGCTATATTTTTGTACCTATATGAGTTTTTGACATAAGAACCGGCCCCGTAAGGGGATTATTTAATTTAACTTTGCAACCCACTTATACGGATTGTTGGCAGAGTCTAGTTTATTTCCGTCCCTTAGGGGATTATTTAATTTAACATGGGAAACGGTTAATAAGACATTATTGGTTCTTCCGCCTGGGTTTCCGTCCCCATCAGGGGATTATTTAATTTAACAAGACTTTCATATGCAAATATCGCTCAGCCGCGTAAAAACGAGTTTCCGCCCCCTAATGGGGATCATTTAATTTAACCCGCATATGGAATCAAATACCAAAGCAGGACTGATTAATGAGTGTTTCCGTCCCCTGCTAGGGATATTTAATTTTATAGCATTGTCATAGAATTAACATTCACGCTGGATCACATCCAAGAGAGTTTCCGCCCCCATTAGGGGATTATTTAATTTAACGAATATCATTAAGTACACATTACGAGACAAAGGACAGGACTTGTTTCCCTCCCCATCAGGGCGGTATTTAATTTAACTGGCTAGACCTAAGACGAAAGGGGTTGAGTATTTCCCTGTTTCCGTCCCCAGCAGGGGATCATTTAATTTAACAAAAAACATTCATTTAAAGTATAACATATCGTTAACCCGAAGTTACCGTCCCCTAATGGGGATCATTTAATTTAACAACTACATTATTCCAACGGCGAATACTAAGGGTGTTCGTGGTTCTTTTCCGTCCCCTAATAGGGATTATTTAATTTAACGAGGAAATAATTATGTTAAAGAATTTAACACCACACGAAGTGTTTCCGTCCCCATTAGGGGATTATTTAATTTAACATAAACGCTATCAATCATTCATTCACACCGCAACAGCGGTAGAGTTTCCGTCCCCTAATGGGGATTATTTAATTTAACATGAGACTACAGGTGAAATCACTGTAACTATTAAAGCTAATTTGTTTCCGTCCCCTAATGGGGATTATTTAATTTAACAGAAGGAAATATCTATATAGTAACAATTATACAAGTATTAAAGTTTCCGTCCCCTAATGGGGATTATTTAATTTAACTTATTTCTTATGAAGAATTAAATAACATATTAGATAATCAATTGTTTCCGTCCCCTAATGGGGATTATTTAATTTAACACAAAAACAAGAGTTGATTGATGAGGAATTAATCGCAGGAGGGTTTCCGTCCCCTAATGGGGATTATTTAATTTAACTACCTCTTAACCTTTCAAAATTAATCAATTTTTAATGAAAGGCAAGTTTCCGTCCCCTAATGGGGATTATTTAATTTAACAAAAAATTGTCTTTCACCGATGATAAAGGTAACGAGTTGTAGTTTCCGTCCCCTAATGGGGATTATTTAATTTAACTATTAACAATCTTAAAAGATAAAGGTCTATTGGACTAATATCGTTTCCGTCCCCTAATGGGGATTATTTAATTTAACTGTCCGTGGAACTGGTGTTATTCAAGCAGTATCCGAAAATGGGTTTCCGTCCCCTAATGGGGATTATTTAATTTAACAAGTATTAAGAGACCGTTATGGTAATATCCTCACTGTCTTAACTGTTTCCGTCCCCTAATGGGGATTATTTAATTTAACCCTGTCTTTGAAACAACAGATATTTACTGGTTCCAAAATGCCAAAAACGGCGGAGATTGTAAATCCACCCCGAAAGGCACTTTAGTGAGCTAAAATAATGTCGTTTAACCGCGCCACTATCACAACGGCGCAGATTTAGTTTTTCAGAGATTAAATCTAGGTCTATTATAGCACATCACTAGCATTAATGAAAAACATATGAAAATAGAGCCACCTTATATAAGGTAGCTCTATTGAGGTGCCATATGTAACTTATTTTCAATAATTCATCTGCTCCCGCAGTTTCGTTTATTTTCTTATACGCCTATCCTCCTTTTCCAGATTTCTCTCCACCCTCCTACTTCTACTTTCACCGTCCAACGAGTTATCTCGTTAGGTCTCTCCAGGCGATAAATAGTTCGGCCACAACTTGAGGGTTTTGGCTGAGTTTGATGCGGGCTAGCATTTTTCGGACATAGTTGCAGTGTTCTAGCATCGCTTCATTCAGTTTGTGTTTGACATGACGCGGGGATTGGTACACCAAGATCGGTGCAAAGTCCGCCACATGAATATAGCTCGTATCCGGTTCCGGACCTTCCGTAACGATATATTCATAGGGTATAGCCACGTTAAAGAGGCCGTACACCACGTCCTTGCCGATAGGGCGGCGACATTTAATATGAGCAAAGGTTAGATGCGGACCATAGGTCTTAGGCGCGGTATAGCTGCTGCGTCGACCATCGCTAGTCATGATGTAATTGGGCCTCAACCCTTCCTGCATCGCTAGCTCTCGCGTAATCGTGCGCATCGGCAGATGGACCATTTCTTCGCGACCATCCACAAAATAACACTTCGTACTGTCCCCACCACTAGGTTGATAGGTAGGAATAAAACAAACAATGTGATTCTTTGGATTCGTATAGATCAAATCCAAATCTTCTCCCTTAGATAGCCGAGCGGCCATCAAATCTGTTAGTTTATCATCTATTGCCATGGAATCCTCTCCAATCTAATCAGGAACATTCCTTTCAACAATACAATGAACACGTGTTCTGTGAAAGCAGATTAGCATGCTTTAATCTGCTGCTGACTTAATTGTATATCAGCCTGTATAATTTGTAAATATATATACAAAACTATAGAAATTTATGTATATTTAAAGACTTTATGATCTTGTAAAAGTTAAATATACCTTGATGTGTCATTATTTTCTCATTTAAATTGAGAATTGCATATTCTATGTATATTTGTTAATCGAGATTAAAAGAAATATGCAATATATAGGATATAAATAAGAAATTAAATTATAATAACTAATGCACACACAAGTGTTCAAAGTCCGTACTCAAATACCTGCGCAGCTTCCGAATGGCTCGTTCGTGGCGCCGTTGGATGGCTTGGCGGCTACAGTTCAATTCTTCACTAACCGATACCAAGCTTTGGCACTCACCGTAGACACGGCGCAGTAGGTCTCGTTGATCAGGAGACAATCTACCTAAGGCCCACACGAGACGCGCACGAAGCCTATGCTCTTCATCGGCACTCATCACCATATCCGCTACATTCTCGCCAGATGCGAAGATATCCATGCCAAAGGCGACTTCTCCATCATCAGTGGTGCGATCTGGGATGTGTATTTCACGGCGATAACGCAATCGTTCACGCTTCCAGTACCGCATGTAACCGTACATGACGCCAGCTTTCACAAAGCCTGGGAACGGTACGGTCCCGTTCAAATCAAAGCTATAAATCGATTCTATGAGGATGGCCCAGAGATAGCTCTCTACGTCCTCGCGGAACTCGCGGTTTCCCATGCGATTCGTATAGTGCAAGATGAGCGGTCGATACCTGCGACAAAGCTCGATTTGTGCCGCATCATGACGAAGTTCATCAACGGACCACGGCTGATACCCTACCGTCTGAATCCGCATATTCGGCTTTTGACAGATGGACACGAGACTCTTGTCCGACAAGGACGATAAGACCTGATGACCACAGACGAGGGTCTGTAATTTCAATTTCTCAGGAATACTTCGGCTAGACTCATTAGCTTTCGATAGTAAAGAATGAGATGGTAATGCCTGTGTTTCTAATTTTTCTGACTGATAGTTGTCATGTTGTAAGTTTGCAGTTTTAATACATGTTCTTTGTACTAAAGGTTCTTCGTTTGTGTATAACATAAATCCCCTTTCCTGCCATGGCATAGCGCTTATGTACACAATACCGCGGAAAGAGTGTTTTGACAAATCAGCAATTCCTTGGAATTTCCCTATATTCTGTTATATTTGAGCCTTAATTTCTATCCAAAGTACAACATAAGTATGTAATCCAAAAGGTAATTACTGAAAATATATAATTACTAAAAATGACACCACATACGCAATGTGGTGTCATTATAAGAGGAAATATACTATCATTGGGTAATAGTATTTAATCTTTAAGTAGTAGTATTCAATCTGAAATTGTCTGATTAAATCGCAATACACGCGGCTTGGACAAAGTCCTTTAGTTGCGGTTTTACATAATTATAATATACATCAGCGCCATAACCGCGCACGATGTCGCCCCAGTATTTATATACATAGCGGTACCAGAAATGGAACATACTATTCGTGAAATGGTAATCCGCGTACTTCGCGTTCCCACGGTTACTTGCCTGAATGCGGCCCACGAGCCCCATGGACATGAGATCGTTCAAACGGGATGTAAAGGTACCGCTTTTAATTTGGCTTTCTTGTAAAAGCTCCACGTAGTACGGTCTTTCCAAGCTAGCAAGGCCCGTTAGAATAGCATTGGCACCGGTTATATTCTTCATATCTCGATGCAAGATATATTGTGTTTCTTCAAAGAGAGCTCCTGTTACTGAGAAGAACAAGTTAATAATATTCGTATCGATGCTTTCACCATTATCAAAGTATTGCACATAGGCAGGTAACCCACCGGTTACGGCAAAGACGGTGCGCAAATCATCCTTTGCATAGTGAAGTCCCAAGGATTTCATATCAACTAAGGAAAATGGTTTCACCTCAAGATATTCGGACACGAAAGGACCGATAAGGCTGCGATCGCCAATGATGCGGCCATCGAGCTGTTCCAGACCATTAGCCATCAATATGATGTTCAAACGACTCGTATCTTTATAGGTATCTAATAAATCGCGCAAGTGAATGGGAAACTGAGGAACTGCTTCCACCAAGGATGGATAATCGTCAATCACCACAGTCTGAGGTGTTTTCACACTGCTTTCAAAAAGTCTCACAAAAGCCTGCTGCAAACTCTCTACAGGCTCGAATGTATCTTGAGCATTAGCAGGAACAAAACGTGCCTCAAGAGCTCTATTTATATCAGCCACATGGACGGATTCATTAGCCATACGCCCCGCCAAATATATCGCCTTATGACGGCGTACAAGTTGCGAAGCCACATAGGATTTACCACTGCGATGAGGACCATATATAACACATAAACTCATTTGGCCCATTGCAATTCGGGACTGGATACGCTCTATAATTTCAGCACGTCCCACAAAATTCATATACTCACCTCCAACTATTTACGGAAATTATTATATCATAATTTTAAATCATTATTAAACTTTTTTTCATATAGTTAACATAGCTTTTTATTATGTTAATTTTTTTACGCATCAAATCAGAGCTTTTATGCGATACATGTTGCCTTATCATCATAAAAGGCCTTATGATTACTTTATTTTCATATACATTTGATATCAACATATCCTATAAGGCGTGGTTATATAAGTTATACATTATAAGCTATACATATTAAACTATAGATTTTAATCTATATAGTTTAATATGTATAATTTAATCTATATATTTTAAAAATGACGTGCTACCTGAGAGGTATAGCACGTCATTTGCATATAAAGTATATTAAATTGTTACCGAATTTTCTTATACTAAGTTTCTTAATAGTAAATATCTAACTTGTAAATATCTAATTCGTAAATTCCTAATTACAAAATCTAATATTCCTAAATATCTTATGGATCAATTTGCGTTTGCATTTTCATCAATAAGATGCGCTTAACCGATTCGTTAAGCCGCTCGGTCGTAATCGTTCCATCCGCCACCGCTTGCGTCAGCGCACGATGGACTTCATCGATATGAATCGTATCCGCATCAACAAGAATGAGGTCACTGCCCGCCAAAATGGAAGCCACAGCGTAATCGCCTATCTTTTGATTGGATTGCAACGCACCCACATCGATACGGTCCGTCATAACGATACCTTTATAACCAAGCTCCTTGCGAAGCCAACCATCAATAATCGGCTTAGAGGAACTCGCCAAGTGTTCATTATCGATGGCGGGAATCTGGATATGGCTCATCACAAGCATATAGCTATTCGCCGTCGTCTGTGCAATGCGCCGTTTAAAGACGGCTACATCATTATTGCTGAGATATGCTTTTGCCTCATTAGCTGAGCCAAAGGACGCATCCCCTAAGGTCACTGCCGGAAAGTAGTTATAAGCGGACCACATATGATTAATTTGGTAACGCTCCACCATGGCAAGATTTATATGGCCTGCCCACGTGGGGTCCGATGTATAGGACATATTAGGAACACCTAGGTTAGCATTAGGCCCAATAACCAAGTTAAAGCCCATATCCCGCATTTCAATAGCAGATCGCGTGGCCAAATTAATGATACGATCCATAGGCAATTGCCCCCATCGATTGGGCTTCGGCAACCGCAAGAAACTTTCATTCCCATGCAATATGCGATCACGATGCACCGCAATATAGGGTGTCACCATGCTAGAGGTTATCGCCGTTTGCATAATATCGCTGGTGAAAGTTTTCACTTGGTTCTTATTAATAAGATTTTCATTCGTTAGCATAACGCCACTGACACGGTATTTTCGGATCACATCCTTTTGGGATTGTCCTATCGTACTACCATGAAGGCTGATCATCATCAGCTGCCCTACCTTATCCTCTTGGGACATGGCCGCAATCCAAGTGTCCACCTTTTCAGACACAGGTTTGTTGGACTCCAGGACGGCACGGTACGATACGGTTCGTACCGTTTCTTGTTCTGCCTGACTCTCATGTTGGCATCCAGTTGTACCAACGACAGCAACTAGTAAGGCAAGGCCACTCAGGACCCGCCGAAAAAACTGGTTCATATCTCCTAAAAGCTCCTTAATGCTTACGCAATATTATGAATATTATGGGCTTTCTATGTTGCTCTCCCAATGCAACACCCATAAGTCCCCTCTTGATCCGTACAGTATATTTTTATATTATACACTAAATGATTCATCTTTTCCTCATAATAAAATAATTTTTTTATACTGGATTATTATAATAAAGTTATACAGTAAAAATATGTGAATTTTGAATAATTATATAAAAAAATCCTACGAATCGTTTAAAAAGTGACCGCACTGTAACAAAAGGCTACGTGAGTATCAAGTCACTCATGACCCGTAGGATTTTCTATTTTATGTTGTTATACCCTAAATGGCTAACTCTACTATGAGTGTATAAACATTTGATTACTTTATAACAGCCTGCTGTTTGAGTAATCGACTATTATTAACCTTTAAATTTTTCTTTCTATACTAGCACATCGTCAATACTAACCTGCACCATATTTAAGCAATCGACTATCATTAGCCTTTGAATTTAGGGGATGTTGGGCATGTTTCAGGTGTTACGTCTTTACGAGTACCAAGAACCGCACTGCGGTCTGTGTAGTGTGTGTGTAAAAGTTCGTGTGCCTTATGGCCCAATGGTTCACCTAAGAAATCTTTGTACAAGGTTTGGATTTCTTCATTTTCATAGGACGCAACCCATTTGTAGTTTTCGTCAGCTTCGTAAAGACCGCCGATACGAGCTTCTTTAGTTTTCACGGCTTGCGGCAATTTAGTGCGCGGTTGGCCACCACCACCAATGCAACCGCCTGGGCACGCCATAACTTCGATGAAGTCGTAGTGTTTACCGCTGTCTTTCAATGCATTCAAGAAGTCACGTGTATTTTTACCACCGTGAACAACGGCAACGGACAATGTTACGTCATCACCCAATTGAACAGTTGCCTCTTTTACGCCTTCCATACCGCGAACGTCTTCGAGATGAGTCAACGCGTATGGAGGTGGCTCTTTATCAGTGATGAGCTTGTAAGCCGTACGCATCGCCGCTTCCATAACACCACCTGTGTTACCGAAGATGATGGATGCGCCAGTTTCCATGCCGATTAAGTCGTCGAATTGAGATTCTTCCACTGTGTTGAAGTCGATATGTTCCTCTTGAATCCAACGAATAAACTCACGAGTTGTGATGGAAATATCTGTATCCATGCCAAGGGATTCGTCATTGTGGTAACGAGCCGCTGCATTTTCTTCTTCCCGTTTCGTTTCTGCTTTTTTAGCCGTACAAGGGTTTACAGATACAGATACGATCTTACGAGGATCGATGCCTTTTTTCTCTGCAAAGTACGTTTTAATCATAGCCGCTTCCATAGCGATACAAGAACGTGTAGAAGACAAGTTAGGAATCAATTCAGGGAAATAGATTTCCGCAAAGCGTACCCACGCTGGGCAACAGCTTGTAAACTGAGGAATTTGACCACCATTTTTAAGGCGTTCCACAAGCTCGGATGCTTCCTCCATAATGGTTAAGTCCGCACCAAAATTAGTATCTACTACATAGTCTGCACCAAGTTTACGCAAGGCACCAACCATTTTGCCTTCCAAGAATGTACCTGGTTCATAGCCAAAGCCTTCACCGATGGATACACGAACAGCAGGAGCCGTTTGGATAACGACGATTTTTTCAGGATCAGCAAGGGCTGCTTTTACCTTTTCAAGCTCGGATTTAGCATGCATGGAGTCGAATGGGCATGCTGCCGCACATTGACCGCAATGGATACATACAGGCACATCGCCGTTTGCATCAAGGTCGTAGTAATCAAGTACGCTCATTACATCCGCACAAGCGCGACGGCATAACGTACAGTTTTTACACTTGGAAATGTCGTGATAAATGGATGGATTGTCGAGTGCAATCGGCACGCGTTTATCGATAAATTCGTATTGAGACATGAGGACCTCCTCTAACAAACTATAACTACCAAACCTATTGGGGCGAAATATGCTAAACTACGGAGCACTGCGCCCAAGCCATACTTCTGCATCTTACCTATAGTATACGCTATGGTGAAAGTTTATACTATGTAGAATTGTTACACTTTTGCACAAAACCTCTGAAAAAGTGTACTATAAATCACATTTTATCATGAAAAAATGAATAATTCACCTATCTTAAGGGCATTAACTAACGTGCCTTAATAAGTGACTTACTTATTAGCACTATAAAAACTAATGGCTTAATTGTTAATACTATAAGAGCTAAAACAAAATTATATTATACATAAAAAACGCACGTTCTTCTAAAGAACGTGCGCCAGTGAAGCTTTCACAAAATCATTCAATCTAGACAATCCTAAACTAATCAACAGTGTACTCGTCTGTAGGATTCAATTATTTACCGCCCCAAATAAGTTGGAATACAGCGTACGCAGGCGTACCTGGCTCAACTTTACGGCTATTTTTATTAACTTGTTCCTCTTTCACAACATAACCTTGTGGGTTATAAAGAGTCACCTTAAGATCCTTAACTTCCCGTTTTTTATGATTGAACTCTTCAGTCACAATGTAGTGGTAACCTTCATAGTCCATAGCTTTAATGTCCATTACCGCTTTTTTATCATCTTTTTTAACGGAATCATTGTCGATAGACCAAGTAACACCATTGCTATCAGTGCCTACTGTATACCAATTAGCCGCATCAACACTACCAATACCACCGATTAATAATGCACCTGCTGCCAAAACAGCTGCCAATGTTTTTTTCATATTAATACCTCTCAAAGAAAATACAAAAATATACAAACTAGTATATAAGGAAAAACTAAATATTGTATGAAAAATAAACCCACTCAATAATTAGGCGTGGAGATTAATTATTAGCGTAACAATTAATGTAATGATTAGGCTATCGTATCTAACCATTGGACCCGAGTCTTAAAGCTTCACATAATAGGTCGAACGGCCGCCACCCTTACGCTGAATACGATCAGCCTTCACAAGAGAACGTATTGCTCCTTCAATAGCACTATCGCTGATATTTGGACACCATTCTCTAATATCTTGCTTTGTGAAAGTCCCTAAATGCCTATCGATGGCAGCTTGCACCTGATTCATCGCAGAACCGCTATTTACTATCAAAGCACTACGGTCCTCAAAGTCATGATAAGCGGCTAATAGCATTTGTAACCAATACCGAATGAAAGCCCTAGGGCAGGAGCTTTCACCATACCACGCATCACTAGACTCGCGTAAAGCCGCATAATACATGTCCTTATTTGCTGCGATTTTAGCCTCTAAGGACACATATTTACCCACCATAAAGCCACTGCGATACAACAATAACGTTGTCAACAAGCGACTCATGCGACCGTTTCCATCATTAAATGGGTGAATACATAAAAAGTCATGAATAAATATGGGAATCGCTAGGAGTGGTTCCACCTCGCCATTACCTACAACCCGATTATATTCCGCACAAATCTGATCAAGAGCCCCCGCCGTTTCATAAGGTGCTAGCGGAGTAAATAATATCTCTGTTCTACCATCTGGATACGTAGCACTAATATAATTCTGTACACTCTTTAACTGCCCACCACGTGCATTAAACTGGTAATTATACAAAATCTTGTGCAACTGCAAAATATGGTTCCGAGACAACGATATGGAATCATAACTCTCATGGATAACATTCAATGCATCACGATATCCCATGATTTCCTGCTCATCTCGATTACGAGGTGTCGTCTTGTCAGCCACTAACTGCCGGAGGCGAGTACTCGTCGTCACAATCCCTTCAATCGCATTTGAAGCCTCTGTACTCTGTACCTTTGCCAACTCCACAAGCGAGTCTAATATAGCAGGACTCTGTGAAAGCAAAATCTCCTCCTTGCCATTTGCCTGATAAATCCCCGCAATAAGACTCAAAATATCCATATCCCACGACAAAGATTGAATCTGACCATACTCAAAACGACGCATATACACACCTCCATTCCGCTCTAATCCCTTATAAATAAAATTATTCCCTTAAATTATACCATAAAATAAGGGAATAATTTTAAAATGTTATATATTAAGAATATATCTATGTCTCAAAGTAATCTATTATATTAATTCTATTTAATATAATTCCACTCCTTAATCTTCTGAACAATCTCATCTATCTTGTTCTTTAAATCTAAAATCTGCAAATCTTCTGGCTTCATATGATTAACTAAAGCGACAGATTTTTTATATTTATTACTAACATAATTATCCCCATATTTCGAGCCTTTTTGTTCAGTATTTAAAAAGTTCTTTATATTCTGATATGGTTTTATTTGTTTGTTAATACCATATTCTTTATTAATTACTCTTTTAGATAAATAATTCTCTATCTCTCTCCCTTTTGTAACCCAAATAATCGATCCATTATTTTCAAATTCTTCCTTGATTCTTTTCTTAGTCGTATTTATTGAGTCCTTACTGTTCCTTTTATCACTATCCATCACCAAGATAGAATTCCTATTAGCTAAAAATAATTTAATTAATTCAGTCTCATCCTTACTTGTAGTTTCTCCTGACAAATGAGCTAATAGTCTACCTCCATAAAAAAGAATTTGATAATGTGTATTTTCTCTTAAAATACCACCGGATGCTAACTCAATCCATTTATTAATATAAACACGATCCGAAGGTCCCTCAACCCAAATAATTCCATTAGACTGAAGAATATCACTAGCTTTAATACCTAAATCATTTAAAATATCACAATTGCTCGAAAACGAAAATACATTTTCTGTTATTAATTTGTTAGTACTTCTATCTTTCTTTAAATGTGTAATACTAATTGATGGCATATTGCCAAACATATTAATAGGTATGTTTGAATGTGTTGTAATGAAAAAAATATCATTATTTTCATTAGCCCAATCATATAAATAGTTAAATAAATTTCTTTGAATAGTCGGGTGTATATTATTTTCAAGTTCTTCAAAAATAAATATATTTCTTTGAGATTTACTAGCTTCTAAAAATAATTTAATCAGTACTAACAATATTGTTCTTAAGCCACTCCCCGAACTTGATAAAGGTATTCGACCATTTTCATTTACTAAATGGATTTCCCATTTTGTATCAGTATCAGAAATAATCTCTTGGCACATAATACGATCAAAATGTTCATCAGGTAAAACTATTTTATTTAATGCCTCAAGTATTTCTTTTTCTACTACTTTAAAATCATATTCACTATTATGTAAATATGTCCTTATAAGGTTTGTAGCTCCAGTACCATCAGTATCAATTTTCAAACTTGTACTCTCAGTTTCCGGAAGTAAATTGCGATCTGCATCAAGTTTTATAATTTTATATTGATTGATAAATTGATGTAATGAAACATGTCCTAATTGACTTAATAAATTATGTGCAGTTGCCCTTAGTTCATTTTCTCCGTAAGGTTTATACTTATGTGAGTCTATAGATTTTATATGGTAATCATTATCCATCCTACTAAACTCAAAAGTTATTTTCTTCTCTAATAAAGTTTCACCATACTCATAATAATTACCAACCTCACCATCAGAAATATTTGTAGAAAAAATATTCTTTGGTACATTATCAAGAAAAATAGAAAATTCTACATCCATGGTTATCTTTTTCTCATAGGGTTCAGACACAGATATATGGCCAATCTGATTTAAGATTGATAATAAAGTGGATTTTCCAATATTATTCCGACCAATCAGGATATTAAACTTCTCAATTCTATCAAATCCAATAAAAGAATCTCCAATGTTTTTATAATTTGCAACTTTTAATGATTTAAGCATCAAGATTTCCCCTATATAATTACCTCAGTAAATTAATAAACTTACTACCGCTAAACAAACCATTTTCTTATACCTATTCTCTCTTGATTAGAAAATTTAAATTACTATAAATTTCACACAATACAATTCATTATGTTTTCATTATATCATCATAGTTGTAAAATACTAAGAAACTCTATTTAATACATAAAGAACATAAGATTTCCACCCTCATAACGTCATCTAACAGAGTCCGATGGGATTAAATAATCCAACGGATTTGAAAGCTGATATTCGCCCTGTAAGAGTACTAATGAGTACTAATGATATAGAAAGCCCCGAACTATTCTGAAAACGACTTAGGTCACTATGGAGGCTTTCAGGATAGTTCGGGGCTACTTATACGTTCTGAGTATCTAAATAGATAGAGCGAATATCAGCTTCTATTAAATTGTTGGATTATTTTCCCCATAGGGCCTGCATAACTTCCGCCCCCATGGTGTCCGGTTCAATTTTCGTAGGTTTTTGTGCTTCTTTACTGGATAGCAATGCTATACCAGCATTGCTATATACTGTTGTATCAAGTTCTGTCCATGTTTTTTCTTTGCGATCGATCCGTACTGTGTAGATATATGTAAAGCCTTCTACATTGTTAATTTTAACAAGTACTGTAGCCGCATCATCTGTTTTATATACAGAAGAGTTGTCAATAAACCATGCCGCATCGTCAGCATCAGCATCGATATAGTACCAATCAGCAGCACTAGCTTGACCAAAGCCACCTACAAAGAAAACTCCTGCTGCAAACATAGCAGCTAGCCATTTTTTCATTTTTAAACTCCCCAACACTAGAGGCGACCATCTAAGATGGTCGCCCATGATTACTCAATAGTTAATATAGTGTTTTATATTATTCTACTTCTTCTTCGATTTCAGCGCCTGGAATAACAGCAATACTAGCTACCTTATCGCCTTCGTCGAGATTTTGTGTTTTCACACCAGAAATAGCTTTGCCCTTCTTCACAGCGATATCGTTCATGTTGAAGCGGATGATTTTGCCTTGCTCAGAAATAAGCATAACTTCATCATCATTATGAACAACCTCTACGGCCACTACATCGCCAGTTTTGTTCGTAATCTTGAAGTTCTTAGAGCCTTTACCACCGCGTTTTTGTAATGTGTAAGCTTCCGCATCATTGCGTTTACCAAAACCTTCTTCAGAGATAGTAAACACTTGTGCTTCACTTTCATCAGTATTAAGAACACCAGCGCCTACAACTACGTCGCCTGCATTCAATTTAATGCCACGCACACCGTGAGCTGCCCGTTTCATAAGGCGCACATCATGCTCGCTAAAGCGAATAGCGATACCCAACTTAGTACCAATCAAGATATCTTGGTTGCCAGTCGTCACGTTAACGGAAATCAAACGATCGCCTTCGTCGAGATTAATCGCATTGAGGCCAGAACGACGGATATTGCGGTATTCTTCAATAGCTGTACGTTTTACAACGCCGAACTCAGTGACCATGAATAAATTTACATCTTCATGGACCCGTTCAAGGTCGATCATAGTCGTAACAGATTCGCCTACCGCGAGTGGCAATACGTTAACCATAGCGGTACCACGAGAGTTGCGGGAGCCTGCTTCTGGCACTTCGTACGCCTTGAGGCGATATGCACGGCCTGCAGATGTGAAGAATAGCAATGTATTATGGGTCCGCACATGCATAATTTGCGTTACATAATCGTCTTCCTTCGTCTTCATACCAATAACGCCAGCGCCGCCTTTATGTTGGTTGCGATATACGTTCGCGTTCATGCGTTTGATGTAACCTTGTTTAGTCAAGGTAATAACCATTTCTTCGTCAGCAATGAGGTCTTCTACATCAAGGTCAGATGTATCGATGGTGATTTCAGAACGACGAGGATCGCCGTATTTTTTCTTCATATCATCGAGTTCGTCTTTAATAATTTGACGTTGACGCGCTTCGCTAGCCAAGATAGCTTTTAAATCTTCGATCAATGCCAATAATTCCTTGTATTCCTCTTCGATTTTCTCGCGTTCCAAGCCTGTTAAACGGCGTAAACGCATGTCGAGGATGGCTACCGCTTGTTTTTCTGAAAGCCCGAATTTTTGCATTAATGCATTGCGTGCAATTTCGTCAGTTTGGGAACTGCGGATTGTAGCAATTACTTCATCGATGTGGTCGAGGGCAATCAACAAGCCTTCCAAGATGTGAGCGCGCGCTTCGGCTTTGTTAAGCTCGAATTGAGTGCGGCGTACGATAACATCTAGACGATGATCTAAGTAGTAACCCAATACTTCTTTCAAATTCAATACGCGAGGATGACCATCTACGAGGGCTAGCATTATCACGCCGAATGTTTCTTGAAGTTGAGTGTGTTTATATAATTTGTTAAGTACGATGTCTAGTTGCACGTCAGCTCGTAATTCGATAACGATCCGCAGACCTTGGCGGTCAGATTCGTCACGAAGTGCTGTAATGCCATCGATGACCTTATCACGGCTCAAGTTCGCAATGGTTTCAATTACGCGAGCCTTATTCACTTGGTACGGAATCTCAGTCACTACGATCTTATGCTTGCCCTTAGACATCTCTTCGATGGTTGCACGAGCACGCATTTTAACGCTACCACGACCTGTGGAGTACGCTTTTTTGATGCCTTCTCGGCCCAAAATGAGCGCCCCAGTTGGGAAGTCTGGACCTTTAATAGCGGTCATCAATTCATCTACCGTCACATCCGGATTGTCGATGAGCATCGCTAGGCCATTACATACCTCGTTGAGGTTATGTGGTGGAATATTTGTCGCCATCCCTACGGCGATACCACTGGAACCATTGATGAGAAGATTAGGAATCTTCGCTGGCAATACAGTTGGTTCTTGCAAGCTTTCATCATAGTTCGGCATGAAATCAACAGTTTCCTTGTCGATATCGGCAAGCATTTCTGTTGTAATCTTCGCCATACGTACTTCGGTATAACGCATCGCAGCGGCACTATCGCCATCGATGGAGCCAAAGTTACCGTGACCGTCTACCAAGAGGTAGCGCGTATTGAAATCTTGCGCCAAACGAACCGTCGCATCGTAAACGGAGCTATCCCCATGTGGATGATACTTACCGAGTACGTCACCGACGATACGAGCGGATTTCTTGTACGGTTTATTTGGCGTCATGCCTGTTTCGTGCATCGCATACAAAATACGACGATGTACTGGTTTCAAGCCATCGCGCACATCTGGAAGCGCACGCATAACGATTACGGACATTGCATAATCGATGTACGCATTCTTCATTTCTTTATCAATCTGAACGGGATGAATATTCCCGTGGGACCATTGTTGGTCTGCCACAATCTCACCTCATTTTACTAACACTGATACTAATTCATCATATAATTATAGCATTTTTAAGGTGTTAACGCTATCTTTTATGTCTATTTACATACTAAATATCGGTTATATCGAGCTATCATTTTTCAATGTATATTACCATAGCTCTCAAAGTTAATGCACCGCATGTTGTATCATATCATCTAAAATGCTAGCAAAGTCTCGTTCTACAGCCGAAGTGTCGTTACCAGTACTGCCAATACCTGTTAGCATGGTTTCTTTCCAATCATTTTTTGCCATAAATCGAAAGGCGATCAAATACTTAGCTTTTGTTTTGTCCGCTTCTCCTTTTGGTAGATAATAAAAGCCTACGCTTCTATCAGAACGAGGGTGCAATAACGCTGGGTTGTCTTGCGGTTTATACAGGCTATATATAGATTTCATAAAGGTTAGAATATCTCCACCCTTTACAGATTCGTCTACAAAGATAATCTCATCATATGTGAATAGAGATATCTTATTAGTACCTGCTACACGTGTCGCTTTAGACTTAGCTAGCTCCAAGGCTTCCTCGTGCGTCGCCATCCGCATGCCATACTGCTTAGCACGTTCCACTAACGAACCATTCAAATGAACTAAATACGCTTGTGAATACGCAAAATCCGCATCATTTTTTCGCTCGCCACCAGGGGCCGGCAATGTTGGCCACTTGACTACAGAATTTGTAGTAAAGGAAATACCATTACTTTCATCATAAAACACATACACATTTCGCTGGAATGGTTTCTCCTTCTCCACCACAGATGACTGAAGAACAAGATTCGGATGCACAACCGAAAACTCCTTCTCCACGCTAGACTTGATATCCTCTGGTGTAGCAGGATCACCATTCTCCGTCGTCCAAATGAAAGAACAACCACTCAACACAACACTACAAACACCAACGATACCTAACAACACAAACTTAACAAACAACCTCATACACAAAACCTCCCCTCTCTCTATGTAGAAACTATAGAATGAATATGCTGGGATAACTATGGATAGGACTATATTATTATTGATGGGACACCTCTATAGCTAGTGTTTTAAAAAGTGCTATTACCTATTGATAAGCGACTTAGGTCACTATGGAGCGAAGAGATAGGTAATAGCACTTTTTAATTAATTACGTATATAGTTCTCGGGCCCCATCAATAATAATTACCTATTAACTAGTTCATCTAGCATATTCATCCTGTAATTTTCTATTACGTTCATAAAGAATTTATTGTGTATCGGATTTTCGCTCATTCCGAATAGATGGTTGTTGCAGTCACAGTCGCTACACCCAAAGTTCGGTACATTCCATTCCGCAATAGCTCGCACCGCATCAGCGAGAGCACATTCTACGTCAATTTTGGTTAAATCTACATCTGTGCTTTCACGAGCAGCCGAATCATCAGAGAGTTTACCTTTACGCCGTTCCTGAGCAGAAATTGTCATAGCCTGCGGCCGCCCACTAGTACGAATCGGCAAGCCCGCTATCATTTCACAGTGACCGCGGAAGTAATCTAGATGCCAATGCATTTTCTTCCGTTTTCGTTTATGACGTTCAATGCGTTTTGTTAAATTTGTCTTCGCAGAGCCTACGTACATATAGTAACCAGGTTTGAAATGCATCATCCCTTTAGAACCGATTTCGAGATCTAAATCGTGATCGAGGTGCATGACCATCACATACACGCCACTATCATGAGCCTCTGTGTCGAGGATATAACTAGGATAGGAACATTCATGTGTCACCGTAGGCATGGTGAAAGTCTCATCCCACGCCACAGCCACAGCTTTCCAATCTAATGAAGGTGCCACCTCTTTAAAGGTTTTAGCAAATTCCAAATCCGTATGATAATCTGGCAAGAACCACTGTGCTTGGTCCCATTGTACGAGGAATAGAACACCCGTGTGATAGCCTTCGTTTTGTAATTCTTTCAGATGCAATAAATGCTTGCGGCCTCGCTCTGTAATAGCATCAGGGAACATGGCTCCCGTCTTGGAGAACAAGGTACAGGATTTAACCTCTAGTAAAAACTCATCCCCTTTATCATTGGTGAGGAGCAAGTCAAAGCGAGATGATGTGCCGTGAAGTTTAACCGTATACTCCCGTCTCACTACGCGCCACTCCTCCCAACCAGGGATACGTTTATTTTCAATCAAATTTTGCGCCACATCGTTGCTATAGTTTGTATCGAGCATGATAACAACGCCATCACGTTCTATACCTACCACACGATATTTCGTCTTCGCATCCGGCTTGTCGTGAGGCACGATGTACATCGTTACACCCGTAAACAAGAGCTCCCACATGCGACCAGGATTTGGCAAATGAGCGAGCACACTTTCACCATTCAAATCTAAAGTCACCACAAAACGGTTCGGGCGACCTATATATGTTGCTTTTAAAATAGTATCGTAAAGGACTTTCATCGTTTCTCCTACATCAAGAACATTCTATATGTCTATTATACGATATGTAACCTTGGGTTTCATCTGTAAACAGTATCGTATATAATGATAGTTAGTAAACAATCAATAATTAATATTAAAAAAGTTCTATTTTTGTAGCTTGAGTTACATTATTGTTTGTTAAAATGGTTTATACTAAGAGCGTCGGGTCAGTATTCTAAATACCCATACTGATCATTACGCCGGGTTTTGATGAGGCATCGCCTAGTTGATCTCATCCCACTTGTCCGTATATATGTGCGAAGCTTTCACAAAACCCTAGGGCGTAAATAATTAATATATAAAGAGTTTTATAGATTAACTAAGTAGTTTTAGCCACTATTCTCCGCAGAGAGGGCTCGAGAAAGGATTTAATATGGCACAAATTGCAGCAAATTTACAACGCATAAAAAACGGTCAACGCCGTTATGCAATCACACCTCGCGTTCCTGCAGGTTTTATTCAACCAGATCAATTACAAAAATATATCGACGTAGCAAATGAGTTCGGCGCAGTTCTTAAATTAACTGGCAGCCAACGCATTATGATTACGAATTTGAAAGCAGAAGACGTAGATAAAGCATGGGAAATGCTTGGCATGGAGCCAGCGTACACTGTGTCCAACCGCGTGCGCAGCGTAAAAATCTGCCCAGGTACTACCTTCTGTAAACGTGCTAAACAAGACAGCGTACACCTTGGCCTGCAAATTGAACGCAAATATTTATCTCTTGAAATGCCAAGTAAAATGAAAATCGGCGTGTCCGGTTGTCCAAACTCTTGTACTGAAAGCCGCATGAAAGATGTGGGCGTTATCGGTACTGTAGACGGTTGGAATGTATACGCTGGCGGTAGCGGCGGTGCGCATCCTCGCATCGGCGACCTCATTGCAGAAGTTAAAACAGAAAAAGAAGCTCTTGCATTAGTTGATCGAATCATCGCATACTATAAAGAAAACGCACAAATCGAACGCATGGGCGAATTCATCGACCGCATTGGTTTAGAGGCTTTCAAAGCAGCTGTATTGGGCGACCTTGAAGGGGCTCCAGCTGAAAGCAAATCCGAAGAACCAGCTGTGTTCTTGCCTGGTCAAGGTAACGATCCTGAAGTAGAAGCACCACGTCTCGAAGCAGGTTCCCCTATCACTCCAGACACAATTATTCGCGACATCGTTGAAACCTACCCACATGTTGTACCTGTATTACAAGGTATTGGTATGGGCTGCTTAGGTTGCCCATCTGCAACAGCTGAGCCATTATGGCAAGCCGCAGAAATCCACGGTTTTAATGTATACGATTTAGTAGAGAAATTAGAAACAGCACGAAAAGGAGCTTAATATGTCCGCATTCTTAGGTCACATCCATTACTGGTTATATCGCAAAATTCAATTGCTCGTTGAGCGTGAAAATTTGATTTTAGAAAAAACTTCTAAAGTTGTTGATGATTTGGCGGAGGAACTACACTCCATCTCCGTAGATACATACGGCGAGCCAATTAATCCAAGCATTCCCTTGGAAAATATCATCGACCATGGCAATATTCACGGCTGGTTAGCTAACCAAATCAACATTGCTTCCGTTCGTGAAGCAGCTTTCATCAAAGATATGCTCGACACAAATTCCGGCGATGAAGCAGTACACGTAGTAACCGCTATTCTAGATGCCTTTGCAGTACAAGGCCAAGCATGTGGCGTTGTGGCTCAAGATAACCTTGAAGAACACACTGCACCAGCGATTTACAATGCGTTACAAAACTTCTACGTAAATGGCATGCCTTGCGATGGTGGTGACCAAGTGGTTTCTGAAAGCCCAGATGAATTTACCTGGGTTGGCGACCACAGATTACAAGCAGGCTACTGGCGTACAGCGGGCGTTGACCCTAAGTTCATGGCATTAGCTTACCAAACATGGTTCGAGGCCTTTGTAAAAGCTATCGATCCAGCATTTGAACTTGTAACGACAGAAGAAAACGGCACACGTTTATATACCATTCGTAAAAAATAATATAAACTATCTACTCTCAGATATATGTACTGAAAAAGGAGCGTAACTTACGCTCCTTTTTTCATACCTATTTTTATATAAATTATACAATAGCTTAACTATTTTCGAAACTGTAGCCATAAGCACAGAATTGATAAACAATATCATTTATAATACAATTATAAGATAGATATACAACATAGTATGTATTACATTAAACTTTCAATATAAAAATTAGAACTAGGAGGTCCATTATGGCAGGCACAGTTAATCAAGAATTAGGTTTATTATTCCAAGGTCCTAACTATGTAATCGTAAAAAAAGGCGGCAAGGCTGGTGAAAAGGTGGAAAAACATAACCACCCTGAAGCTAATGTCATCTTTACAGTTGTAAAAGGTAAAGTACAAGTGTTCCTTAATGAAACTGAAGAGCATGTACTTGTACCAGGCCAAGTATTGGAATTTAACGGCGACAACTACATCCAAGCTACACTCGTAGAAGACAGCGAATTCGTTGTAAACCTCATTCATAAACCAGAATAAAATACCAAAGGACAGTTGATACAAGCAACTGTCCTTTTTATATGGTGAAGGAGTTATAAGTTGTAAATTCCCCCACATCAAAGCGTTTTGTATGGCCTGGTGCAGGAACACAGTCTGGATGAGGGTAACCAATTGGGAAGATGGCTACAGGAATGATATTATCAGGCAAGTTATATGCCTTGCGTACTTTAGCAGGATCAAAATGAGCAATCCACATTGTGCCTAAACCTATATCGGCTACGGTAAACATAATGTGGGATCCCACAATGCTAGCATCTACACCCCCCATATCTGCATCATCGTATTCTCGCTTCCAGCTCACCGTATTATCGTAACAAACGATAATTGCTAACGGTGCATTGAAGTGACCATTAGTGCAATCTTTTAGTTTCTTTAAGCTATCTTCTGTATTTAACACGAGCAGTCGTTGTGGCTGATAATTATGCGCCGTAGGTGCTAATCGAGCAACTGCGAGTAACATATCTACCTTCTCTTGCTCCACTGGTCGAGCATCGAACTTCCGAACTGAATACCGCTCTGTGGCTAACGCTTTAAAATCTTTCATTAAATCTCACTCCTTTATCGGATTTATTAAAATGTATTTTAATAAATAACCCCCTAGCTGATACCTCAGCTAGGGGGTTTTGTACTTATTATTTTTTAAGACGGCTAATTACTTCGTTAGTAATGTTTTCGATTTTGCTGTTAGCGTCAGCAGCACGAATTGTGTATGGATCATCCAATACTACGTCCATTTGTTTTTCAACGCGAATAGCTTCAACAGTGTTGTGAATTGCTTGCATCATAGGTTGAGCAATTTTATTGATTTCTTCGTTTTCTTTTTGAAGCAATGGAGCTACAGTTTTGTTGAATTCTGCTTCTGCTTGTGCAGAGTCTTTAATTTTTTCAATTTCTTGAACTTTTTTTTCAATTTGTGGACGGTATTGAGCGTCTACTTGTTGCATTTTCATATCTAATGCACCGTAGCCAGGGTAGCTATTTACTACTTGGCTCATATTTACTAAGCCAATGTTAGCAGCACTTGCTACTGCAGCAGTAGCAGACATAGCACCAACGATAGCTAAGGTAGTCAATTTTTTAGATAATTTCATCTGAAATCCTCCTCGATTAAAAGTGTCACTATACAATCCAATAGTGTACTATTTTTACTATAACAAATCTTGCTAACTTTCACAAGACTATGATAAATAGCATAATAAAGGCCTATGAACTACTTATGAAAGTTATTAGAACTTAAAATAATACCCACAAGTATACTCTGAGACCCTTAAAGCAGTCGATACAGACATATTCAGAACACACATGTGGGCATTTCGGCTTTCACCAATTATTTATGATTTGTCATCAAATTATGGTTTATTATTCACCGAATTATTGTTCATCATTTAAATAGATGTATTTATCGGATTTCAATTTAGATACAAGATCAGGCACCAACCCGATAAGGCGATCAAAGCTGCTGCTGTAAGGGTTGCCCTTAATATTGAACAATTCGATGCGGTCACCTTTAATAACAAGGATTGCACTTGGTTCCATTTTGGCACCACCGCCACCGCCGCCAGATTCTTGGCTTTTATTGGCTGTGCAGTGGTTTGTACCAGTACCGAAGCCAAAGGTTACATCAACAAATGGAACGAGTGTAGTATCGCCGATTTGCACAGCTTCACCAACTACAGTTTCCACTTTAATCATATTTTTAAACTTCTCGAATAGGACTTCCAAATTCTCTTTTACATTACTGTTCTCCATCACAGTACCTCCGCTTTTTGTGAAAGTATTATAGCTATAATAATATAGCTCATATACTCAATTGACTTTATATATCCTTACGCTGTTTGACCCTGTTCGGCTTTTAGCTTTTCTAGCTGCTTTGCTTCCTTCCGTTTAACCCAGAAGACACGAGCACTTTCACCCAATAGGGAACACGCATAGGTTTAGATACCAAGAATCTAGTACCATACCACGCCAATACGGCAAGAATCATACGACCTTTAATATGGCCGCTGCCTTCAGCTACCCAGTTCACATAATCTATCTCAATAGACTCTGCTTGCTCAGGCCAAATGCTATACAACATAGAGGCAATAAGCCCCATCCGATACGGATCACCAATACCAAATCGGCCCTCTATAGCCATATCACGTGGTTTAGAGTGATTATAGCATCGTTTCGACACAAGGAATATCTGACGCCACAACTCTGTATTTCTCAAGTGTTTCATGAACCAGAATGTAGGAATTTCAGACTTGAATGATGCTACCGGATCATTGGAATCAGGCTTTCCAAAACGTTGTTTCACAGTCGTTTTAATATCATTTACCTTTGTAAAGACCTTTTCCTTGATAGAGCCGTCACTATTGAAAGTAACATGACTTATTACTTCATCATCATCTTGAATATGAGCCGTTGGATCTTGTTGTATCGAATCATACCGCTCAGCACGAGCTTGTGCATCCATATCCTTAGAAGCCGCATCAGGTCGCTCAATGCGCTCCTTTGCCCTAGATGCGCTCCCCGCCCCTGGTGATTCGTCATCATCAAAGATTGTATCGGAGCCTTGGGCGCTCTTCAAGTCATCAAAGCTTGTGCCGCTAGAGCTTGCAGTTGGACCTTGTCCGCCTCCTTGCATAGCCTTTGCAAAAGCTTCTGCCTGTGATATGTCGCCGTCATCATCCATTACCTTTTGATATTCTTCATCTACACGATTTTCAAGCCATTGTTCATAGTCTTTCACAGGACCAATCTTAAGTACACCTAAAACGTATAATTCCTTAAAAAATGGTTTATTTTGAATGTACGCTAAGTGGAGTGAAAATACGCGCCACAGCCATTTGATGCGCAGCTCGCCACGATATGGTGTCCGCCCATCAATTTCGATGCTATATGTGATTGGTGCCAGTAGGATAGTCAAGATGAGTGCTACAATGATGGCCACAATAACGAGGGCCACAATAGCCACTGTACTCAACCACATCACCTCCTTAGGTGTTCCTATGATTAGTTTTCAATGCCTTTTCGAGCCATTACGCCTTGTAGGTAGTAATGTTTAATCTCTTTCATCTCCGTTACGAGATCGGCCTCATCAATTAATTCTTGAGGAGCCCCACGTCCCGTAAATACGAGTTCCGTTTCTGGATGACGAGCATCGAGTAAAGCTTTAGTTTTATCCCATGTAATGAGTTCAAAGAAGAGAGCCATATTGTACTCATCAAGTACAACGAGGTCGTACTCACCACTGCTGATAGCAGCGAGTGCACGTTCATAGCCTTTTTCGATGAGCGCTACATAATCCTTCGGAGGATTACCAGACTCAAAGACAACGACTTCATCGCCCCATTTAGCAAGTTCATCCTTACTCTTCATCCCTTCTTTGATGATAAAGAATGGCTTGCCCACAGTTTCTAAGGTTAAATTTGTTAAGGTAGGTAAAATAGTATGCTCACTATATACTTTAGATTTCATAAATTGTAAGAAGAGGACTTTCTTGCCAGCGCCGATGGCACGAATGGCTAGGCCGATTGCGGCAGTTGTTTTGCCCTTGCCTTCGCCGGTATAAACTTGTACATAGGCCTTCATAGATATACCTCCGTTCATATACTTTTATTTTACAATATATATATACAAAAGGAAAGAAAAAGAACTTGCTATGAGCGCATATGCACGCATAACAAGTTCTTTTTAGGTCTTATATAAGCTTTTATATTTCTAATTGCTAATTGGTAAGAAGATCATAGGGTCTACAGGCGTATTGTTAAGGCGTACCTCGTAGTGAACGTGGGCACCCGTACTTTTACCAGTACTACCCATCAAAGCTATGGTTTGACCTTGTTTCACGCTCATCCCTACCGTTACCAATACGGCACTATTATGGCCATAACGGGTAACAAAGCCATTGCCATGATCGATTTCAACGAGATTACCATAACCGCCGCTTGTATACCCCGCAAAGGTTACCACCCCTGCCGCAGTAGCCACGATTTGGGAACCATAGTCATCGGCAATATCGATACCTTCATGGAATGCACCAATAGCACCCGTAACAGGGTCAACACGGCTACCAAATGGAGATGTAATAACGCCCTTACTTGGCCAAATACTAGGTGTCGTACTATTCACAGCACCACCAGAACCAGCGGAGAAATTGATGGATTGTAATGCCATCAAATCTTGTGCGCCACCATCGCGAAGGATATTGCGCATCGTATAGAAACTAACAAGCAATTTTTGTGCTTCCTTATCCATTTTGGATAGTCGAGCCGATAATTGTGCCGCTGTTAACGTCTGTGCTTCACTATTATCAGCGGCTTCCTGCTTTGGGTCACTACCATCCCCGCCACCTTGAGCTGGTGTGCCAGATTCAGCGCCCTTCAACATTTGCTTATTCTCTTCACTAATTTGATTTAAGTTTTGAATTTTCTTATCCAGAACCTCTGTTTTTTGTTGTAACAATTTCAACTGTTCCGATTGCAATTGCGTTTGTTGACGTAATTGCACAACCTCAGCTTGGCGCACAATGCCCCAAATACCGAGTACCAATGCCAAGACCAATACTACAGAACCAATAATAGCAACGAGTTTCGCTTGCTTGGTAGTTAATGTCAATATGCAGTTGTCACCATTTCTTTCAACTTTGTTTGAAATGAATGCCGGTATTTTCAACATAAAACTTCCTTATTTCGAGACGATAGCGCTCGTCAACGCTTCCTCATTGGTACGCTCACCCAACGCTTCGTTCAAACTTTCTAATTCTTCTTGTGAAAGACTTACTAAACTTTTACCTTTCACAATAGGTTTACTAAAAATACGAGATTCGCTACGACCGTAAATACTAGAAATACAGATGCCATTATTGTTGCCATCTAGCAAGGTAAGCGCAAAGGACAAATCATTTCCGATATTTTCAAAGGCATTATACTTAATAAAGCCAATTTTTTGTATCGTATTACTCTGAATATTGCGGATTGCCACTTGCTCGGATAACAAGGACTCAAGGCCCTTCGCAGCATCGCGAATTTCACTAACCTCTACAGATAATTTACGTTCTAGGCTCGCACCATGCTCCCCTTGCATAAAGAAATCGTATTTCTTTTTCAAGCTACCTAAACGGATGTGTAAGATTACACAATATACGAATAACACTATAACAAGAACGATGGTAACCATGCCTATCCACGGTTGAATCGATTCGAACATGTATTTTCCTTCCTATACAATCATCAAAACTCCAACAGTTAATTATACCATTCCTATTGTGAAAGTTAAATGACTGCATGCAATTTAATTTAATATATTTAATATATCTAATATAGATAAACGATAGCTATATAACAATATATATAACAATATATATAACAAGTATGTAATGTATATCTAAATGTATGTGTTACATACATATTACAATCCTATTTATTAGCCCTCTAGTTCGTCAACAAATGGGCTTATTGCTCGTTCTAGTATACCATGTAGAGCTGCTATGAGTACACCGTAATTTACGATGGGCGTACCTTGTACAACAGCGCATTCTATACGGCGTAACACCTCGCGGCGTGTTAACATACAAGCACCGCAGTGGATGATCAAATCATACTGTGATACATCCTTAGGGAATGCTCCCCCACTAGTGAATTCTAACTGTAAATCTGCATAGCCTTGCTTCTTTAAAAGATTGGGTATTTTTACAGTCCCAATATCATCGCATTGACGACGATGTGTACAACCTTCACTGATAAGCACCTTGGAACCAGCTTTCAGATTCTTAATAGCCTTAACACCAGTTACTAAATCCTGTAATTTTCCCTTAAACCGTGCCATCAAAATAGAAAAAGACGTCAACGGAATCGAATCAGGCGTCAACTCATCAACCCGATCAAACGCTTGGGAGTCACAGATTACCATTTTAGGTGGATTCTTAAGAGAGTGAATCATAGCCGGTAATTCTTCTGTTTGACAGACTAATGCTAAGCCTTTGTGATCGAGAATTTCTCGGATAGTCTGCACCTGTGGCAAAATAAGTCGCCCCTTTGGTGCAGCACTATCGATAGGACATACAAGAATAATTGTATCCCCCTCTTCAACTAAACCTTGTAAAAGAGTTTGCTCCCCTTCTACATCAAGAGGTGTCAATCCACCTAATAGGTCAAGCAACTCTAATCGCTTAGCATCAGAGGTGAAATCAGCAGAACCAATGACAGTAACCAAATCGGATAAACCTGTATGGGCTGTTATATACTGATCTCCTAGTATATCATTACCCACACTATCTTTAGAAGCATCTACACTATCTTTAGACCCATCTAAATTATTTGTAGTCGCATTAATCTCATTAATAAAAAGCGCGACAGGCACATTATTTTGTTTCAACAGGCCTAACCAGTGCATATCATCGGAGGTTGGCTCTTCATCGGTACGAAGCACATAAACAGCCAAGTTAATTTTTTTCACAACCTCTTCTGTTTTCTCCATGCGCAATGTACCTAATTCAGTTGTATCATCTATACCAGCAGTATCAGTAATCACCACAGGGCCAAGTGGCAAGATCTCCATAGCTTTGCTTACTGGATCTGTTGTAGTCCCTGCCACATCGGACACTAACGATACTGGCTGACCAGTTAACATATTGATCAATGTAGACTTACCGGCATTACAACGGCCAAAAAAGCCAATATGTATGCGGTTTGCCTTAGGTGTTTGTTCCATAACCTATCCTTGTTACTTAACCTTCACATATATTACAAATATATTATAAAGCTTCTGATAAATTATCTAATAACTTATCATATTATTTATTATAATCTCTTTAGAATACAGTAAAAGCGCAGCCCGTAGACTACACTTTTACCGCAGATTGTTATTATTACTATTACTATTGCTTTTGCTTTTGCTTTTGCTTTTGCTTTTGCTTTTGCTTTTGCTTTTGCTTTTGCTAGCCAATTATACTCTAAACTCTATTGTTTCCGCATCTTCTGTTTGATCTTGCCCATCCATATATGCAATAAGTCTTTCTAATTCAGCTTCAGAGGAGAAAGCAATTTCAATTTTTCCTTGTACCTTTTTGCCTGCACGGAATTTAATATTCACAGGAGACCCTAAGCTTAGTTTTAAACGGTCCATTAGAGCACGAACCTCTGCCGTATTTTGAGGTTTACCAGTCTTTGCTTTAGACGATTTATTTTGCATAGACTTAACAAGGGTCTCTGCTTGTCTAGCACTTAGCTCACCCTCTTTAATACGTTCAGCTGCTTCCATTTGTTGAGCTGCGCTTCTTAATGCTAATAATGGACGAGCTTGACCAACCGTTAAATCACCTTCGATAAGATCCTTTTGTACAGAATCACATAATTTTAAAAGACGAACCATATTAGCAATATATGAACGGCTACGGCCAAGACGAGCGGAAATCATTTCTTGCGTTTGCTTATAAGTATCCATCAATCCTTGATAAGCCAATGCTTCTTCAATGGGATCTAATCCTTCTCGTTGTAGGTTCTCTACAAGAGCAACCTCTGTCATTTCTTCGGTATTATATTTTTTAACAATAACTGGTACTGTTTTCAATCCAGCAATCATAGCAGCACGATAACGGCGCTCACCAGCCACAATTTGATATTTATTCTTTTGTTTACGAACTACAATAGGTTGGAAAATACCAAGATTCTTAATTGATTCAGCCAATGTAGCTAGACTATCTTCATCAAAACTTTTACGAGGTTGATCTACATTTGGAACTAGCTCAGAAATCGGTAGTTCATGTATCTCCTTATCAGGCAATACAGACTCTACAGAGTCAACCTTCATTAAATTCTCAAGGCCCTTCCCCAATCCAGACGCTTTGCTTTTTTTGCTTTTAATTTCTCTTGGCATACAACTAACCTCTCTCGGACTTACAAATATTTACAAATTTAAAATATGTAAATCACAAAAACCACCAAAAACTAATATTCTTAGCATTAGATACATACATATAACAGATACTTATTACCTTTAGGTACTTACTTCGCTTTTGTGTTTATTGAGCTTTAATACTTATTTATCTCTAGTGCTTATTTAGTTTTAGATGCTTTAATTACCTCTTTAGCTAATTTCGTATATACATCAGCACCTTTGGATTTTGGATCATATACAATGATTGGCTCCCCATAACTAGGTGCCTCACTTAAACGTACATTACGAGGAATAATTGTTTTATATACTTTATTGCCAAAGAATTTTTTTACTTCATCGGCTACTTGAATCGATAAATTTGTGCGGCCATCAAACATAGTCAATAGCACGCCTTCAATTTCAAGATCCTTATTTGATGTTTGTTGTACAATTGTTATCGTTTTAACTAATTGACTAACCCCTTCCAATGCGTAAAATTCACTTTGAATCGGAATCAATACACTATCAGCAGCAGTGAAGGCATTTAATGTTAATAACCCGAGAGATGGTGGACAATCAATAACGATAAAATCATATGTATCTCTTACTGACGCTAATGCTTTTTTCAACATTGTTTCACGTGAAACAACGGAAACTAGTTCTACTTCAGCACCAGCTAGTTGAATTGTTGCAGGCGCCACAAATAGGTTTTCAAGCATTGTAGGTTGTACAATATCAGCAATTGGTTCTCCATCAATTAGAACATCATGCACACAGAGCTCTAAATCATCCTTTTCAATACCTAACCCAGAACTAGCATTACCTTGTGGATCCAAATCAACCAGTAATACTTTTTTACCTGCATCAGCTAAACAAGCACTCAAATTTACTGATGTTGTAGTTTTACCAACACCGCCTTTTTGATTAGTAATAGCTATAACTTTGCCCACCTAATTCACCTCACATCTTCGTTCAAAATATTTCTTTTCCATTATAACATAAAACAATGCTAATTACGGTATTTATAAATCAAATTCTCATTAATTTTTTATCTACTATATTATTTTATTTATCTACTACATTTTTCCCACTTACATTTATATTACGCACATAAACTTATAGGTAAATAACTTCATTAATATAATTACAACACTTATTTTTTATTGTTTCACGTGAAACATAGCAATTTATTCCTTTACTATATAGTACAACACAAAATAAGAAAAATTACATCAAATGTTTTATAAGTTTTACGATTAAATGTTTCACGTGAAACATTTAAGGATTAAAATCTAACGCAAAAATTAAGTTATAAAATTAATAAAAAATTTTACAGTAAAAAATTATCATATTAATATAAATCTATACCAATAGACAAATATACACAAAATTATTTTATATCATCTTTTTTATTTATAGAACAACACCATTAGCGAAAGGTATAAAGTAATCAACTTTTGATCGGTAACATTATATATAACAATAATATACGAAATGTAATTTACTATACTAATATTAATATACTTATATACTCATCACAAACTATTAGATTATATTTAACAAATTGTTTCACGTGAAACATTAAGATTAACATTAAGTACATAAAAACTTCATCGATAATAACTTTTACGATCAAAAAATCATTTTGATATAACTTTAAACTATACCTATATACTACTAAATTATATGAGAATACAGACCCCATATACTTTGACAGGTATTATTCATATCTATATACTATTAGTTAGATAGTAATTAGATTGATAATCTTAAGAGTCTAGAAAAATCACTCTATAAGATTTATATATACAATTAATAACAGTAAGCACACGCTCTACGGACACGCAGAGCTTTTTATTTTGAAGAGGAGGCGTTTCTATGCCCATCTATAACGGAATGCTTCCTGCCATCGATAAAGCAGAAGTAAAACGATACGCAGGACTTCGTCACGCTGAGGATTTCCCACAAAACTATGTTGACGAAGCATGTAAGGAAATCCAATTATTGGCTACACCTAGGGGTGTATATCAAGAATATGATTACGATGCAGAAACAAAAACAATTTTAAGCAATCCACCGCTTAAAATTGAAGGGTCTATCATTGAAAAACATCTAGAAAAATCTACTAAAGTATACGTATTAGGTGTAACAGTTGGAGAAGATGTAGAAATTCGTAGTGAGCAGTTATTTAAACAAGGTAACTATACGGTAGGCTTATTACTTGATGCAGCAGCCACAACTGCTGTAGAACAGGTAGCTGATCAGGTAAACGAAGTAATCAATACAATTGCTAAAAAACAAGGCTATAAGCCAACTTGGCGTTTTAGCCCTGGTTATGGCAACTGGCCACTAGAAATTCAACCACAATTAGCTAAAATTATCAAAACAGAGATGATTGGCTTACAAGTAACAGAGAACTATTTATTATTCCCACGTAAGTCTGTAACGGCTATCATCGGTTTAATGCCAGCAAACGAAGATATTAAAACTAAACGAGGCTGTACATCTTGTTCACAACAAAACTGTGCATCTCGAAAATTACCAGAGAAGGCAACAGTCAACACCCAAGATGGGGGAGAAGAGGAAGGTAGTAAAACCACTGCCGACATTTCTGGTATTGCCATGAAGGGGCAACCAATACAATAGTGTTTCACGTGAAACATTGTAATTTAGGATGTTAAAGGAAGATGTTTATGTATATATTTGACGGTGCTATGGGCACAATGCTTCAAGCGGCAGGCTTAGAAGAGGGCTATTGTCCAGAGCTATTTAATATTGAAAGACCAGAAGTAGTAAAGGATATTCATGCACAATATTTACTTCATGGCAGTGATGTAATCACTACCAATACATTCGGTGCTTGTGGTCTTAAATTAGAAGATTATGATTTACAGGATCGCGTAAGAGAAATCAATATTGCAGCTGTGAAGGTAGCAAAAGAAGCCATTGCAGAGAATAAACCAACTGCTCGTGTAGCAGGTTCTATGGGTCCTACAGGCCGTTTTTTACAACCATTAGGCAATATGAGCTTTGACTCTATCTATGATACATATCGTGAACAAGCCGAAGCATTAATCGAAGGTGGCGTTGATTTTATTATCATTGAAACTATCATCGACGTACAAGAAATGCGTGCCGCTTTATTAGCCTCTTTAGATGCTCGTGAAGCAGCAGGGAAGACAAAAGATGATGTACAAATCATCTGTCAATTTTCTTTTAGTGAAGACGGTCGTACTATTACAGGTACACCACCAGCAGTAGCAACTACTATCGTAGAAGCTATGGGTGCAGATATCATTGGTATCAACTGTTCCCTTGGACCTGAGCAAATCACACCACTTATCGAAGAGATTGCAAGCGTTACAAATTTACCAATAAGCTGTCAGCCAAATGCTGGTATGCCTCAACTAATTAATAAACAAACTGTATTCCCACTCACAGCAGAAGAAATGGGTCCATTAATGCTTGCTATCGTTGATGCAGGGGCTAGTTATGTTGGTGGCTGCTGTGGTACAACACCAGCTCATATTCAATCTATTTCCAATGCTGTGAAAGCGCACACCCCAAAAGAACGTGCCCACATTGCACCTAAAACAATTATTACAAGCCGTACTAAACTTTTAGAGTTGGGCCATCATACAAAACCACTTATCATTGGCGAACGTATTAACCCAACTGGCCGTAAAGTCCTTGCTCAAGAATTACGCGATGGCTCTTTCATCCGTGTTAAACGTGATGCGTTGGATCAAGTAGAAGCTGGCGCAGATATCCTCGATGTAAACATGGGCGTAGCTGGCATGGATCAATCGCCCTTAATGGAACGTGCCATTTTCGAGTTATCCATGCTCGTGGAAACACCTTTATCCATTGATACATTAGACCCAGCAGCTATGGAAATAGCTCTTAAAAACTATCCAGGCCGTGCCCTCATTAACTCTGTAAATGGGGAGGAGGAGTCTATTACTCACGTAATGCCTTTGGCTAAACGGTATGGTGCAGCATTGCTTTGCTTGCCAATCTGTAGTGGTGACTTACCTGAAAAAGCAGAGGACCGCGTTGCTTTAGCTGAAAGCATCGTAAATCGCGCTTACGGTTATGGTCTTCACCCACATGATTTATTACTCGATCCATTAGTATTAACACTTGCCAGTGGTGAAGATAGTGCACGCCAAACATTGCGTACGCTACAGTTATATAAAGAAAAATTTGGCTTCCCCACAGTAATGGGCTTGTCCAATATCTCCTTCGGTATGCCTCAGCGTCCATATTTGAACGGCCAATTCTTAACAATGGCCCTCGCATGTGGCTTAACAACACCGATTATGAATCCACTCAATTATCCAGCCAAAAAAGCATTTGTATCTAGTACTACCTTACTAGGCTGGGACCCAGGTTCTGCTGAATTTATTAAAGAATACGGCTATGAAGACGAAACTACCGCTCCTGGTAACACTGCTCCTAAAGGGCCAGATAAAAAATCCTTCGATAGTAATGATCCTTTAGCCAATATTCGCGCATGTGTAGAACAAGGCGAAAAAGAAGCTATCATTGATCTTGTAAAAAAAGCCTTAGCAGATGGTATCGATCCATTAGATCTTACGAAAAAAGGCTTATCTGAAGCGATGAACGTAGTGGGGGATAAGTTTGGTTCTGGTAAGTTATTCTTACCACAAGTAATGCTTGCTGCTGAAACAATGCAGGCTGCTTTCAACACCATTAAAGAAATTATTCCTGCTAGTGAAAGCTTAGATAAAGGCACCGTTGTCGTAGCTACAGTTAAAGGCGACATTCACGATTTAGGTAAAAATATCGTAGCAGCATTGCTCGAAAACAATGGTTACAAAATCGTCGACCTTGGTAAGGACGTTGACCCAGAAGTTATCGTACAAGCCATTAAAGATAACAAAGCTGCCCTCGTTGGCATCTGTTCCTTGATGACGACTACCATGCCACAAATCGACAATACTATCGCTGCTATCCGTGCAGCAGGCCTTAAAACTAAGGTCATGGTTGGTGGCGCCGTAGTATCTCAAGACTACGCAGACCAAGCAGGTGCAGATATCTACGCTAAGGACGGTATCGCTGCTGTTAACCATGCTAACGATTTCTTTGAAACACTAGAAAAATAATGTATAGTAACGAGGTACATGATGACATTAAGAGAAAAACATCAACAAGGGCAGTTCACCATTACTGTTGAATTGGATCCTCCTAAAAGCAGTTCTGCAGAAAAGACCTTCGAACAAGCAGCCCGTTTGAAAGGGAAGGTGGATGCTATCAACATCGCTGATAGCCCTATGTCCAAAATGCGCATGAGCCCAATTTCTCTTTCTTATTTGTTACAACATAACAAAGAAATTGAAACTATTTTCCACCTTACATGCCGCGACCGTAATATTATCGGATTGCAATCTGAATTACTCGGTGCAGCAGCGTTGGGCGTGCATAATATTTTAACTCTCACTGGTGATAAACCAGATAATGGGGACCATCCATTTGCACAATCCGTATTTGAAGTCGACTGTATGGGACTACTCAACATCGCTAAGACATTAAATGCAGGCAAAGACCTTGCAGGTAATGACCTAGACGCACCTACAAACTTCTACATCGGTGCCACTGGTAATCCTGGTGCTCCAGATTTAGAGATTGAACGCCAAAAATTAGCTGCTAAAATTCAAAATGGCGCTCACTTTGTACAAACACAACCAATTTACGATTTAGAACAGGCAAAACACTACATTGACAAGATGTCTGAATTCGATGTACCTATCATGCTAGGTTTGATTCCACTTAAAAGCTTTAAAATGGCTACATACCTCCATGAAAAAGTGCCTGGAATCAATCTTACTCAAGAAATCTTGGACCGCATGGAAAAAGGTGGTAAAGAAGCGGGTACAGAAATCGCAATCGAAACACTTGAACAAATCAAGAAAATGGCAGCAGGCGTACATATTATGCCTTTAAATGATATCGATACAACATTATATATTATTGACCACGTATAAAGTCATTCTGAGATTAACATAAAACACCTTTCCCACGACCTCCATAGTGAACTAAGTCGTTCTTAGGGAAAGGTGTTTTATATGTATCTTTATCTCCACCCCATATAGTGAACAAAATATATAATTTTGTCGTAAACGATATCATTTAATAGATATAGGGTGGGGGAGGGAATACGAACTAATTCGTTACTAAGAAAAGGAAAAGAGGATGCAGATCTAAGATTTGCATCCTCTTTTCCTTTATGTAGCAATATAGCATGGGGTTTAGTTATATTAATTTATATTAGTTTCTACGCCTAAATCATTAACTGCTATACTAACGGTTTGTCTTTGATTTCTTTTGGTTTTCGTGGATATTGTTTTGGTGTTTTTCCAATTTTCTTTATATACACGATTGCTCGTTTATCCTCTAAGGTTGGCAAAGTAACGGTCCTTACTTCTTCGATAGTAGCTTTTAGTGTGCTAAGGGCTTTATTAGATTCTTTCACTTCTTCTTCGTAGATAGCGCCTTTTAAAGCAACGACGTAGCCACCTTCTTTTACATATGGTACAGTCCATTCTAAAAGAATCGGCAAGCGTGCCACGGCACGGCTCGTAGCAATATCAAAGCTTTCACGGTAATCTTGATGGCTCAAATCCTCCGCACGTCCGTGTAAGATAGTACAGTTCGTCAGTTTTAGTTTATCTATAACCGATTCCAAAAAGGTAAGCCGCTTTTTCAAAGAATCAAACAGAGTAACCTTGAGGCTACGGTCATAGATAGCCAATGGAATACCAGGGAAACCTGCACCGGTACCAACATCGATAATCGTCATGCCAGATTTGATAATTTCAGAATCATAACAGGACAGGGAGTCAATCATGTGCTTAACCACGACCTCTTTCATATCCGTAATACCCGTTAGATTGAGATATTTATTTGTTTCAATCATATGCGCATAATACATGTAAAAGTCTTTTGCTTGCTCTTCCGTACAAGGCAAGCCAAAATGGCTCATTTGCTCCATCATGTACAAAATAAATTCAGACTGAGGTGCTATAGGCACATCGTATTTTTCTTTCATAAGTACTCCTAATGAATTGTCTAATATGTATAGGACAATAAGATCTGTAGGAAATATCTTTTAAAATCTGTAAGAAATATCTTCTAAAAAGTTCATATAAAATGCATGTTATTACATGCTATTTTTATTTACTTCTGTTGTATTGTTCGAGTTGGATCAACAAAACAGATACGTCCGCAGGGGATACACCAGAGATACGGCTTGCTTGGCCGATGGAGTGAGGGCGAATTTTGTTGAGCTTTTGTTGAGCTTCAAGGGAAATGCCCTTGATTTGTGTATAGTCCCATTCTTTTGGAAGAATTTTTTCTTCTAGTTTACGAACCTTATCGACTTGCTCCATTTGCTTCTTGATGTAACCTTCGTAGGTAATGGAAATGTCAACAGCTTCCTCTACATCAGGTGTATAGCGTTTCAAACCAAATGCATCGGCTACGATAGCATAAGAAAGTTCGTTACGTTTTACTAAATCATAAGCGTGAATACCTGTTCTAATAGGTGCTGTACCTAAACTTTCAAGCAAAGCTTGTGTTTCCTTGGATGGATTGACAGGTGTATTTCGTAACATGTCCATTGCTTCTTCGATAGCAGCTTTCTTGGCTGTAAATTTGGCCCAACGATCATCTTTTACAAGACCGATTTCACGGCCTTTTTCCGTAAGACGCATGTCTGCATTATCTTGACGAAGCAATAAGCGGTATTCACTGCGGCTTGTCATCATGCGATACGGTTCATTTGTACCTTTTGTTACAAGATCATCGATGAGAACACCGATGTACGCTTCAGAGCGAGCAAGGATAAACGGTTCTTTACCTTCAAGCCACAATGCTGCGTTGATACCAGCCATGAGGCCTTGAGCAGCCGCTTCTTCATAGCCAGATGTACCATTGGCTTGACCCGCAGAGTAGAGACCTTCAATATGTTTCACTTGAAGTGCTGGTGTCAATTGTGTTGGATTCAAGCAATCGTATTCAATAGCATAGGCAGGGCGCATAATTTCAACATTCTCAAGCCCTGGGATGGTACGCAAGAATGCATATTGTACATCCATTGGAAGGGATGTACTCATACCTTGAACGTACATTTCATTTGTACCTGTACCTTCTGGTTCTACGAATAATTGATGGCGTTCTTTATCGGCAAAGCGCACTACTTTATCTTCGATGGAAGGGCAGTAACGAGGGCCTACGCCTTCGATTTTGCCACTATACATAGGAGCGCGGTGAATATTGCTATGAATGATTTCGTGCGTTTCTTTGTTAGTATAGGTCAACCAGCATACATCTTCATTACGGTTAATCCATTCATCCATAAAGGAAAATGCGTGATGATGTGCATCGCCTTCTTGAACTACCATATTTTCGAGGTTTAAAGTACGTTTATCTACACGTGCTGGTGTACCCGTCTTAAAGCGCATCAATTCAACACCATTATCGAGCAAGGATCGAGAGAAATGTTCTGCTACACGTTGGCCATTTGGACCGCCCACATAATCGATATCGCCGATGAGGATTTTACCTTTCAAATAGGTACCTGTACAAAGAATTACCGCCTTAGCGCCATAAACTTCACCAAGTTCCGTAACGATACCTGTGACCTTGCCATCCTCAACCTTAAGCTCAGTCACCATGATTTGCTTAACATTGAGATGATCTGTATTCTCCAATGTTTGTTTCATCAAATGTTGATATTTAATCTTGTCGGATTGACAGCGCAAAGAATGAACGGCAGGTCCTTTGCCCATATTGAGCATACGCATTTGGATAGCCGTAGCATCCGCATTGATACCCATTTGACCGCCTAATGCGTCAACTTCGTAAACAAGATGGCTTTTACCAGGACCACCCACGGCAGGGTTGCACGGCATAAGCGCAATATTATCTAAACTGATAGTCGCCATCAACGTGCGATGACCCATGCGAGCAGTAGCGAGAGCCGCCTCACAACCAGCATGACCACCGCCGATGACGATGACATCATAATTATCTACTGTGTACATATTAATTTCCTTATATTTGTTACTTATCTTATTGTGAAAGTTTAAATCATTTCCCTAGACAAAAACGACTGAATAGTTCGTCGATCATGGATTCTCGGATGGTATCGCCTGTGATGTCGCCTAGTAGTTCCCAGGCACTGCGCAGATCGGTAGCTACAAAGTCTACAGGCATGCCCATATCGATGGAGGAGAGGGCTTGTTCGACTTGTCCCTTTGCTTGTTCCATAAGGCTAATGTGGCGCACGTTACTAATCATGGCGCTGTTGTCTTGTTTTACGCGACCGCCGTAGACGAGTTCTTGCACCCATTTGGAAAGAACTGCAGAGCCTTCACCTTCTTTAGCACTGATGCGTTCTATGGCTGTAAAGGTGCCGTGTTCTTTAATATTTTCATCTGTAACGACTTGTGCCACGTCGGACTTATTGAGGAGTACGATGGTATTTAAACCGCTCACAGAGGTCAAAATTTCGATTTCTTCAGGGTTTAACGGAGTAGATCCGTCAATAACGCAGAGCACGATGTCTGCTTTGTTGATATAATCACGAGCACGCTCCACACCAAGGGCTTCTACCGTATCTTGTGTGTCCCGAATACCTGCTGTATCAATGAGGCGCAGAGAAATGCCTTCTACGGTCATATATTCTTCTATGCTGTCCCGTGTTGTACCAGGAATATCCGTTACGATAGCGCGGTTTTCGCGCAAAAGAGCGTTCATAAGGCTCGATTTACCTGCATTTGGACGGCCTACAATAACCGTTGTAATGCCATCGCGAATGAGACGGCCTGTATTCGCTGTGGACAAGAGATCCTCCATGGCTTTCAAAATAGGCTCTAGCTGTTCACGAACCTCTTGGCTCGTTACGTCCTCGATATCCTCCTCAGGATAGTCGATGGTTACCTCTAAATGAGCAATCATGGCAATGAGCTGTTCTCGCACATCTTTCACAAAGGACGAAACAGTCCCATCTAGCTGAGATACAGCGAGGGAGAGGGAGTCCTCCGTTTTCGCTTCAATAATATCAATGATCGCCTCCGCTTGGGTGAGGTCGATACGTCCGTTCATAAAGGCGCGCTTCGTAAATTCACCGGCCTCAGCCATGCGCACATCATGATTGACGAGAAGTTTCAGAATTTGTCGAACCGGTACAATGCCACCGTGACACTGGATTTCCACCACATCTTCCGCCGTGTATGAATGAGGTCCTTTCATCAATAACACAAGAACCTCGTCGATGGTTTTGTTCGTCGCTGGATCCACAATGGTCCCATATTGAATCGTTCTATTTTGGCGGTCCATCAAAGGAACGGTGCCAACGCTCTTGAACAGGCTATTTACAATAGGAAAACTATCCTTGCCGCTGACCCGAATAATACCAACCCCACCGATGCCGGGCGGTGTCGCAATGGCCGCTATTGTATCATCTATATACATACATATCTCCGTATTTCGATTATCTAGTATTTGTTTTTGTATATGTTCTTCGCCTGTGAAAGTTAAACTAAACTAATCTTTGCATGCGAAGATTAACTTAGGTTAGCTTTCACCATAACCTAAAGAATAAAGGGAACAGCCCTCAAGCAACCGAGGATATCAGTTACTTGAAAGCTGCACCACTATATTTTATTTTTTGTACGAAATCACAACGTGACGGAATGGTTCATCCCCTTCACTGTTGGTAACAACGTTTTTATCCCCTTGAAGGGCAGTATGAATGATTTTACGTTCAAAAGCATTCATCGGTTCTAAGGAAACCTTTTGACGGTTGCGTTTCACCTTAGAAGCCAAACGTTTCGCGAGATTTACCAATGTTTCTTCTCGGCGAGAACGATAGTTTTCCACATCTACCACGATATGGCAGTGGCCAGATACATCCTTGTGAGCCACGAGATTTGTTAAGTATTGAATAGCATCCAATGTTTGACCATGTTTGCCAATCAAAATACCTAAATCTTCGCCGTGTACTTGGAATGTAATCTTGTCTTTGGTCATCATCTTTTCGATAACCACAGTGAGGCCCATTTGTGTAAACACATCATCAAGGAATTGTTTACCTTTTTCAGCAATTTCTTGTTGATCTTCTTTTGAAAGTTCCTTTTTAGAAGGTTTTTCCGTTACAGTACTTTCAGAAGTTTCAACTGCTGTATCTTGTACTTCTGTTTCGCTTGTTGCCACTGGTTCGGAAGCAATAGCTACAGATTGTTCTTCTGCGTTAGCTACTTCTTTTGTAGTAGCAGATTGAGCCAAAGCAGTGAAGAATAAGCGAACAACTGCTGGTTTACGACCAATGCCTAAAAATCCACTAGAAGGTTGTTCTAAGACTTTAGTTTCTACCAATTCTTGGCCTTCAGCGGCTAATTGAGCTACACCTTTAGCAATGGCATCTTCAATGGTTTTAGCAGATACATCGATAAATTCCATAATTGCCTCCTACTTAGCGTTCAAATTTTTGTAAATGAAATGCTGTTGAATCAATTGGAATACGTTAGAAACTACCCAGTAGATAACGAGACCAGATGGGAAGCTCAAAGAAATGTAACCAATGAATAAAGGCATAAAGATTGTCATAATCTTTTGTTGTTGCGCAGCTGCACCAGTTGCACCATTACTAGTTTGACGAGACATAACCCATGTGGATAATGCACTCAAAATAGGTAAGATATACATTGGATCTGGATCGCCAAGGCTAGGCAACCACAAGAATTGTACAAAGTTTGGATCGTATGGGTAATCTTTCAAAGCCCAGTAAATCGCGATCAAGAATGGCATTTGTACCAACAATGGCAAGCAACCAGCCAATGGGTTAACGCCCATTTCTTTGTACAATGCACCCATTTCTGCTTGCAGTTTTGCAGGATCGTTTTTGTATTTATCTTGCAATTGTTTCATGCGAGGCTGCAATTCTTGCATAGCCTTCATGGATTTGATTTGCTTAACAGTAAGTGGTGCCAAAATCGCTTTAATAACGATTGTTAAAAGGATAATAGCCACACCGTAGCTTGGATAACCTATCATTTGAGTCAATTGGAACGCATAAGTTACCAATGTGCTCATTAAATCAACGATAGGTTGGAAAATACCACTTAAAAAGTCCATTGTTTCTCCTTTTTCATACAGTCCGAAATCGTCCTTTGCGCATCTATATATCGTTATGGTATGGTCTAAATTTCATCCATACAGATGCTCAGGTATTTCCAAAACTGTGCTCGATGGTGATGGTGAAAGTAACTTTCACAGAACACATCCAGCCTAATCCCACGTGGGTTAGGGAACTGGATCATAGCCACCCTTATGGAAAGGATGACAACGAAGAATGCGTTTTAAACCCATCCAGCTACCTTTCAAAGGACCATATTTTTCGATGGCCTGCAGAGTATATGTGGAACATGTCGGATAATAACGGCAACATCCAGGTTTTAAGGGAGATATGGCGAGCTGATAAAACCTAATTAAAAGTCGTAAAAGCATGGTTATACAGCGTTTCATGGAAACCTCCATATACACAAAAAGGACCAAAGCCTCTAACTTGTGGTCCTATTTATTATTTTGTATCAATAATTTGCTTTTTCGCAAGAGATACAAAATCTCCTTTTCCGCTTTTTCATAGGTAGCGTTTTTCAGAGGGCCACGTCCAACAATTACGATATGATACCCTTCGCGAATGGCGTGCTGATTGAGGCGATATACCTCTTTCATCAGGCGTCTAGCTCGGTTGCGCTCCACTGCACAACCAACCTTTTTACCGGTTACAAAACCAATGCGCGTAGGTTGCTTTGCCACGGGCATACGATACAGTACACACATACGGCCTACTTCGTATTTTCCGTGCTTATACACAAGGCGATATTCATTATTGTGCGTCAGTCGTCTTGCTTTATCAAGGCAATAATCCATATGCATTGTCCTTAAGTCCTAAGAATAGAAAAACTTGGCAGCAGCGCCAAGTTTTTTCTCCTGCCTAACAGCTATTATATTATGCAGATAAGCGTTTTCTGCCTTTTGCACGTCTTCTTTTCAAAACGAGACGGCCACCAATAGTTTTCATGCGTTCACGGAAACCATGGGTACGTTTTCTCCAAAGAGTATTTGGTTGGTAAGTACGTTTCATTAGTAAAACACCTCCTCGTCATTCTGTATTGTTTTACTTATACCATAACAGGGTAATTATAGAGGTAAAACGTAAATTTGTCAATCATTTAGGGCTATTCTGAAAGACTTTCATGTGGATTTTACTTAAATCCGATAGAACTTAAAACTGATACTACTTTTATAGGGGGAGGAATAGATGTGGTTTTTTCCCTCCATACTCATCGTAAGTCGGTCAAAAATCCACATCTATTCCTGCTCCTAACACACTCTAATGACTACTCATACACCTACCACCAGTATAAAAAGTAGTATCAGTTTTTATAGGAAATCTAAAAGTCTTTCAGAATACAGATCTAAGATTTAACAAATCTTACCTTTTAACCTCTTGAGGAGAGAGGAAATGGGAATAATTGATGTTACGTTTCCAGGGGGAGGAATATAGGGCTCCTTCATCGCTCCATACTCATCGTAAAGTCGCTCAAAAGGACCCTATATTCCCTCCCTAAGGCAACCCTAATGTCACCTTCAACACCACTACACGATGTAAACGTAACATCAATTTATCAGCATACAAGAACTCACCATCTCAATCTTTTTATATTTTGACAAATTTACCTTTTGATCTCTAGTTGAAAGGAGAGAGGAATAGATGTGGTTTTCTCCCTCCATACGACACGTAAGTCGGTCAAAAATCCACATCTATTCCGTCCCTAACACTATCTAAATACTACTAAAACACGTATCACCAATATAAAAGTAGTATCAGTTTATATACCAACCTAATAAAAGTCTTTCAGAATACGGATCTAAGGATGTGTTCAAATTTTACCTTTTGATCTCTGGTTGTGGAAAAGGGAAAAGTAGATTCTGTTAATTTCCTCTGACTTCTCTCCCCAATTTTCATTTAAGTTGTGTAGATAACGTTTTATAAACAGGTCTAATGTAGATTACTAAAAGGTATATCTATTACTTTTCCAGTGGTGTGTATAGAAATTATAAAATTATTTGGTTGGAGGAGGGGAAGTGAAACTACTTTTTGAGTGACTTACGTGTCGTATGGAGCGATAAAAGTAGTTTCACTTCCTATCCAAAAAGTAATAGATATACCCAAGGAATTTTAAAATATACATTATAAACAGTTTATAAAAGTTATCCACAGAATAAATGACAAACTAGTGATTTTTTGGTACAATCATAACTGAAATTAGGAAAAATTATATATTTTTATAGGTTTTTGATGGATAACTTTCGAGGTTATCCACATTTTTTCTCTTTTAGTTTATAAAAACTAAAAAGTCAGTAATTATCTATATAAAATAGACTTTTATTTTTACTTATTCACAGGTTATACACAAGTTATTCACAGGAATAATAGGTTTTTCCACAGCTTTTACAATAGTTATGCACATTATTCCTAAAGTTATACACATTTATCGCAATAGTTATTCACAAGAGGCACGTCATGCAATCATTTGATTTAAATAATATATGGGAGCATATATTGCAAGAGGCGAAAAAGAATATGCAACATTTACCTGACGCATTGTATTTGCGCGTCACGTCATCGTTGATTCCCATGTCTCTCGAAAGTCATTCAATCCATATTGGGGTCATGCAAACATTTGTAAAAAACTTAATCGACCAGCAGCCGCAAATTAGCAAGGCTTTACAAGATGCGATTACCACGGTCATCGGTTCCCATCGAGATATGGTGTTATTCGATTTCAATCAAGAGAGTGTAGATACTACCTTTGTTGATGAAAGTCTCATCGATACGCCAGTTGTGGCACCGCCATTGCCTTTACCACCTATAGTAGAGGAAAAGGCTCATCAAGAGGAGTTTTATAGACCAGTCTATCAAGATCCGGTCTATATCGACCGCGCACCAGCGCCTGTGGAGATTCCAGACGAACCAATGGTAGCGACACCAAAGAAATCTACAGAAACAACGCCAACATTACAGTCTGATAATGTACCTGTGGATTTATCGTTATCTAATCTCAATCCGGCGTACCGTTTTGATAACTACGTAACGGGTAATGCCAACCGTATACCATTTGGGGCTGCACAAAATGTAGCTGAATTTCCTGGTGGAGACTATAATCCGCTCTTTATATATGGTCCATCGGGCCTCGGCAAAACACACTTGATGCACGCCATCGGTAATGCTATCAAGGAAAATCATCCAAATATGAAGGTCATGTCTATTACGAGCGAAAACTTTATGAATATTTTCGTTGAAACATTACAGCGCAACCAAGGTAAATTGTTCCGCAACACATTCCGCAATATCGATGTGCTCATGATTGACGATATTCAGTTCCTTGAAAGCCGTGAAAGTACGAAAACTGAACTGTTTAATACGTTTAATGAATTATTAAATAACAACAAGCAAATCGTACTTACCTCTGATACGATGCCAAACGATATGGAGCAATTCGAAGATCGTCTTCGCTCTCGTTTCCAAGCTGGCTACATTGCCACAATGGAAAATCCAGATTTAGAAACGCGCATTGCCATCTTCAGGTCACTGCTCGAACGAGAATATAAAAAGAATCGCATTATTCGCATCGATAATGATTCAATTAACTACGTAGCATTGCAATTTAGCGAAAACGTCCGCGTATTGCAAGGTGCTTTTACCAAGCTCATCGGTACAGCATCCATCGATCAACGTCTCGAATCTATCGACCTAGAATACACAAAACACGCCTTGGCGGGCCTCATTCATACCGAAGAGGTGAATATGGTTAATATTGAAAGCATCCAGAATTTTGTAAGTTCTTATTTCAATATTAAAAAGCAAGACCTACTCGGCAAGAAACGAAAAGCCCAATTCGCATTTCCACGGCAAATCGCCATGTATCTATGCCGCGATATGATCAATGAAAGCTATCCTCAAATCGCAGCAGCTTTTTCTCGTGATCATACGACAATTCTCCATGCGTACGATAAAATAACGAAGGAAATTGAAAAAAACGAAGAAACTAAACGAATGGTTGCAGAAATTAAACAGAAATTAACAACCTGTGGATAACTCTGTGGATATACGGTGAATAACTTTGTGGATATCCTAAAACTCATACTTTGATGTTAATATGTGGATAAGTAGGTACAAACTATCAACATAGTTATACACAACTCATAATTCACACAGTTAGTAGCGCCAAATCACTTTTACACATATAAACAGGCCCCTACTATTACTACTACTAAAACTAACAAACAATCAAAAAACCAGTAGAAATAGATCTACAGTAGAATATCTATAGAGCATCTACGATAGTAAACATTGAATATTACAAACAAAGCAAGTAATTATTAGTGCTTTTACAATATATAAAAATCATAAAGGAGTAACATATGCATATTACATTCCCAAAAGCAAATCTCCAAAAAGCAATTAACGTATTGCAAAAGGTATCTCAAAATAAAACAAGTTCCAACTTACCAGGCGCTATTTACATGACTACAAAAAATGGTCAAGTAGAATTGCAAGGTAACGACTTTGAACTCGGCATTCGCTTAACCATCGATGGAGACATTAAAGAACCTGGTACTTTAGTGGTAGGTTCCCGCTATTTCCAAGAATTAATTCGCAAATTACCTGGCGATACTATTGAACTTTACAAACCAGAAGACGGAAATTCTTTAACCATCACATCTGGATCTTCCGAATTTAATCTTGTTACATTACACCCAGATGATTTCTCCTTGGTGGAACAAATTCATGACCAAGATCATGTAAACATCGATAGCTTTGCTATGAAAGAACTCATCGATTTAACAAATTATGCAGCTGCTACTGATGAAGATCGTCCTGTATTTACCGGTGCTCTTCTCGAAATCAAAGAAAACGAAGTGACTATGGTTGCTACCGATACACACCGTATGGCTGTTAAAAAAATTACAATTGATGAACCAGCAACGACTCCAATGCGTGCTATCATTCCTACAAAAACGTTAGCTGAAGTATCTCGTTTATTACCAACAGATAATCCAGCCATGATCAATATCATTTGGAATCGCACACAAATCGTATTTAATTTTGAATCTATTTATATTATTTCTCGCTTAATCGAAGGCACGTATCCTGAATATGAAAAGGTAATTCCTTCCCAATTCGATTCTAGCGCTGTAATCGACCGCCGCGAATTCGCTGGTGCTGTTGATCGCGTATCCTTATTGGCTAAAGACATCAGCTATAACGTAATTCGTTATGATTGGTCTGAAAGCAATGTCACATTGTCTACTCAAAATACTGAAATCGGTATGGCTAAAGAAGACGTAGCTGTTGAATTTAAAGGTACACCTTTTACAATCTCCTTCAATGGTCGTTACATCTCTGATATTTTGCGTCACAGCACAGGAGATAATATTCACTTGTTCTTAAAACAAAATGGTCCTGTTGTCATTCGACAAGACAATAATCCGAACTATACATATGTAGTAACACCAGTTCGCACGAATGCTTAACCTTTATCACTTTAGGAGAACATTATGAAAGAGCAACAGCAGGTACCCATTCATACGAAGTACATTCAAATTGATCAGTTGTTGAAGTTAGAAGGCATCATTGAAACAGGTGGTCAAATTAAATCTTTCATCGATGAAGGCATCCTTACCTTGAATGGTCAGATCGTAACGGAAAAACGCAAGAAATGCCGCGTTGGTGATGTAATTTCTTGTGAAGGTCTCGATGTAGACCTCATAATTACACAAGAGGAGGCATAATCGGTGAGAATTGACTCACTGCAATTATTCCAGTTTCGTAATTATAAGGATGTACAGATACAGTTTAACCCTGAGATTATCGTTCTGCACGGCACCAATGGGGCTGGTAAGACGAATATCCTCGAATCGATTTATGTTGGTACGATTGGTAAAAGCCATCGTACTAACGATACATCGGATATGCTCATGTTTAATGCTGAAGAAGCAGGCATAGTTGTAAAATTCGAGAAAAAAGATACGCCTCAAAAGGTAAATATTAAATTATTTCGCCAAGGGGCCAAGGATATTCGTTTAAACGACACAAAAATATCTCAAAAAGAACTGATTGGTACATTAAATACAGTTATCTTCTGTCCTGAAGATTTACAGCTCATCAAGGGAACTCCTTCGGGACGTAGGCGATTCCTCGATATGGAAATATCTCAGACCAGCGCTACATATTATCATCAATTGATGCAGTATAATCGGCTGTTACAGCAACGTAATGCAGTCCTAAAAGAATATAGAGGAAAGAATACTATTCCTCTTGAAGAATGGGATTTGCAGCTAGCAGATATGGCGAGTTTTATCGTAAAGAAACGATTAGAAAGCTTAAAAAAAATCAATTTGCTCATCGATTTGATGAATCGTAAATTGACAGGTGGCCTTGAGAATTTAACCATCGGTTATGAACAGCCGTATATGGACAATGGTTCATTGGAATATACAAAGGAAGGCTTTTACGAACGTATAAAAGCAGCGTTGCCGCAGGATCGTCATCGTTTAAGCACTAGTGTGGGTCCTCATCGCGATGATTTAAAATTCTTTTCCGATGCGATGGATTTAAAGAAATTTGGATCGCAAGGGCAGCAACGAACCGCTGTATTGTCCTTAAAGTTGAGTGAGCTTGAGTTTATCAAGTCAGAGGTAGGAGAATATCCAGTTCTTCTCTTGGATGATGTATTGAGCGAACTTGATGAGTCGAGACGAGCGAATTTATTGCAGTTTATTCATAAACGAATTCAAACATTTATTACCACTACAGATATTCACGATTTTAAAGATTTGAAATCCGTTCAATTTATTTCTTGTGAAGGGGGACAGGTTCAGTATGGACAGCCTTGATCTTTGTTTACCAAAGGCCTTAGCAGAACTAAATTTACTGGAACAATACAAATTAAATACCCTCGTTCACAAGTGGCGTGATGTAGTGGGCGATGTTATCGCAGATCATACAAAAATTGTGTCTATTAAGCCTCCAGACATGGTTATCAGTGCAGATAATTCCATGTGGATGCAGGAATTACAAATGCAAAAACGATGTATCATCGAGGCTATCAACAAGTATTACCGCCAAGAGGTAATCACCGATATTCGCTTCATCATGAAACGTCAGAGCTATGTGAAAGTAGAAAATAAAACGTCTCTCACGATTCCTGATGAACAGATTATTACAAAACGTATTAATTTTTCTAATATCGTGCTTTCAAAAGAAGACGTAGACGCCATTGATACATCGTTGAAACAAACGGATAACGAAGCATTAAAAGCTGCTTTCCGGAAAGTACAGATTACGGCTCGAAAGCGAGAAATTTATTTAGAGCAGCAGCATGGATACCATCGTTGTAAACGATGTGGCATGCATATGAAATCTAAAAAGGAAATCTGTCCAATCTGTGAATATGAATTGCATCGAAAACATATTAAGGACATTAAGTCTGTGATTAGAAAATATCCGTACTTTAAATATAGCGACTGTCAGCAATTTATACAGTGTACTTTTACAGACTTTGCAGAAGCGATGCGGGAATCCATATACTTTTACCTGGATAAGATTTATAAAGGATCTATCAATCGCCGTCATATGTTTATGGTGGCCATGCTCATTACCCACAAAAAGCCTGATGAGTTGACGGATCAGCACGTCATCAATTTGTGTAATAAATATCGCTCTAAGTTCCTTGCTGAAGAGGAACAGCGCAAAATCGATGCCCTTAATGGGACATTAGAAAAGTAGAGGGGGCATTCTTATGTACGTTCATATTGGAGATACCATTTCCGTGCCCATAGAATCCATTATTACGATGGTGCATGCCAAGGGCGGAAAGTCCCATAAAAGTCCTATTCATCACTATGAAACGCTAGAATATATCGCCATGGTGCCAGAGGAGCAAATCAAGACATATGTGGTCACAGATGATTGTGTGTATGGATCTGGTATCAGTATTAAGACTTTAATGAGACGGATTGATGAGTTTTATAGTATAATAAAGAGATAAAGTTTAATCCTGTACATGTTTTGTTACTTTATTTCAATCAAGTGCAGTATGATAGATTGTTAGGAGGAGTTTGTTTCATGCCTGAACAAAATTATGGCGCTCAGAATATTCAGGTTCTTGAGGGTCTAGACGCGGTGCGTAAACGCCCAGGGATGTATATTGGTAGTACGTCTGCTCGTGGTTTGCATCACCTCGTATACGAAGTTGTAGATAACTCTGTGGACGAAGCGCTTGCTGGTTATGCTACACATATCGAAGTATCCATCAATCCAGATAACAGTGTTACCGTTGTCGATGATGGTCGTGGTATTCCAACAGGGATGCATGAATCTGGTATGTCTGCGGTAGAGCTAGTATTAACGAAATTGCATGCCGGTGGTAAATTCGGTGGTGGCGGATATAAGGTATCTGGTGGTCTTCACGGCGTAGGTATTTCCGTAGTTAATGCATTGAGTGAATGGACTAAGGTTCAAGTATCTCAAAATGGTATTGTTCAAGAAATTTCCTTTGCTCGTGGTCATAAAACTTCCGAGTTGCACGAAATTGGCAAGGCCGAAGGCACTGGTACTACAGTTATTTTCAAGCCAGATGCAGAAATCTTTGAAACTACCGTATTTAGCTTTGATACATTGAAAATGCGTTTACAAGAATTGGCATTCCTTAATAAAGGCCTTCGCATTACATTGAGCGATTTGCGCTTAGAGGAACCTCGTGTTGAAAGCTTCCACTATGAAGGTGGTTTGGTTTCTTTCATTACCTTCTTGAACGAAAATAAAGAGGCAATTAATCCAACTGTTATCAACATTGAAAATACAAAAGACGATGTTGTGGTAGATGTAGCATTGCAATATAACGATAGCTATAGTGAAAACTTGTTGTCCTTCGTAAATAACATCAATACGATTGACGGTGGTACACATCTATCTGGTTTCCGTGCTGCCTTGACTCGTACCCTCAACGATTATGGCCGTAAATCTGGTTTGATCAAGGAAAATGAGTCCAATCTTTCCGGTGAGGATGTTCGTGAAGGTTTGACAGCTGTTGTTTCTGTAAAAGTTTTGGAACCTCAGTTTGAAGGCCAAACAAAAACTAAACTGGGCAATAGCGAAGTTAAAGGTATTACAGATGTTATCGTGTCTGATGGTCTTAAAACATTCTTTGAAGAACATCCACAAGATGCGAAGAAAATCATCGAAAAAGCAACAATGGCAAGCCGTGCTCGTGAGGCTGCTCGTAAAGCCCGCGACTTAACTCGCCGTAAAAATGCTTTGGAGGTATCTAGCCTTCCTGGTAAATTGGCGGATTGCTCCGAAAAAGACACATCTATGACTGAAATTTATCTTGTGGAAGGTGATTCTGCGGGCGGTTCTGCAAAACAAGGTCGCGATCGTCGTTACCAAGCGATTTTGCCATTGCGCGGTAAGATTCTTAACGTAGAAAAGGCACGCCTTGATAAGATTTTGGCTAATAACGAAATTCGCTCCATGATTACCGCTTTCGGAACTGGTATTGGGGAAGAATTCGATATTACAAAATCCCGTTACAACAAGATTATTATCATGACAGATGCGGACGTTGACGGTGCTCATATCCGTACATTGTTATTAACATTTTTCTACCGTTATATGAAACCATTGGTAGAGGAAGGTCATATCTATATTGCCCAACCACCTTTGTACCAAATCAAGAAGGGCAAGTCTCACTGGTATGTATACTCTGATGCAGAGTTAACTGCTAAACTTGATGAAGTAGGCCGCGATGGTACTACAATTCAACGTTATAAAGGTTTAGGTGAAATGAATCCTGAACAATTATGGGAAACTACAATGAACCCTGATAATCGTACGATTTTACAAGTTAGCTTAGAAGATTCTATCGAAGCTGACAAAATCTTTACGGTTCTCATGGGTGATAAGGTAGAGCCTCGTCGTAAATTTATTGAAGATAACGCGAAATACGTGCGTAATCTAGATTTGTAAGAGGTGACCCATGTCTGAAAATCATAATAGTAACGTAGAGTTTACGTCTAACAAAGATCAACACCTAAAACGGTCCCTAAAAGCTCGTCATATGAATATGATTGCTTTAGGTGGTGCTATCGGTACAGGTTTATTCGTTGCTGGTGGTGAAGTGGTAAGTACAGCTGGCCCTGGTGGTGCTCTTGTAGCTTACGGCCTCATTGGTATCATGGTTTATTTCCTCATGACATCTCTTGGGGAAATGGCTACATACTTGCCAATTCCAGGTTCCTTCGGGACTTATGCAAAACGCTATGTAGACCCTGCTTTTGGTTTTGCCTTAGGTTGGAATTACTGGTTTAATTGGGCTATTACCTTGGCTGCTGAAGTATTAGCAGGGGCGCTTATCATGAAATATTGGTTCCCTGATGTGCCTGCCATCGTATGGTCTGCTCTGTTCTTGCTCATTTTATTTGGCTTGAACTATTTATCTACTCGTTCCTTTGGTGAAAGTGAATATGTGTTCTCTAGCATCAAAGTTATTACAGTATTCGTATTTCTATTCTGTGGCTTTATGCTCATCTTTGGTATCGGTGGTACATCTCCAGGATTTGCAAACTGGACTGTAGGAGAAGCTCCATTTGTAGGTGGCTGGGAATCTATTCTAGCTATCTTTATGGTGGCAGGATTCTCCTTCCAAGGTACTGAACTGATCGGTGTAGCCGCTGGTGAAGCGGAAGACCCTGAAAAGAACGTGCCAAAAGCGATTAATACAATCTTCTGGCGTATTCTATTATTCTATATCGGTGCTTTCACGGTTATCGGTTTCTTGATTCCGTACACAGATCCAAATTTGTTGAACTCTAGTGTAGAGAACGTATCTATTTCTCCATTTACACTCGTATTTGATCGTTTTGGTTTTGCCTTTGCTGCTAGCTTTATCAATGCTATCATCTTAACAGCTGTATTGAGTGCTGGTAACTCTGGTTTGTACTCTTCTACGCGTATGCTGTACGCACTCGCTAAGGAAGGTCAAGCACCTCAAATTTTTGCTAAGTTAAATAAACGCGGCGTTCCAGTGCCTGCGTTAATCTTAACGACAGCAATCGGTTTATTTGCGTTCCTAACAAGCTTTATCGGCGAAGGTACAGCCTATACATGGATTGTTAATATTTCTGGTCTATGCGGTTTCATCGCTTGGGTTGGTATCGCAGTATCTCACTATCGTTTCCGTCGTGCTTTCATTGCACAAGGCAGAGATCTTAGTGAATTGCCATACAAAGCGTGGTTATTCCCAGTTGGCCCAATCTTGGCGTTCATTCTTTGCGTCATCATCATTTGTGGTCAAAACTACTCCGCTTTCACAGGCGATACTATCGACTGGTACGGCGTATCCGTTGCCTACATTGGCTTACCAATCTTCTTCGCAGTGTACCTTGGTTACAAATACATCAACAAAACTAAAGTTGTGCCGTTGAAAGAAGTTAACTTAGACCGCGATTTTGATAGATAAAAATATAAAATTAGACCTGTTCATTATGAAAGTAGTGAACAGGTCTTTTTTTGATGTATAATATGTAAATTTTTGATATATAGTATGTAATTTTTGGAGATACAATATGTAATTGTTTTATGTGAAAGCTATATTTGTTTTTATCTAAAAGTCTTGTTATAATAAATTAAAATATATTGTAATCAATTAGAAAGGATACAATTATGATTATTACTACAACTATGCATATTGAAAACAAACCTGTACAAGAGTACAAAGGTATTGTATTTGGTGAAGTCGTAGAAGGCCGTAACTTTGTGAAAGATTTCATGTCTGGCATTCGCGATATCGTTGGTGGTCGTAGTGGCAGCTATGAAGATTCTTTGATGAATGCGCGCAAAGCAGCTCTCGACGAAATGTCTCAACGAGCTTCTAAATTGGGTGCTAATGCTATTATTGGTGTATCCTTCCAATACAGCACAGTAGGTGCACAAAATGGCATGCTTATGATTACATGCAATGGTACAGCCGTTGTAGTTTAATAAATAATAGACTAAGTCAGATATAATTATTAATATAATCCTAAGGGAAATAAGTAAGTCGTAATGTATTATTGTGACTAAAAAAACAGCAGGGGAAAGCCCTGCTGTTTTTTTATATGATATTTATTAAAAAACCCCCTATAAAAAGTATTAGAAACTTTTATAGGGGGTTTTTTGTATTGTGGTTTATCTATATATCTTATAGATAATAAAAAAGCAGAAATAATTACTGCTTTTTTATTTTACCTTATACCAGCTTGCATACATGACTGGTAATACGATGAGTGTTAGAACCGTCGCCACTAGTAAGCCGCCGCTAAAGGCGATGGCCAATGGGCTCCAGAATACAGATCCCATGAGAGGAATCATGCCTAAAATCGCTGCGATAGCGGTAAGCATGATAGGGCGGAAACGAAGTGTAGCGGAGTTGATAATCGCTTCACGAGGTTCTTGTCCTTCTGCCTTGTGAATTTCGATTTGGTCTAACAAGATAATGGAGTTACGGATGATCATACCCGAGAGGGCGATAATCCCTAGAATAGCCATAAAGCCTAATGGCGTTCTCGTAATATTGAGTGCTAATACAACACCGATTAGTCCCAATGGAGCAGTGAGTAGAGCCATTATCATGAGGGCGATACGCTTTAATTGGAACATGAGGATTGTCATGATTACAAAGAGCATAATTGGCATTGGTGTTAATAGCTTTTGAACGGCTGTTTCACTCTTTTCAGCGGCGCCGTCTAGGTCAATAGAATAGCCTGTAGGCAAGGAATCGCGAATGTCTTGTAAGGATTTGTAAACCTCTTTCGTTTTCGCATTACCCAATACACCTGCTTTTACATTGGCATGCACACTAATGGTTGGCATCATATTGCGATGCCAGATAATACCATCCTCTTGTGTCATGGTAATGGTTGCAATTTGGCTAAGTGGTACATAGGAGCCATTTCCTGTTTGAATTGGCAAGGATGAAAGAGCACTTAAGTTATGTTGCTCATTGTCACCTAAACGGAAGGTAATAGGAATGGTTTGGTTCCCTTCATAGTATTCACCAGATTTAGTACCAGACAATAGACTTTGCAAGTGCAAGGATACAGCATAGCTATCGATGCCGAGTAAACGTGCCTTGTTTGGATCGATGTGAATATTGGCTACAGGTTCTGTATCTGGCCAGTCAAAGGCGATATTTTGTAAGTCTTTATCGTCTTGCATTTTTGCTTTTACTTGGTTGGCAATTTCTTTTACCACTTTTTGATCAGGGCCAGCAATGCGAAGCATAACTGGATATTTAGATGGTGGGCCAATTTGTATAAATTGAGCATTTACGAGAGCTGAAGGAAATTCTTCATTTAAATAAGATGTTAATTCACCATATAGTTTATCCCGATCCTCTAAGGATTTTGTGACGATCACATATTGTAAGAAATTATCTCGTTGCAATTCTGGCTCTAAGGTGAGAACGAAACGCGGAGAACCTTGTCCAATGTACGAGGTAAAGGTTGAAATACGTTCGTCACCTTGCAAATGTTCATCAATGATTTTTGCTTGGTTAGCAGTATACTCGATGGACGAACTTTGAGGGAATTGCATGGATACAATAATTTCATTACGCGTTGATGATGGGAAAAATTCCTGTTTAATCAACGGTAGTGAAAGCAAGGATAAAACGAAGGCACCTAGAGTAGCTAATAAGACTACCTTGTGATGTCCTAGTGCCCAATGTAATAGTTTTTCAAACTTATCATAGAAGGTCACATTGAGCTTGTGCATGATACGGTCTCGTTTAGTCCATTCCGATTCCGGCTTTGGAGCCTTGTTTTCAATGATTTTATAACCCAATACAGGGCTAACGAGAACAGAGGCGAACCAAGATAGGATGAGTGCCATAAATACAACAATGGATAAAGATTTTGTAAACTCTGCTACCATACCTTGTGCCAATGCTAATGGCAAGAAGCCTGCACAGGTAATGAGCGTACCAGATAGCATAGGAAATGCTGTAGATTGGTAAGCAAAGGTAGCCGATTTAAAGTGACCCCATCCTTCTTCGAGCTTAACGCTCATCATTTCTACAACGATGATGGCATCGTCTACGAGGAGGCCTAAAGCTAGAATTAAGGCACCTAAGCTAACTTTATGTAGATAAATGCCACTTTCATACATCAAGATGAACGTCGTAGACACAACGACTGGAATGGTAAGGGCTACCACAACACCTGTTCGTAAACCAAGGGATGCAAAGCTTACGAGCAATACGATGGCGATGGCTTCAAATAAGGATTGAGAGAAATCGCCAATAGATTCCTTAACGATATGGGGCTGATTCGATACTTGCTTGAGTTCGAGGCCGGCAGGAATCGTTTTATTCAATTCTGCTAGCTTTTTATCGATGGCTTCACCAAATTCTATATTATTCCCACCTGCATCCATGGAGATAGCAATACCTATAGCCGGCTTGCCTTCGTAGTAGAACTGAGGACTACTAGGGTCTTGGTAGGTCATGGTTACATCGGCCATGTCACCGAGGCGCAACGTTTGGTTATTGATGCGGATTGGCATATCTCGCACCGCTTGAGGGCTATCGAATAGACCGTTGACGCGAAGATATACATTGTTTGTATCCGTTGTAATCACACCAGCTGGAACCATCATACTTTGCTGTTTAAGCGCTGTTAACAGCTGTTGTGTACTGACTTTATAGGATGCGAGTTTATCCTTGTTTATGGTTACATTGAGGGTTTGCTGTTGAACCCCAATGAGGCTGATTTTTTTAACATTAGGAACAGATAAAAGCTGACGCTTTAAGTCTTCTGCTTGTTGACGCTTTTCTTCATAAGAAAATTCATCACCACTAATGGCATAGATAATGCCATATACATCGTCGAACCTGTCGTTGATGGTCGGTCCTTGAACGCCTGCAGGCAATGATTTCCATTCGTCGTTGATCATATTCCGCGCTTCTTCCCAAGCGGGACGAATCTTATCGGATGGCAAATCCTCTCTTAGATTGATATAAATAACGGATTTGCTGCCATCTGTGAAAGATTTTGTATAATCTACACCAGGAAGGTCGCGTAGTTTTTCTTCGAGTTTGTCCGTTACCTGATTCGACATTTCTTGTGGAGAAGCCCCCGGCCAAGCAACACCGACCACCATGGTGCGCATCGTAAAATCAGGATCTTCCATGCGTCCCATATGGGTAAATGAGAAAATACCGAAGGTGAGGAGCACAGCTATGAAGTAGTAGATAATGGACTTGTGTTTAAGAGCCCATTCGGCTAAGTTAAATTCTTTCATTGACTAACCGCCGTCCCTTCTTGTAATTGTTGGGTGCCTGCGGTGATGACAATGTCGCCCTTAGCTAAACCAGATGTGACGATGACGGAGTTCTTACCGAATTCACCAGTCTTGATAGGCACGAGATGAGCCTTCTTATCGCGGATGATATAGACCGCATTATTACCGTTAGAGTCTTTCACAAGAGCCGTCAATGGGATAGAAATATTGGTACTATCTGTGGTAGATAGATTAGCATTGACTGTCATGCCTAGTTGTACCTCTTTAGGCGCATTTTGTAAGGTAATTTTTACGGTATACGTTCTGGCTACAGGGTCAGGAACTGGTGAAATTTCACGTATTACACCTTGCACGGTTACATTAGGTAGAGCCCAGAAGGTAATAGTAGCAGGGCTTCCTACATGAATTTTACTCAATTCTTGTTCAGGAAGGGCAATGACTGCTTCTGGGTCGTGACCGGCCGCTAAGGTACCAACGCTTTGACCAGCTGCTACGACTTGTCCTGCTTCAATATTGAAAGCTGTAATAATACCTGTATCAGGGGCCGTCAAATTAGTATAGCTATTTTGATTGCTGCTCAAATTAAGGCTTGCCTGTGCTTGTTGTAATTGAGCAGATGTGGCATTCAATTGGTTTTCAGCCTGGTCTAATTGCAATTTACTAATCGCTTGTTGTGCATAGAGTTCGCGGTATCGTTTAGCATTGGTTTCTGCCAATTCGTAGGCCGATTGAGCAGCTTTTACAGCACCTTCAGCATTTTGCACCTGAGCTGATGTATCTGAACCATTGATTTGAGCAATGACTTGGCCTGCTTGCACTACATCACCAACATTTACAAATTTATTGATGATACGCCCTCCAATTTGAAAGGCTAAATTTGTTTCTGTTTTATTATGAATGGTGCCTGCATAGCCAGCATCAGTAGTTCCAGACTCTTCACCTATAGTGATGGTGCGCACCTTGAGACTTGTATCTTCAGGGGGCTTTTCTGATCCACAACCACTTATGATGGCGGTCCCTATTAATAGGGCGCCTATGGTTGCTATGATTCGTTGATTCATAGAATCTCTCCTTTTACTACCACATATAAGTCCTATGAAATACATTATACAAAATGATCATAGGACTTTATATTTTATTGAACTTATTTTAGGATAGCAATTATTTCTAAATTAGCTATTATTTCTATATTAGGTTTAATTATATATTTTATACAATTTAATAATACTATATTTATGTTGAAAGTTCTAGCCTTTATGCAGAAAATAAAAGAATTATATACTTAATGTATATAATTGGTGATAATTTTTTAAAGTAATCTATATATTTTGATAGTATATGTATTACTTATTTTATGGATACAAAAATGTATCAAAAAAGTGAGTCCTCTATTGATTGAGCTGTATCCAAAAATATGTCCAATTTTTGGGGTACAGTTCATAGGAAGAGAACTCACTTCTTTACCACTTGTCTATATATAGTTTGAACTTTATTTTTCTTCTTCTTGTTCTACGATAGGTTCTTCATAGGTTACAAGGATTTTATCGATACGAGTATGGTCCATATCGATAACTTCAAAGGTATAGCCGTTCCATTTTGTTTTGTCTAGTTCCTTTGGAATGCGGCCGAAGAGAACGTTTAAGAGACCGCCCATAGTTTTGTACAAATCGTCTTCTTCGCCTGGTAATTCTTGATCGATGTGAAAGAATTCTTTAAATTCGTCTACGTTAAGAAGGCCATCTACGAGCCATGCACCATCGCGTTCGATGATCTTGTTTTCTTCTTCCTTGATTTCTTCCTCACCGGAAGGCATAAGGCCTACGATTTCCTCCATGATGTCATGTAAGGTGACAAGACCAGTAAAACCACCATATTCGTCGAGGATAATTGCTTCATGAACGCCCTCTGAACGAAGAACGTTCAATAATTTCATGAGTGAAATGGATTCAGGAACGAGAACAGGTTCTTTCAAACAAGCTTTGATGATATCGTGAATGGAACTTTCACTATGACGCTGCATAATTTGAACTAATACGTCGGATACGGTAATGAGACCCTTTAATTCATCCAAGGAATCGGTACCTACAGGAATGCGGTAATGGTTGGCATTCTTGAGAACCTCCATGATTTCATCTTCCGTGCCGTTTAGGTCAATCCATTTGAGCTGTGTACGAGGCGTCATTATATCACCTGCGTTCATATCTGCAAGATGGAAGATATTTTCTACGAGGATAGGTTCTTCCTCTTCGTAAGCACCCATGGCAACGCCTTCGGTAAGCATTTTATTAATTTCAGATTCTGTAACAGGTGCTTCTTCTTTTACAGTAACGCCTAGCATTTTTAAGAGGAATTCTGTGGAAACGCCGAGGAAGCTAACGATTGGTTTTAACGCCACAGATAGCCAGTAAATCGGTTTTGCTACCACCACAGCGATGCCCTCAGGGCTATTTAAGGCTAATCGTTTTGGCACGAGCTCTCCTATAACGAGGGATAAATAAGTGATGATCGCAACGATGAGGAAGGAGCTCACTGAGGCTGCGTACGGTTCAATGCTTGGAATATTAGCAGTTAATATTTCTTCTAAAGGACTAGAGAAGGTGGCACCAGAATATAAACCAGTTAAAATACCAACGAGGGTAATGCCAATTTGAATAGTGGAGAACATATCATTTGGGTTCTCTGCCAACTCAAAGGCCTTTTTAGCGCGTTCATTGCCTGCTTCAGCTAATTCTTCAAGCTTACGTTTTTTAGCGTTTACGATAGCTAATTCCGTCATAGAGAATAAACCATTCGCGATGATTAATACGATGATAATTATAAAATCTAAGGTCAGATCACTGTCCATGTAAGTAGATACTCCTTTTTAATGACATATAATTCTGCACATGAGAATAATAGAAATATTACTCCTAGTATACCATATCGGCATTAATAAGTGTTTTTAGCACAGAAAAAGGGGGGTTGCTGCTTTTATTTTTCCTTTTGTACGCATTAAATGCTACAAAAATATGTATTTCCTTTGTTATCTACTATAATATGATTGATTTTAATTTGTAACTAGTACCCTAATAAGGGTATAGTATGTATAGAAATTAAGATTAGTATTAAATTTTAGGTTATATAATTTGGATCTCATGATAGGATTATATAGATGGCAACAGAGCAAGAGTGGGAAAATGTATTACAAATTAAAACTTCTGGCCGCGACGATAGTCGATCTGATACGGAGCACCATCCGTATGAGCCGACGGATTATTGCGTGTTGGAGCGTTTGGCAAATAGTGGTCATATTCGCAAGAAACATACTCTCATTGACTATGGCAGTGGCAAGGGTAGAGTTAGTATTTTCATGGCTTACCAAACGGGCTGTCATTCTATAGGCATCGAATATGATGAACGGCTATATGAAAAGGCTTTGATTAATGGTGAAAGTCCAGCAGCGCGCCATCGCGTGTCTTTTGTACACGGTGATGCGGCTCTCTACGAGTTACCTGAGCAGGCTGATCGATGTTTTTTCTTTAATCCCTTTGCACTCCATACGATTAAGCGGGTACTAGGAAATATTTTTGATTCGCTATATCATAACCCTCGGGAGATTAAGTTATTTTTCTACTATGTTAATGAAGAGGTGGAGAACTTTTTAAATAACCATGTGCGCTTGGAACAAGAGGAACCTATTGATTGTAGTGATCTCTTTGAAGCAAGCGATGCAAAAGAACGAATTCTCGTCTATTCAGTTAACTTGTTTTAGTGCAGTAATTTAAGACCTTTATGTAACAATTTGATATATTTTGATGTAACAGTTAAAAATCCGATGGATGCAATAAATATTAGACTGATGCGATAAATATTAAACTAATCAATAAATATTGGATTGATGTAACAAATAAATATAAGACTTTAATATAGTAAGTTTATATATGAATATAATGTATATAAACTTGATTAAATAACCTCGGTTTGAATAGTGCTTTAGTAGTATGAAATGCATACTATTTGGAACGTATTCAAATTGAGGTTTTATTCTATTTTCAAGGAACTTTTACACATATTATTAAGGAAAAAGCAGATAAATTCTGCTATAATAATATATTAGAGATTATAAAATTAATTTATTTTTATGGTTCTATACATTGATTCGTATACGCTAATGTAGCGGATAGGACTGAGTGTATTGAATACAGGAGGTGCATATGGAACTCATCGATACAATGTTGATTGAACGCATTCGTAAAGCTTTAATTAAACGATATGACCGAGATCAACAGATTCAACAAATGATTGAAGAAATTGGTGCAGAGGAAGGCCTTAATGAGTCCGAATTGGCTATCGTTTACCAAGCTTATTTAGAGGTAAAGGAACGGGTGTATTATACATCTTCTCTCGTTGATTTGTGGAATCAAATTGAAGATGTTCAAAAACGTATGGTCTTATTGCATTCTTACGAATCTTTAGAAGAAGATTTATTTGGCGATGTGCTAGGTGACGATAAGGAAGATATCGTCATTTCTAATACATCTGGAGTTGGTAAGGGTGTTAGTCACAGTGATGATGCATATGCTATGGAACAGATACAATTATCTGACGTTCCTGTGCATCATGATTCTACGGTGGGTATGAATCATATTAAATTGAATGAATTAAAATCTATAGGTGGTCTCTTTACTGGTTTTGGTGAAAGCTCTGGTAAGAAAATGGCAGATTTTGAAGATACTGCGATTGAGCAGCTTGATGTAAAACCATTAGAAGGCGTTGAAAGCTTAGCAATTCATCATTTAGATGAAAATGAAGAGTTAAATGTAGATGGTCTTGATGAATTTTCGAAAGATAAGAAATCAGAGGAAGCTAAAGTGGATGATGAGGATATATCGTCTATCGATCCATACACGGCGGTGAATGCTTTGTTATTTGGTAAAGCCGGTTTAGAATCTGATAAAACAAATAAGAAGATGGAAAAGCTTCTTAAAAAGAAATTAAAACGCGTTGACGATGAATGGGCGCGTATCAACGGTTCTGAGGACAAGAAATCTAAGGACGATAAAAAATCCAAAGAGGACAAGAAATCCAAAGAGGACAAGAAATTCAAAGAGGACAAGAAATCCAAAGAGGATAAAAAATCTAAAGAAGACAAAAAGTCCAAGGAAGAGAAGAAAGCTAAGAAAGATAAGAAGTCTAAAGAAGATAAGAAAGATAAAAAATACAAGAAGTATAAAGAAGATAAGCTTTATAAAGCCGAAGAAAAGTTAAAGAAAAAGAAAGACAAGGCTGAAAAGAAGCTTAAAATCTTAAACGATAAGTTAAAAACAGTCTTCTTAGCGGATACTTTCAAGAAAAAAGATAAGAAGAAAGACAAGAAAAAGGATAAAAAATCCAAAAAAGATGAATCCGCAAAAAAGCAGGAACGATAGTTTCCGTATGGAATAGTAAGGCCTCTGAAAAGATGGCCAAGGAGAGTGCTAGTGCGAAAAAATCAGCAGGTGCTGAGACTATCGACCGTGGATGCGGTAAATGCAAACGATGTAAAGGTCCTAAATGTAAGAAATATCCAAGATAATTGATAGTTATGTAATTACTAGAATATTACGTAACATATTACGTAGAATATGTGTATCATATATATGTAGTTTATGATATTTTATTAATCATTTAGGCAGTATAGTTATGTAGTTTTGTTATGCATGTAACAATATAGTTATTTTTCTAACATACTAGTTAGGTTATCAGTTAGGCTGATAGTTAAGTTTAGTGTTAGGTTAATAATTAGAGTTATAGGATACAACAGTTAGGGGTTAATGATGAACCGATGGCAGCGATTATTTGAAGGCATACGAACAGAGATTAAGGTATTTATCTTTTTCTCTGCTTTGTTGACTGCATTTAGAATCGTGTTTCTTGCAGTATTTCAATTACAACTAGCTTCCGTGACGATGGAGAATATCCTCACGTCCTTATGGCTAGGCTTTAGATTGAGTCTCAAGACCGTCGGTTCTTTGTGTTTACTGGGCTTTTTAGGAGGTACGTTGGTGCATACCTTTGCACCAAAATGGCCGTCATTGCGCATTAAACAGGTCCTCTATTCCATTGCGACTATACTGTTGACATTCCTATTTCTGGGACGCATTCCGTTCTATAAAATCTTCAATTCCTCTTATAATGCGATGCTCATCAATGGCAAAAACGATGATATCGGCGCCATTGTAAATACAGCAATCAACGAATATAATGCCCTCATGTACATCATTGGGGCTGTTGTATTGAGCGCAGCTCTTTGCTGGTTCCTAGTTCGTTTTTTAGCGTGGAACACGAAGAAATATAGTGACTACGCTGATGATCTAAGGAATGGTGATGATGCGGATAATGTAAGAAATAGTGATTCTGCAGATAATCGACGACTTTGTACTACTTGGTATCCTAAGACAAAGAAAACACAATGGATGACGGGCATTGGGCTGACTATTGTTATCGGCGTACTAGGTCTATTCTTTAGATTTGGCGGTGCTTTCAGCTATACGAACTCCATCAACTGGGAAAGTGCGGCTCGCCTCAGCTCCAATCTGTTGAATGAAAATATCCTCGACGATGTGCAGGCTCTCTATCGTGTTAAAAGCATTGCTAAACGGACGGCTGAGCTTGAGGTTATTAACTTAACGCCTCAAGAGCTAAACGAAAAAATTACTGCCGTTGGCGGTAAGTTTAATGGCACTAATTTTGACGGTTCTTTCACCAGAACCATTACAACACAGCGATTAGCGGAGCAACCACAGTCCATAAACCTCGTTCTTGGAGAATCCTATGGCTTGTGGCCGTTCCTCGCTGAATATAACGAGCCTGGTGCGTACCTTGTTGAACGAGGTCGTAAATACGCTGCTAGCCCTCAAGCGATGAGCACGCAGCTAGCCCTCGCCCAAGGCACCGGCACGATGCCGGCCATTAATGGTTTGTTGACGGGTATGCCTGACACAGGGCTATATCCTAACTATGAAGGTGAAAGTTTCAAAGAGCCTTATGGTTTAGGCATTGGTCCTGTTATGAAAAAGCTAGGCTATAAGACTGTATTCTGGTATGGTGGCTTTAGCACATGGCAAAATGTTAAAAACTTTGTTTTATCTCAAGGTTTCGATGAATTCCACGATGCCTCTGAAATGCCAAGCGAAGACGGCAACGCTTGGGGTGTAGGCGATAAATATTTATTTAAAGCTATTTCTGCCTACATGGATCAACATAGAGGGGAAAAAATCCTCAATGTGATTATGACCACTTCTAATCATCCGCCGTATAGCATCAATGTGGCTAAGGAAGGCTACGATGTGAATAAGGTAAAAGGGCATTTGCCTGATTCTATCGAAGAAAACGATAAGCAATTGAACGAAATGGGCCATATTTGGTACGCAGACCACGTAATGGGTGATTTTATCGCTCGCGAAGAAATAGCAGATCCTTCTGCACTCTTCGTCATTACAGGTGACCATAGCGAACGCTTTAACTTTGCTCGTGAAGTAGGCCCTAATGTGGCATCTACTATTCCTATTATTTTTTATGGTCGCGGCATTCATAAAGATTGGCTTGCGCCTAATGCGTTCGGCATGAGCATTCAAATCATTCCAACCTTGGCGGAATTAATAGGCCGACCTGGTCAAACTTATGAAGCGATGGTACCAAGTTTGTTTACACAAGAGAAATTTGTATTTAATCATAGACTATATCTTGATAAAAGTGGCAAAGTCTTAGAACAAAGTGCGAGCATGCCTCAATCCTATGGAGATATGATTAAAAACATGCGCGAACTTGCGGCGTGGCGTATTAAACATGGAAATAGTATTAAGTAAGGGGGATTTTAGCAGGGCAATTTATATTTTTATTAAGTTGAAAATTAATTTTAATAACTGTTTTAGTATGTATATAAATGGGGAGCTGTATACATGTATATCTTAGATATTATTCAATCTGTCTTCAATTTAAAAAATAATGATATAGAGTTAATACCTTTAAAACAAGGTATGACAAATACTTCATTTATTTTTAGTATTAATAATGAACGGTATATTATTAGAGTTCCAGGGCTTAATACAGAAAAAATAATTAATAGAGAACAAGAGTTTGATGTATATCAAGCTATAAAGGGTGAAGCGTTTATAGAACCTATTATTTATATAGATAAAGAAAAAGGCTATAAAATATCAAAATTTATAGAGAATTCTCATACAGTGAATCCACAAGATTGGAATGAAATTAGTGCCTGTTTAAAGAGATTGAGAGACTTTCACAATCAATTACATCGCGTAGAGCATTGCTTTGATGTATTTGAACATATCAATTATTATGAATCTTTAATGCCAAATGCCAGTATATATGAGGACTACGCTGAAACTAAAAAGAATATAGAGTTGTTAAAGCCTATTATTGAAAATTTAGTAAAAGATTGGACCTTGTGCCATATTGATGCGGTATGTGACAATTTCTTGGTTACAGAAGAACAAGATGTATATCTGATAGATTTTGAATATGCTGCCATGCAAGATCCAGATTTAGATGTGGCAATGTTTATTGTATATTCCTTGTTTGACCGAAATGAGATTGATCGAATTATAGATATATATTTTGAGCATCAAGTGACACCATTAAAGCGATATAAGATTTACTCCTATATTGCCATGGCTGGTCTATTATGGAGTAATTGGTGTGAAGCGAAGCAAGATGAGATTTTATTAAATAGTTCTTACGCTAAGCAACAATACAATTATGCAAAAACTTTCTATCAAATTGTATTCGATGAGGCACGAAATTTATCAGACTTTGGTGAATTGGTAGATAGCTATGCTTAATGCTCTTTTTTCAGGTATATTTTGGGGTGCTGATACTAGTTTTATGGGATATTATTTTTCAATGTATTCCATATATTTTATGGTACCCTTATTATCTCCCATATTTATAACATTCATCCATGATATGGTCAGTGCCTTACTGATTAATATATCCATTCTTTTAACAGGTCGATTCAATACTGTTATCAAGGATATAAAAAAAGTAAAATCAAAATATATATGGTTTGGCTCGCTTTTAGGTGGACCTATAGGAATGTGTTCTTTTATTTTAGCCATTGAATATACTGGGCCAGCTGTTACTGCTATTATTAGTTCTATCTATCCGGCAGTAGGCCTTTTCTTTGCCTATATATTTTTGAAAGAACAGCGAAAACCGTACCAAGTAATTGCTTTATTTGTGGCTATCATCTTTATTATAGTACTAGGCTGTATTGATGAAGATCAAACAAATAGAAGTATATGGGGGATACTATTCGCTTTGATATGTGCCTGTGCTTGGGGGAGTGAGGCTGTTTTATGCTCTTATGGTATGAGATCTGGTAAAATATCTAATTTAAGTGCTATCTGTATTAGACAAAATCTATCCATGATTACTTATGGTACGCTTATGGCTTTATATTTTATTTTCTTCCATAATGGTGAAAGTATAGTTATTGATTCTAGTCTTGCTTATGTAGGAATAGCCGCTATATTTGGATCAACATCGTATTACTGTTATTATCAAGCTTTGGCGACTATTGGTGTTAGTAGAGCGATGGCCTTAAATATTAGTTATACCGCCTTTTCGGCGATTTTCTCCTATACATTCTTTGGCTTTGAATTAACTATAAGCCAAATATTGATAGGATTTTGTATAGTAGTGAGTGGGTTGATTTCAGCATATGATTTCGAAAAAAGAGTTTGATGAGTATGTAAATCATAAGCAATATGATTACATTGAACAACAAAAAGTAACCAATGCAATTATATTGGCAGCCGGTAAATCTAAACGATTTAAGCCTATTAGTGATTATTGTCCGAAAGGTTTGAGTATTGTTAAGGGAGAAGTTCTTATAGAACGCCAAATAAAACAACTACAGGCTGTTGGTATATCTGATATTACTATTGTGGTGGGCTATAAAAAAGAAATGTTCTTTTATTTAGTCGATAAATACAATGTGAAAATTGTTGTAAATGAACACTATGATACACAAGATAATGTTTCATCCTTACGATTAGTCCTAAATCAACTAGACAATACCTATATTTGCTCTGTAGATAATTACTATCCAGAGAACTTATTTAACTCCTATGAGTATCAAGGTTTTTATTCTACTGTATATGTAGAAAATAATTCAGATGAGTGGGTTGTAAGTACTGATGAATCTGGCTTCATAAATGATGTAAAGATAGGCTCACCGAATGGTCATATTATGCTGGGATTTGTTTATTTTGACCGTGAATTTAGTCGAAACTTTAAACAGGTTATTCTAAGTGTTGAAGGTATTGATGAATATAATCATCATGTTTGGGAGTACTTATATATGAAACATCTGGATACACTAAAGTTAACAATAAAAGAATTTGATAAAAATAACATCTTGGAATTTGATACCATAGAGGATGCTATTAGTTTTGATAAAGAATTTTTGTCAAATAATAAAGATAAGGAATGAGTAATTATTTTAAAAGGGGAATAGTAAATGGAGTTAATATCTGTCATTGTACCCGTCTATAATGTGGAATCTTATGTTGCAGAATGTATTGAGTCCATTCAAAACCAAACGTATATGAATTTGGAAATCATCTTAGTAAATGATGGTTCTACAGATGCTAGTGGTGATATTTGCGATCAGTATGCAGCCTATGATGAGCGCATCAAGGTCATTCATCAAGAAAATGGCGGTCTTAGTGCGGCTCGCAATACGGGGATAGAAGCGGCTAATGGTGACTATATTGCCTTTGTAGACTCCGATGATTACATTGGGCTCACCCTCTATGAAGATATGTTAAAGCTCTTAAAAGAGCATGATCTTGATATTATCGAGTTTACTGCTTTCAGAGATAAAAGTGGCGATATTATCGAAGGTTGCAATGATGGTCAATTAGAAATTTATGAGAAAGAGGATGCCTTGCGATTAGCCATGCATGATTGTTTTGTGGCGGCTTGGAGTAAGTTATATAAACGCAGTGCCATCGGTGATGTGAGGTTTCCTGTAGGTCGAAAGTTCGAGGATACTGCTACATCCTATCTATATGTAGCTAATGCCAATCGGGTGGGGCATATCAATCGTTGTTACTATTACTATCGACTCAATCCAAATTCCATAACTCAAACCTCGTTTAATCCGAAATCTCGATGGGATTTTGTGATTGGTTACGAGGAACGCTTGCAATACGCTATTGATCATCAATTACCATATGTTGATGATTGTAATAGTTTATTGATAAAAGCCGTATTATCTTGTTTAACGGCTTACTATGCAAAGCCAACGGGTAATCAAGTGTATTACGATAAGTGTAAAAAAATGATTGAAACCTATCGTAATGATGCATCCTACAAGCTATTAAATTCTAAATATAAGCTCTTTTTATGGTCCTTCGGTCGTGCCGATTGGATTCATAAAATAGGGGCTCGTTTATCGTACTTAGCAAAACAAGTACGTTCGTAATTGAAAGGTGAAACTATGGCAACTGTATCTGTAATAATCTTAGCGAAAAATGAAGAACACAATATTCATGACTGCATGGAGTCAGTGCAGTTTGCCGATGAAGTTTTGGTTATCGATGATTTCAGTACCGATGATACTGTAAAAATCGCTGAAGAAATGGGTGCTCGTGTTGTGCAACACGCAATGAATGGCGATTGGGGTGCGCAACAAACCTTTGGCATTGAACAAGCGAAATCCGATTGGATCTTATTCCTTGATGCGGATGAGCGCATTTCTGAGCCTCTAGCGAAAGAAATTCAAGCTATCGTTGTAAACGAACCTAATAAAGCGTATTGGATTCAACGGCGCAATAAATTCCATCATAACCATGCTACACATGGTGTATTACGTCCAGACTATGTGCTTCGCCTCATGCCAAAAGAGGGGAGTTATGTAGAAGGCTACGTGCATCCAGCGATTATTACGCCGTACCCAACTGAAAAATTACGACATCCGATGTATCATTACACCTATGATAATTGGCAACAATACTTTAATAAATTTAATAATTATACGAAATTGGCTGCTGAAAAATATCGTGATAATGGTAAAAGCTGTTCTTTCATAAAGGATATTATACTGCGTCCGACATGGGCTTTTATCAAAGTGTATTTCCTTGATAGAGGTTTTTTAGATGGTAAGTTAGGCTTTATATTATCGGTGAATCATTATTTTTATACTATGACAAAGTATGTAAGATTATATTATTTACTGAAGTCAAATGGGAAATTATAAATATAAAATTGGCAAGAAATACTGGAGTAGTAATATGCGAGTAGCAATATTAGAGAGTATCGTCATGCCAGCAGGGCATGAAGTTGAATTTGATAGAATTTTAATCAATGAATTAAAGAAACAAGGTCATGAGCCTGTATTTTTTGTACCACCTAATTTTCCTTTTAAGTTTGATTATGGTGCAGATATAGAATATCTTGAAGGTGGAGAAGCTATTTCTTATGCAGGCTTAGGACGCTTAAAACGATTGTGGTTCTCTATTTTACGAGAAAAAAGAAGAAAAGCTTGGTTTAATTCTGCGTATCAAAAAATATTAGAAGGTAAATGTGATGTATTAATTATACCTACTGCAAGTTTTCGATTTGCAAGAACACTATATAAAACTGCTCTTAAAGATTCTCCAATCCCTATTATTTTATTATTTCATGGTATTATTGATCATGAAAGAGAACATTTTGAGCTACAAGCTAAACGTTGTGAACCATATAAAAATATACATTTGAAAGTACTTACGTTCAGAGATGAATATAAAGATGGTAAAAAGCCAAATATTTCAGCGGTAGTTCCACCTGTTTATGAACCTAAAGAGGGTGTAGTGCCATCTAATGAAAATAAACCATTAACTATAGGTTTTTTTGGTCAATTTAGAAAAGAAAAGCAATTAAATCAATTTTTAGATGCTTTTATCGAGGCTAAATTTGATGTACCTGTAAATTTATTAGTACAAGGTGCAACGGTAACAAAAGAAGATTCAGATTTATTTGAATCTATGATTAAAGACTACAATAAATATAAAAATATACAGTTTCTACATAAAAATTTAATTGGTAAAGAATGGGATGAACAACTAATTAATGTAGATGCTCTTTTGTTGCCATATGGTGCAGAGCGTTATCGCTATCAATGCAGTGCTATTTTATTTACAGCTATTGGTTTTAATAAGCCTGTATTAGTATCTAAAGAGATTAATCCAGAAGTTTTATCTCAGTATAGTATTGGAATGACTTTGGATTTAACATCTCGCGAAATTATTGTACAAGGATTAGAAGCGTTTATAGATACTATGGCTAATAGACCAGAAGTTTTTGAGAACGGTTTGAAAGCTGCAAATATAGCATATAGTCAAGAACGTTTAATAAAAGAAATTTTAGATGTATAAGGAAGTAGCTATGTTTACATATATTAAAAAGCATTGGAATATTGGTAAGCAAATTTATGGCACTCATTCATGGCGTGAGTTCCGTCGTGATGTATTACATACAATACGTGTATTGCGTCATAAAAAAGAAATGGAGTTATTTGAAAGCTATTTCGATTCATATTTTGCTGATCCAACTTTATTAAAACGACAACCAGGCTTATATGAATTGATGAGTAGGACTTTTTTATATAAAGGGTCTACTCCTAAAAGTCGTCTTAAAGATATTTGCGAGCATTTTGATTATTTAGCCAATGTATTTACTCCTGAAGCTATTCAATCTATTTATGTAGATGAACAAAACTTTGATTATCATGATAAAAATAGAGGCATCTTGCTATTTTCAGATAAGTCATTAGATATTAATGCCAGATTATACTTTGAACCAGGCCAACGTAAAGAAGGATTGATGACAATATTGTTGCAATTAGGTAATCAAGGTATTTATCACGCTAATATTCGATATGCAAAAGGTTTAGATGGAGAAGATAGTTTAATTATAGGAACCATTCAAGGTTATAAAGATGGCTTAGATAATGCTAAGCATTTGACAAAGAGAATGTTTGGTTATAGACCAAAAAATTTTATTGTTTTTTTATGTCGTCAATTAGCTATATATACTAATGTGAAGAGTATATATGCTATAAGTGACGAAGGCTTTTATGCTAATAATCATTTAGTTAGAGGGCATAAATCAAAAGTTGCTGAACTAGATACTATATGGGAAGAGTCTGGTGGAAAAGTATGTTCTGATATCCGTTTTTATAAAATTTCATTAGAAGAAGTACGAAAACCAATTGAAGAAATAAAATCACAAAAACGAAGTCAATATAGAAAACGCTATGAATTACTTGATCATTACATGGTACAAATTTATGAAAATTTAAAGTCATACTTAAAATAATTTTGGGGTAAAATTTTTTAAGGAATGATAAAGGTAAGGGGTTCTTATTTTATGAAAAAAATGTGTAGTAATGAAATAAAATCTGTATTATTGAAAACGCTATTACGTTTTAATGAGTTTTGTGACATACATGATATTAAATATACTCTTGCGTATGGAACAGCATTAGGTGCAATAAGGCATAAAGGGTTTATTCCCTGGGATGATGATATTGATATCCTTATGTTGAGATCTGAATATAATAAATTTGAAGCTGCTTGGAAAACATACATTCAAAATAATAAAGATCATTATAAACTATGGGCCGAACTGGATGAAGAAAACTATTTTATAGTATATGTAGCTAAATTTTTTGATACGGATACTGCATTATATGAATATTTTTCTAAAGGTAAATTCATTGAATACGGTATTTTTATTGATATTTTTGTATTAGATCATATCCCTGTTGAAAAAAGTGAACAAAAAAAATTATTTATGGATGTTCGGCTATACTGGAAATTAATTCAACACTTTCAAAGGCATTTTAAAAAGTGGAATAAGTTTGTAAGGAAATATAATCTGTCATTACCATCTTTAGATATGATGGTTAATAAATTAATTGAGCGTAAAAATCGATATAATCGTGAGTTAACACCCCTTGTTTCGGTAGTTCAAGATTATCAAAAGAAAAAAAATATTAATTTATCTATTTTTAAATATGAATGGTTCCATGATTTTATATTAACGGAATTTGAAGGATATAAATTTCCTATTATTAAAGCGTATGATGAAATGCTAAAAAATAGTTATGGTGATTATATGAAAATGCCACCAAAGGAACAGCAAATAGGTCATAATATGGAAGCATATTGGAGATAGTGAAAACATAAACGGGAACGTGGCTAAATACATTTAAAAATATGAACTTAATATCATTATATAAAACATTAACTGCGGATTAATCTGGATGTATAGCATTAGTCTTTTTATTATTATGTACGAATACTTTAATCTATGGATAAAAAAATTTATTTAAATTATCTAACCTATTAGTATTAGGAATAATTTGATTATATTTAAATAGTCATATATAATAAAAAATCATAAAAGTTTTGTTATAGATATTTTACAAATATAAGATATATTATAAATATCAAAATTTTTGAATGCTTTCTATTAAGAATCGAGGATAATCAATTTGGAGAAAGAATATGAGTACTTGTTTTATGATGATAAATAATCTTATGGATTTAGTCATAAATCTAACAGTATACAGAGATATTTGCAATATATATTTTTTATAAAATAGAGTTATTGAAAAGTATAAAATTAATTTTGATGCAGATAAATTATTGAGCAATTCCAAATTCTATAAATTACATATAATCTTTGATGAAAATAATGACTTGGAAGAGTTGACTGATATAGAATACTTCTTTGAGACTGTAAATATATTAGATTTAGCTGTTGATAGGGCAAAATCTAAGAAAAAGCTTTAGGACTCAAAGTAGATACAGAAAATTCTTATGTATACTTTGAGGCTTTAGAATTAAATAATGGTACTTATTATAAATTCCGTGGTTGGTTAGAGTGTTGATAATTCAATATTAAGGATATCGAATTTGCATTGTTATAAGAATCAAAATATAAGCTATTATATGAGTAAACATTAGTCCTTTGTAAATAGTTTGTATGAAAGTTGCATGGGAATATGGTAAAATTAATAGTATAGAGTTTAGGATATCTATTATTATATGAAGAAAGAAGGTTGTTTTCTTAATGTTGTATTGAGAAAACAACCTTCTTTTATAAGTAATGATAATAAAATTTATTATAAATTAAAAATAGTGGATATATGAGAGTTTAAATTCGAGAAATAAATAAGTATTTTATTCTAGAATAGAATGTAGTAGCTTAGTGAATCAGTTTGAGAAGCCCTTTCACGATTAAAATACCAATCATGGAGCCTGTAGTATCAAGTAAAACGTCAGTAATTGTTGCTGTTCTACCTGGTGAATATATTTGAATGACTTCGTCTAATGAAGCAATAGAAATGGCCAGCAGGATGCTTTTTAGGACTATATGTGTTTTAAAAACTTGCTTAAATGTATAGTAAATCATGGCACCTAATGACATAAATTCTGTAAGGTGAGCAAGCTTGCGCACAAAGACACCCATATTATTTAAATTTGGATCTAAATCAAGCTTGATTAATAGAAATTGTATATTTTTAGTAAAGAACATGCTAAATTTATAAGAATCGGTGCTATTTTGAAAAGAATTACTCCATATAAAAGCAATAATTAAGACGATAATAATGAAACTAATTATTTTTTTCATTAATTGAAACCTCTTTGTGTATTTATTGGAATTAAAGATAGTTTGATGTTTTAAATATATATAAGTTAGTTAGTATGATTATATAATAATTAGTTTAGTTATAAGGGTGTATGTATGGAAAAAAAGTATGTAAATTCTAATGTCATCGTTAAAATGTTGATGGTTATTGTTGACTATCTTTCTGTTATATGCGGTATCATATCCGCTTATAATTTGCGTTTACTTTTACCATTTAGTGGAAATAGCATGGTATTAAATATTGATTATTGGTATGCCTATATTATAACACCCTTAGTATTTATACTAGTTCTCTTATTGAATAATGGATATAAAATTGATACGGCGTATTGGGAGAAGATAAAAATTATTTTTCGTAGCATTACCATTGGTATTGTATTATCCATTGTATTAATGTATGCTGGTCATATTTTAAATAATGTATCCCGTTTATTTGTGATTTTATCATATGGGTTTATATTACTTTACATCATTTTATTCCGTTTTATTTTAGCTCGTGGACTTATTAAATTGAATGTATTATCCATTCCTGTATTACTTGTGGGAGCAGGTAAAACAGCAGAACTCGTAGATATGCATTTCAGTAATATGCCACTAGCTATGTATAAAATAATAGGATTTGTAGATGACCATCCCAAATCCTCTATACTTGCAGCGAAATATGAATGTCTTGGTAAGTTCAGTGATGCCGAAGCGGTTATAAAAAACTATAATATTCCAAATGTTTTGGTATGTGCACCAGGCTTGGAGTCTCGCAAGTTAGTAACTTTGATTAACAAGTTACAAATCTTGGTAGAAAAGGTAACCTTTGTACCTGAGTTATTCGGTATTCCCGCTGCTAATATTCAAGCTCGTGGTTTGATGAACGAGCAAACCTTGATTCTAGAGGTTAAAAATAACCTAGCTCAACGACGTAATCGTCTTTTCAAACGTATTTTTGATATTGTAGCTACTGTATGTGGTGGCATTTTGATTTTACCAATTCTCGCTATCATTGCTATATTGATTTATTTGGACTCTCCAGGACCTATCGTATTTGGACATAAACGTGTTGGTCAAGGTGGGAAATCATTTTCTTGTTATAAATTCCGATCCATGGTGCCCAATGCACAAGAGGCTTTGGAGCAATATCTAAAAGATAATCCAGCTGCTCGTGAAGAATGGGAACGAGATTTTAAATTAAAGGATGATCCTCGGGTTACAAGAATCGGAAAATTCCTTCGAAAAACAAGTCTTGATGAATTGCCACAGTTATGGAATGTTCTAGTTGGAGACATGAGCCTCGTAGGGCCAAGACCTATTGTTCGAGATGAAATTGTAAAATATGGCGATTATATAAATGACTTTTACCTTGTACCACCAGGGATTACTGGTGTTTGGCAGGTAAGTGGTCGCAGTGATACCACCTATGAAGAACGAGTATTAATGGACTCTTGGTATGTGCATAATTGGTCTGTATGGATTGATATTGTATATCTGTTGAAAACTGTATTGGCTGTTGCTAAATCGAAAGGGGCCTATTAATCGTTATTATGAGGGATACTAGTTTTGATATTATGAAGGGAATTGCAATTTTACTTGTTGTTTTGGGCCATTCTGTACCGGATCAAGCAAGTGCTAGTGGAATTGCTAGTTATCCTTTATATTTGATGCGAACGATAATTTACAGTTTCCATATGCCAGTTTTTTTCTTTGTGGCTGGTTATTTTATGCATATACCTTTGAAAGAAGGCTTTCAGAATTTTATAAAAGATAAAAGCATACGTTTGATGGTTCCATATTTTACAATTGGAATACTATATTTTCCTTTCAAATTAGCTTTATCAAAATTTGCAAATCAACAAATAAATGCACAGGATATATGGAAAATATTTATTGGTATTAATCCGGATGGAGAACTTTGGTTTCTATATTGTCTATTTTTTATTTCAATCCTCATTGCCTTTTTTGTTAAGCGTGTAAATTTTGGTTTATTATTAATATCTTTTATAGTTGGAATCTTTTCTGATGTATTAAATATCTTTTCTGTATCTATGATATCAAAGATATTGTATTATCAGTTTTTCTATATCCTAGGCTTATATATAAAGAAATATATGCTATTGGATCATATGAAATCTACAGTAATAGCACTTATATCTATGGTGATTTTTATTGTAGGTAATTATGCATTACTTCATGATATGAATGCTTTTAAAATAGTTACTCTTATAACAGCGGTTTCGGGGATTAGTATTACACATTATATTGCTGATCAAATTCAATCTAAAGTTAGTCTATATAAAACACTTTTAGTCTTTTTAGGTACCGTTTCAATGGATATATATATCTTTAGTGATATTGTTAAAATCCCATTTAGAATTGTACTTTGGTCTAAGCTAGGATTGTATTATGAAGCCTTTATTGTTTGCTTCTTAGCATCTACAACTCTATCTATTTTGATAGGTTATATCTTAAGAAAAAATCATTATTCACGATTACTATGTCTTGGAATGAAAAAATAAGGATATATATATATATATGAATAAAAAATTTGACTATTTAGTAGTAGGGGCGGGCCCATTTGGTGCAGTATTTGCCCATGAAGCGCACAAGTGTGGTAAATCTGTACTTGTCATCGACCGACGTAATCACATAGCAGGTAATCTATATTGTGAAAGCAAAGATGATATCAATATCCACGTCTATGGTGCTCATATTTTCCATACATCCTTGAAACATGTGTGGGATTATGTCAATCAATTTGCAGAATTTAATCACTATGTAAATAGCCCTGTGGCAAATTATAAGGGAGAGATGTACAATTTACCGTTTAATATGAACACGTTTTCTAAAATGTGGAATATTCGAACTCCAAAAGAGGCACAAGATATTATTACTAAACAACGAGCTGCCATCTCAGGGGAACCTAAGAATTTGGAGGAGCAAGCCATCAGCCTCGTAGGTACTGATATTTACGAAAAGCTTATCAAAGGGTATACGGAAAAACAATGGGGTCGTAAATGTACAGAGCTACCAGCTTTTATCATTAAACGCTTACCAGTGCGTTATACATACGATAACAATTACTTTAATGACCGTTTCCAAGGTATTCCTATAGGTGGTTATACAAAGATGATTGAACGCATGTTAGAAGGTATTGAAGTGCGTCTTGGCATAGACTTCCTCAAGCATCGCGATGAATACGAAACTTTAGCAGATAAGATTATCTACACAGGCCCTATAGATGAATACTTTGGTTATTCTGAAGGGGTATTAGAATATCGCGGTCTTCGCTTTGAAACTGAACGTCTCGAAGAGGAAAACCATCAAGGCGTTGCGGTGGTGAACTATACGGAAGGTGAAATTCCGTATACTCGTATCCTTGAACATAAGCATTTTGAATTTGGTACACAGCCTGTTACATATGTAACAAAAGAATATCCAAAGGACTGGAAAATCGGTGAAGAAGCATATTATCCGGTAAATGATGTAAAGAACTTGGATCTATATGCTAAATATGTTAAAAAGGCTGAAGCGATTTCTAATGTAATATTTGGTGGCCGTTTAGGGGAATATAAATATTACGATATGGATAAGGTCATTGCTAGTGCTTTAACTTTGGTAGAAAAAGAGTTAGCATAGATAATTTATCATATTGTACTAGAAGAGTGTTAATAATATACAACTCATGTAGGAGAGTACTAGTGAATATAAAGATTTTAGTCGCTACACATAAACAATATTGGATGTCTGAAGATTCTGTATATATGCCGATCCATGTAGGACGAGAAGGCAAGGCCGATATTGGTTATACTGGAGATAATACTGGAGATAATATATCTTCAAAGAATGCTAATTACTGTGAATTGACGGGTCTCTATTGGGCATGGAAAAATCTTGACGCGGACTATATTGGTCTTGTTCATTACAGACGTTATTTTACGCGCAAAGAGGTGCGCTCCGTAGAAGATAAAAAGAATCAAATCTTGACGGGTGCAGAATGGGAGAAACTACTTTCACAATATCCTGTAGTAGTAGCAGATAAGCGTAAATATTATATTGAGTCTAATCGTTCTCACTATAATAATGCCCACCATAGCTCAGGATTAGATGCGGCAGAGCAAATCATCGCTGAACAATATCCCGAATATAGCGCTGCTTTCACAAAGGTATGCAATCGCACTTGGGCTCATATGTTCAACATGTTTGTTATGCGTAGAGATTTATTTGATCAATACTGTGAATGGATGTTTTCCATCTTAGAAGAAATTGAAAAACGTGTTGATATTTCTGATTATGATACGTATGAAGCACGTATCTATGGCTTTGTTAGTGAAATCTTGCTTGATGTATGGATTGAAGCTAATAATATTAGCTATAAAGAACAAAACGTATCATTTATGGAGCCTCAAAATTGGATTAAAAAAGGTGGATTATTTTTAAAACGTAAATTATTTGGGAGATAATATACTGACTATGATAAAGGTAATAGAACTTCCTATAGATAAAGATATGGGAGGTTTAACATCTTATGTTCTTCAATTGTATAGAATGATTGATGAAAAAGAATTTGAATTAACATTACTGAGTTATGATGATCCTCAAAATTTTGATGTAAATTATAAGGTAGAGAAGGTTAGTAGACCGTATCATATTCTTCAGTTTTATAAAAAAATGAAGTGCCTGCTTTCTGAAGGAAAAGATATCATTCATTTTCATCAATCTTATGTCAATATTATTCCTATTTTAATTGCTAAATTAGCTGGATTTAAAACTATTATTCTACATGCGCATAGCTCTAGTATAGATGATAATCGAAAAATTGTACGCTTTCTAAAGACAGGATTACATAAGGTTGGAAGATTTTTATTACCTTATTTGGTTGATATCTATATAGGTTGCTCTACTAAAGCATCAGAATGGATATTTCCTAGAAAGTGTATAGATAGTGATTCATATTACTTATTACATAATGCGATTGATTTAGATTTATATGATAGAAATATAAATCTAGGGTTAGAGGTTAGACAAAAATTCAATATTCCTAAGGATGCATTGATAGTAGGACATATTGGTCGTTTTACACCTGTTAAAAATCATACTTTTATTATCGATATATTTAAAGAGGTATTAAAACAAAATCCTAATAGTTATTTATTTCTTTTGGGGGATGGTGTAGAACGTCATAAGATTGAAAGTCTTGTAAAATCAGCAGCTATATCTGACAAGGTTATTTTTATGGGGTATGTGAATAACACTGTGGATATTATGCAAGCTATAGATATTATGATATTACCTTCTTTATTTGAAGGGCTACCCCTAATTGCTATTGAGTCTCAAGCATTAGGCATACCGATATTAGTATCTGATACGATTACGCAAGAGGTTGTGTTGACTGATCTATGTACGACTTTACCAATTGATAATCCTGAACAATGGGCTTATGAGATTATGTCTAAATTTGGTAAGAATAAATATATCGATTATAGATATAGAATTAAAGAACTAGGTTATGATTCCTGTGTTGCTATAAAGAAGATTGAAAATATATACAAGGGAAAACAATGAGCTTTAAAGGTTATATAAAAGAAAATCTACCGTGGATTCGATCTATCTATAGAAAAAGATTGGCTCCAATCAATTTAATCCATAATATTTTTGATAAGCCAGTAGTTGTTTTACTTTATCATAGAGTTAATTATTTGAATCGTGATTTATTTAATATTAATGTAACTCCTGATAATTTTGAAAGACATATTCAAGTCTTAAAAAATCACTACAATGTAATAACTTTTAATGATTTAAAACGCAATGATATAAAAGAACCATCTGTTATTATTACCTTTGACGATGGATATTATGATAATTACAAATATGCCTTTCCTATTTTAAAAAAGTATCAAGTCCCAGCGACGATTTTTATAACATCTGGCGGTGTAGATACGGGTAAAGAGTTTTGGTGGGATCGATTAGAAACTGTTTTATTCGAAAATAAAAATCTACGAGAATCAATTGAGTTAGATATATTAAATCAAAGACATGTATTTGATGTATCTGATGATAAAAAGCGATTACATAGTTTTTATACATTACATCATATGCTTTTTTCTCTACATCCTAATGAAAGAGATATGATGTTAGACAGATGGTATGAGTCTTATGGATTGAAGGTTAATCCTAATAATAGGACTATGACTTCATCGGAGTTAATAGAGTTATATCAAAGTCAGTTGATCACATTAGGAGCGCATACTATTCATCATCCAGCGTTGAAACAAATTAGTAGAGAAGAACAAATACATGAAATACAATCTTCTAAACTTTTTTTAGAGAACTTGTTACATACGGATGTAGATATTTTTGCGTATCCTTTTGGTCATAAAGAAAGTTTTGATCAAGTGACAGAACAAATTGTTCAAGATCTAGGATTCACATATTCAGTTAGTACTAAAAGAGCACAGCTTCATTCTAATACTAATCCATTTTCTATACCTAGATTCGGCATTGAAGACTGGTCAGAAGATGAATTTATACGACAAATGAAGTTAGTATGGTTTGAAAATTAGGGGATTTTTATAATGTTGACTATATCTGAAATTCAAGATCATTTATATATAATGCTTAAAGAGTTTGATTCCTTTTGTAAAGAGAATGATATTAAATATTCTTTATCAGGAGGATCATTATTAGGGGCCATTAGGCATAAAGGTTTTATACCTTGGGATGATGATATAGACATTTGTTTAAGTCGACCAGATTATGAAAAATTAATTACTATATTTCCAAAGGTTTTTCATAGCAATTACCTGCTTAGATCTATTGAGCGTAATAACTCAAAATATCCTTTTGCGCGATTAGAAAAGCTTGATATCAGGATTGAAGATGAGTACAGTAATGCTAATCAGTTTTTATTTATGGATATTATGCCTGTTGATGGATTGCCAAATGATAAAAATGAAGTTATTAGTATCTATAAAAAACGTAAAATTTATAGTAAGATGCTTGAACTGTGTGATGCTAAATTAGGACATGGTAAATCATTTACTAGAGCATTTATCAAGTCTATATTAATTATTTTTGCTAAATGTGTGGGATATAAATATTGGGCTTATAAATTAGATCAATTAGCAAAACAGTATGATTATAATACTTCTGATCATGTAGGCGCTATTACTGGTGGCGTTTATGGTGAAGCTGAATGTATGGTAAAGGATGCTTTTGAAAAACGTGTCCCTATAGAGTTTAGAGATTTAAAATTAGAGGTTTTTTCATGTTACGATACATATTTAAGTAATTTATATGGTCGTAACTATATGGAAATACCACCAGAAGGTAAACGTAAAATATCAAGTATTAGAGCATATGAGATTTAATGTATAGATAGTAAAGGTATATATACCATATAAATTTAATAGAATGGATTTATATGAAGGGGAAAAAATGAGAATATCTGTAACCGGTGGGGCAGGTTTTATTGGCTCTCATCTAGTCGATCGCTTAATTAAGGATGGTCATACTGTTCAAGTTATTGATAATTTATATACGGGAAATAAGGATTTTGTTAATCCAAAGGCAGAATTTATAGAAATGGATATTCGAGATTTGGGGCTGTATTCTGTATTAGAAGAATTTAGACCAGATTATATTTACCATCAGGCTGCACAAACAGAAGTTACAACATCTATGAGTAACCCTATGTTAGATTGTGATATTAACTTGATGGGACTAATAAATTTATTAAATGCAGCTGTGAAATTAGGGATTAAGAAATTTTTGATGCCATCTTCTGCTGCCGTGTATGGTAATTTAAACACGTTACCATTAGATGAAACTATGACTGGGAATCCATCTTCTTTTTATGGGTTAACAAAGTTAACTGCGGAACATTATCTTCGTATTTATCATGAATCATTTGGTTTAAAGTATATATGTTATCGATATTCTAATGTATTTGGACCAAGACAAGGTAATGGAGGAGAAGGTGGGGTAATTAGTATTTTTGCTAAGGCTATTTCACAAGATTCTCCTATTACCATTTATGGTGATGGTAATCAAACTAGGGATTTTATATTTGTCGATGATGTTGTTGAAGCTAATATTTTAGGTATGAAAAGTCAAGTTAATGGTATTTATAATGTAAGTACTAATATTGCTAGTTCCATTAATTTATTAGTTGATGAGTTTAGGAATATAAGTCATAAAAATATTAACGTTATATATGAAAATTCTAGATTAGGGGATATTAAAGACTCTGTTTTAGCAACAAATAAATCTGAAGAAGACCTTTTATTTAAGGCTAAATATAGCTTACATGACGGTCTTATTAAAACATATGCGTATTTTAATAGGTGATAGTTAATTTAAAAAGGCTATATTTTATGTACTGTATTACGTAAAGGTCATATATTTTAAGCGTTAGATATTGGAGTAATGTTTTGGAGAAACCTTTAATCAGTATCATAATTCCAGTGTATAATGTTAAAGCACATATAGAAAATTGTGTTTATTCTATATTGGACCAAAGTTATGAACAGTTTGAGATAATTCTTGTAGATGATGGTAGTACTGATGGTTCGTCAGAAATTTGCGATCAGCTTTCACAGAAAAGTTCAAATATACAGGTGATACATAAAGAGAACAGTGGTGTTAGTACGGCTCGCAATATTGGACTGGACGCTGCACAAGGAGAATTTATCATCTTTATCGATAGTGACGATGTGATTTCTCAAAACTATGTGGAGGCTTTTGTTGAGGCTAGTAGTGATGCGGAGATTATAATCGGTTCTATCGAAGATGTGTATGTAGATGGAGCTGGCAAAATCTATAAAAGGGAGTTGCGTAAACACAAGGCGCCTATACAAGGCATTTTATCTGAAGAATATTATAATCTTATTGATTGGCTTAGGGGCCCTGTGGCTAAGCTTTATCGTAAATCGATTATTGATAAATATAATTTACGATTTGATGAGAATTTATCTGTTGCGGAGGACCAAGTTTTCAATTTTTCCTATTATAGATTTATCACATCTTATAAAATAGAAGAAGAAAGTTTATATCAATACTTTCACTATGATACAAAAGTATCATTGAGCACCTTATATACAGAAAAGACCTTCTCAGATGATGTGTTTAAAATGAATATAGAATATAATTTTTTAAAGAAGTATTGTCCAACGAACTACAATACTATTTATATTTATCAAATAATCGACTTATTGAACAAGTATGCGGCATGGGAAAATTGCTCTAATATCTCCTTGTACTATAAACGAGTAAAAAGCTTGGCCATATTACATCCTTTAGTAATAAATCCAAGTTTAGAAAAGAAGAAGCAGTTAGTGGTGTATTTGTTACAAATAAAGCTTTATTGGGTGGTAGTTGTTTATTACCTTTATAAATATAATCAAAAATAGTTTAAGTATTATTTAAGAAAGGAATTCTATGGGACAGAAAGTTATTTCTTATCAACTTATAAAAGATATTATTGTAGAGTATAAAAAAATACTTCTCATCTTAATGGGAGGTATCTTTGTAATCTTTCTTTTATTAGCATTCTTACTACCAAAACAATATACATCTAGTGTAATGATTCAAGTAAAACCTCAAAATAGTGCATTAGGATCATTAGCTAATAACTCCACATTACTAGCATTGGCTGGAATTTCTGGGGGTGATTCTGTATTGGATTATATGTCTGTATTGAAGAGTGAAAAGGTTATCAATCCTGTTATTAAAAAACTAGGTAATGAAGATGCCGAGAAAGATAATTTTGATGCAGCTGATTTTGTAAAGAAATATATGCAAGTAGATAACCCTCGAGGTACATCTATTTTATCTTTTACTATTACTGCAGATTCCCCTGAAAACGCTCAACGTATTGCACAGGATGTAGTAGATTCATTAAAGAATGCTATTGCAGATGTTGGATCTGCTCAAGATTCTACATTAGTTAAGATTTTGGAAAAGAAAAACGAAGCAGCTAAGAAAAAAATGGATACTGATGTAGCGATTCTTGAAAAATACAAACAAGATAACGGCGTATTTTCTCCGACAGAACAAGAGAAAATTTTGTTAGAACGTACTTCAGGTTATGAAAAAGCAAAAGCAGAAGAGACTGTGAAAATTAATACGAATTCTGCTATGTTAGGTTCTATTGAGTCTCAAATCGATAGCCAAAATCAAAAATTAGTAGACTCTCAAATAGCAGACAATTCTGAGATTCAATCTATCCGTAAAGAATTATTCAGTGAGAATGAAAAATTAGCAAAGTTACAATTTAAATTTACTGATGATTATCCAGAAGTCGTAAAAGTAAAAGAAAATATCGCTTACTTAGAAGGTGAATTATCTAAAACTGTAGCGAAATCTATCGCTTCTGAAAATGTAACAATTAGCCCAGTTCAAATGGACTTATTACAAAAACGCGTAGTTGCTAAGAATAATATCGAAGCAGCACAAGCTGCTCTAGCTCAATTGGATACATTGAGTAAACAAAATGTAGAACAATCTAATCAATTATCTCAAAAATCCGTTAAGTTCTTAGAGTTACAACGTAATGCTAAAATATCTGCTGATACATATAATTTGTTAACAAAGAGCTTGGAAGAATTAAAAATTAAAGAAAATATCGAAGGTATGGATATACGTGTTATTAACGAGCCAACATTACCATTGAAACATTCTTGGCCACGTAAATTATATGTAATGGTTGTTGGTGGCTTATTATACTTAGTTATTGCAGGAATATTTATTTACATTCAATATACTAGACGTATGAGTGGCACGAAGGACTAGGTGATTCTATGGCATTGTGGATTGGACTGGCCATATTTATAATAGCCTCAATTGTGGTGGAGCGTTTACTTTCGCCACAATATAAAAAGTTTATGCCTATCCTTGTGATGTGCGTCTTAACTTTTCTGGGTTTATTTAGATCTGAGATTGGAACTGACTATGACTGGTATGTAGTGTTATTTGATACAGTTAGAATCAATGACCTTTATCCTGAACCAACATTTTTGCTATTAGTTGAATTTCTTCGTTATTTTCATTTTTCTTATCAGATGCTGTTTATTGCCTATGAGTTACCAATCATGGTGATTTTATGGAGTGCAATTAGGTATTACACAAAAGATACAGAAATTCAAATTTTAATTATTGCACTATTTTACTGTTTGGAGTATTTCTTTTCTTTGAATGGGATTCGACAGGGCCTCAGCATGGTTCTTATCTTCTGGGGTTACCGTTACTGTTTAGAGCGTAGCTTGTGGAAATATTTATTAGTGGTAGCTCTTGCTGGATCTATACATTATAGTGCTGTCGTAGCTGTTATATTATACTTTGTACCTAATAGAGTGTTCTCTTGGTATAAGTATGCCATTGTATTTATTTTGACATTTCTCGTATTTAAGCTAAATATCGTATTAACTGTTTTATCCACACTTTTTGGTATTTTACAAGTAGATGGTCGCTATTTAAGTTATCTTTCAGATGTAGATTCAGTTAAGATGACTGGTTTTTATATGTTTTATCATTTTGGATTATTTTCTATTACACGTATTGCAATTATGAGACTTAAGCCACAGTACAAAGGCTTACTAAATCTTTGGTTTTTAGGGATTTTAGGGCACTTCCTTTTCTCTTTTTCTTTACCAATTACGCGATTAACAAAATACTTCGAATATTTTATTATCCTTATGATGCCTTATACGATTCAATATTTAAATTCTAATTTACTACTACAAGTGAAAGATAAAATCTATAATTTTAAATGGGGCTATATTATATTGTTGCTATATATGTATACTTTTTTGAATATGATGTCTGGGATACCTCAAGATTACTATTCAAATTGGCGTAACCCATATCCATCTAGTATGAATATTGAGTACCAATTTAATTTCAAGATTTTTGATCGGTAGAATAGGAGAAGCTCATGTCTCAGAATGTTTCTACACAGAGAAAGATTGGCACCTTGTTGTCCTATGCACTCTTGCTAGGTAATACAATTGTCAATTTAGCTTATGTGCCTATTCTACTGTCCTTTATCGGCGTTGCTGAGTTCGGTTTATACCGCTTACTCGGCTCGGTTATTGCCTATTTCAACGTATTAGACTTCGGATTATCTGCAACGATTACCCGATTTTTGGTAAAATATAAGACTTTACAAGATCAAGAGAAAATTGATAAGCTCTTAACGATGTCTCTTATCCTCTATGTAGGGATCGGAGTATTGCTCAGTCTGGTAGGTCTCATATTCTATTTCTGTATTCCATATATTTTTAGGGCTACCTTGGATTCATCAATGATTGGTAGTGCTCAAAATATTTTCTTATTACTGCTTTTAAATCTATTGGTACTCTTTGCATCTAAGGTCTTTGATGCGATTATCATTTCTGAAGAACGTTTTATCTTCCATCGCTCTATTAGTTTACTGCAAATCTTGCTACAGCCTTTTGCGATTATTGGCATGATTATGGTCTATCCGTCAGCGTTGAGTGTTGTGTTAGTACAAACCATCTTCAATGTGGTACTCGTTATTGTGAAAGTTCTATACTGCCATAATAAACTAGGTACTCGATTGGTGTACCGCGGTTGGGATAATGAGATTATCCTCGCCATGCGCAATCTATCTCTTAGCATGTTTGTAGTCGCTATCGTAGACCAAGTTTTCTGGCAAAGTAACCAACTTTTACTAGGCATGAAAATAGGGGCTGAATCGGTTGCCGTTTATGCCATTGCGAGCCAGATTTATATTAACTATATGAATGTATCTATAGCAATATCTAGTACATTGTTACCTAAGATTACGGCTATGGTTACAAAACGCTGTAGCGATGAAGAGTTCCAGAATTTGTTCCTCAAAATAGGACGATTACAGTTTTATTTATTGTCCTTAATCCTCAGCGGATTTATCGTATTTGGACATAGCTTCCTTTATTACTGGGTTGGCGACGGTTTTGACTTGGTATATATCATTACCTTGCTCATCATTGCACCATTTACTATCGACCTGATTCAGAACGTAGGTCTTGCTATCATGCAGGCTCGCAATGTATATCATGTGCGCGCTGTGGTGTATGTCTTCGTTGGCACATTAAACGTAGTGCTTGCGTACTTCTGGATTGATGCATATGGCATTGTCGGTGGTGCGGCAGCTACAGGCCTTTCTATGTTGGTTGGTAATGGCTTTATTATGAATGTGTACTATCAAAGGACAATGAAGCTCAATATTATTCATTTCTGGAAAGATATTTTCAGCTTGTCTCTCGTTACTGTTGTAATAACGGTAGCGGGCTTATATATTATTCCGTATATTGATTTAAACAAATCCATTTATATTTTGATTATTAGTATATTAGTATACACTTTTGTTTACTTTGGGGTTCAACGAGTTATTAATTTTAATACTTATGAGAAGCAGTTGAGTGATTCAGTTTTAATTAAATTTGGATTGAAGAAAAGGTAATACTAAGGAGATAAACATGAACAAACGTAAGTTATTAATGGCATTGGTAGGTACTTGCTTGGCATGTAATGTAGCTATGGCAAATACAGCTGGTGTTGAGTATATGGGTGGTGTTTCTACCTCTTATAATCATGAGGTACAAGATGTATCTGTTGTTGATAGTCATATTAAAGGTAGAGAGGTCGTTACTTTCAAAACAAAACATCCTACGAAGGAACAAAAATTAACGATGGTATTAGAAAATGGGGAGTATATTGATCCAAAGGACAGTGTATTTTCTTTGGCTCGTACAGATATTGGAGCATATCGTTTATCTAAATACGATAAAATTAACCTTCATATGTTAGGCTATAGTAATGGTGAACTCGGATTTAGTGGTGGTTCAGATGATACAAGTAAATCTGGTATTACACTCATGATTGGCCCAGATGGTCGAATCAATACACCATATACTGGTGTTATCAAATTATCTGGTCTTACATTGGAAGAAGCAACAGCGTTACTTAATCAAAAATTCTCTAGATATGTACATAATCCAGATCTTACAGTAAATGTATCTGAATATGGTGGACGTCAAGTTTATGTAATGGGCGAAGTGCCAAAACCTGGTATTTACCGTTTAGGCGCTGATTACATGAACGTATTTGCTGCGATTTCTAGTGCGCAAGGTACGGCTAGAAAAGCTCGTCCACGTCATATACAAGTGGTACGCGTTATTGATGATACTGTATACGTACGCGAAGTAGATATGGAAGCTTTCATTAAGAAACAAGATATTAAACAAAATATCGCTCTTGAAGATGGGGATATGATTTACGTACCTAAATCTCACCGTATTATTCCAAGTGATATTGCACCATTTGCATCACTTGCTTATACACTTCATAATGTAACTAACTAATCTCAGTGAAAGCGGAGGAATAGTATTATCATGAATGTAGCTGTCATTTTTGCAGGTGGTACGGGACAACGTATGAGTTCGTCCGGTATTCCCAAACAATTTTTATTAGTTAATCAAAAACCAATTATTGTTCATACGTTGGAGCATTTCCAAAATTCGCCTAGTATTGATAAGATTATTGTTGTATCTTTAGAATCTGGAATCCCTCAAGTGAAGTCCTTAATGGTTAAGTTTGGTTTGACTAAGGTAGTATCTATTATTCCTGGTGGTAGTACAGGTCAAGAGTCTATTTTCCGAGGTTTGGAAAAATGTCGTAGACTATTTGATGATAAGACAGTGGTGCTCTTACATGACGGCGTTAGACCCATCATCAATGAAAAAATGATTGAAGAATGTATTTCCTGTGTACTTCATCATGGTAATGCTATTACCGTTGCACCTGCTACTGAAACTACATTTATCAAAGGTACCGAAGCGAATATAGCTGGCAAGATTCTCGATAGATCACAATGTGTTATTGCAAAAGCACCGCAATGTTTTTTCTTAGGAGATATCCATAAGGCTCATCTCCAGTCCAATGAAGAGAAATTAGAGTTCATTGACTCTGCATCGATGATGCAACACTTTGGGTACGAATTATATCTTGTGGAAGGCTTACCAGCTAATATCAAGATTACAACCCCCATTGACTTTTACACATTTAAAGCCTACTTAGATGTACAAGATAGCATGAATGTAATTGGCTTATAAGCCGATTAGTAGAGGATATATAATGAATACAGTACTACGGGATGAGTTGATGCGGACCGTCAATAGCAACAAGGATTTGTTTAATTTCTTTAGTGGTCGCACTATTTTAATTACCGGGGCCACTGGCTTGATTGGGTCTATGTTAATCAAGTCCATTATGACCGCCAATGATGTCTTAGGAACTAACATCTGCGTTATCGGTCACGTGCGGAGCATGGAAAAAGCGGAGCATATCTTTGCAGGTTGGCAGCGTGACACGTTTACTTTAACAAATGTAAAGGTAACGGATATGGCAGATCCTATCGATTATATCGTTCACACTGCATCACCAACACAGTCCAAGTTCTTTATTAGTAATCCTGTAGAAACCTTGCATACATCCATTAACCAAACAGTAGAGTGCTTGGAACTTTCAAAAGCACAAAACATTAGTAATATGGTATATTTGTCCTCCATGGAGCAATATGGTATCCAATATGAAGATTACCAAAAGATGACTGAAGAGGATTTGGGCTATATTAATCATCTTGATACACGTAGTTCCTATTCAGAAGGGAAGCGTGCTTGCGAATGTTATTGCTATGCCTATGCTAAGGAATACGATGTGAACGTAACGATTGCTCGTTTAGCACAAACATTTGGACCAGGTGTATCATGTGAGGATAATCGTGTATCGATTCAGTTTGTCAAAAGCACATTGCAAAACAAAGATATAGTATTGCACACAAAGGGCGAGTCATTATCTAATTTCTGCTACCTTACAGATGCCTTAACGGGTATTTTAGTGTTGTTAAAATCTGGTGTAGCGGGAGAGGCGTACAATATATGTAATGCTAAGGAAACTCGAAGTATTTATGATATTGCTAGCCTCGTGGCTGATGAGGTTGTAGAGGGGCGAATTTCTGTAGTTATTGATATACCAGAAACGAATAACTATGGCTATGCACCAACTGTGAAATATTATTTAAGTGCGGATAAGATTCAGGCATTGGGCTGGACTCCACAAATCAATATGAAAAAGGGCTATCAACTGCTCATGGATTATTTAGCTCAAGAGATATAACCTTTTGATGACGGTGAAAGTACTTGTATCTTGCTACTTTTACTATTATATTTTGAGAGTGATAGTATATTTTGATTATGTACAAATTGTATTTATTATATCGAGGAGAGTTATTACGTGAAAAGTATTAAATTATTAGTTACAAGCGCCATTATGGCGATGGCTATCAGTCCCGTTTATGGCGCACAAATTGTATCACCCAATGTAAATTTAAATTCTACAACCTATGACATGATCGATTCCTTGCATGTTCAAGGTTATATTGATACATTGCCAACATCTAAGCCCTACAGCCGTTTACAAGTGGCTGAATGGATACAAGAAGCGAACGGTAAAGTGAATACCAATACGCCACAGTTCGTTCGATCTATGATTCAAAATCTTGAAACTGAATATGCAGAGGATATTCAAACTTTGGCAATAGGTAAACAAGAGTCCAGAGTAGTAATCGATTCTGCTACAGTATCTGTAACGTCTACAAATTCCCCCGAGTACAACCAAAACCGTGGCGGTTGGGTTCGTACGGCGAGCACATACCAACCATTGAACAGCAATAACAATGGTTATAAGTATAATCGTGGTACTACAGTAAGCGGTGAAATGCATATTCGTGGTACGGCAGGTAACCATGTAGCATATGCTATTACACCGCGTGCTGATTTATTCGCTGGCGACAGCAGTGCACGCCTTGTAAACGGCTATGTGAAAACACATATCGGTGCCGTAGAGGTACAAGTTGGTAAAGATGAGCTTTGGTGGGGGCCTATGCGCCAATCCTCCCTTAATCTTTCTAATAATATGAACGCTTTAACAGGTGTGAAAGTAACGACTATTAATCCTGTAAAAGTGGGCGGTACGTTCCGCTTCTTGCGTTCCATTAAGCCAACCTTCGTATATGCGAAATTATCTGATGATCGCAACGACGTGAAACATCCAGACTTTGTAGGTGCTCGCATTGAAGTGTCTCCTACAAAACGTCTTGTATTAGGTGCTAGCATGACATCTATTATGGGGGGTAAAGGGCGCCATTTAAGTCTTTCGGACTATGGCCGTTTTTTAATTGGAAAAAATGCTGACTCAGCATCAAAAGATAAGTGGAACAGTATCGCGGGTTACGATATTAAATGGACATTACCCTCCATGGAAGTCTACGGTATGGTATATGGTGAAGACCAAGCCACGGGTCTCGGCTTTATTCCAAGCCCGTCTAAAATTGCCTGGACTGCGGGTGTTTACTTGCCAAAACTTGGTAATCACGAAGATTGGAATCTTCGTTTAGAAGGCGGTAAAACAAGCAATTGGTGGTATTCTCATTGGTCCTATAATGATGGTTATGTACATAAAGGCAATATCATTGGTGATTATATGGGTAACAGTAGTAATCGTTTATATGCTCGTCTTGGTCACTGGGATAAACAAGCGAATTTAACAGGCTTTAATGTTGAGTACTTACGTCTAAACCACGAACTCAATACGAATGCAAAAGCTCTTAATATTTGGGTTGATCACAGCCGTAAATTATCTAATAATTGGTCCTTAGCTGCGAAGGTAGGCGTGTCTAAACTCCACAATATGACCGATAAAAAAGATAAAACTGCATACCTAGTGGGCGTAGACGTAAGACGTACATTCTAAGAAGGAATTTATTATAAGTCGATATTATAAACGTATGTTTAAGATTTGCTGCTTTTGAACAACAGTCTTCTAAACATTAGATTTGGTATATCATATTAATATTGTGAACGTTAATTAGTATTATAAATAAGTATAGATTAAAAAAGGACAGTTGATTATATCAGCTGTCTTTTTTATGTGTAAAATTTGTCACAACATTCTCATATATTTCATGTATTTTATGATGTATACAAGTCATCATGGTAGTTACCAGTTGGTGTAGTATTCATATAGTTTGAGAGGAAGAATATGAGGTATAGAGAATGAGAGCGAGCAATATTGAATTGTTGCGTATCATTTCGATGATACTAATTATTATGCACCATTTTAGCGTGCACGGTTGTTTCCCCTTTACGCCAGATTTAACGTTTAATAAGGTGTTTCTCCAAGTATTTGGACTTGGAGGCAAGGCTGGTGTAGTTGCCTTTGTTATGATAACCGGCTATTTCATGATTTCTAGTAGTTTTAAGCTGCACAAGTTTGCCAAGTTAGTAGGGCAAATATGGTTTTACAGTATTGCCATGTTGGGCGTGGCTATGGGTTTAGGACTCGATACGGTGACGTCAAGGAATATGATGCTTGCGCTATTGCCTATTGGTGCCATGAGTTGGTTCGCCCAGAACTTTTTAGTACTCTATTTATTAACGCCTATTATTAATCGAGTGCTTCATTGGCTGCATCATAAATACTACGTTATGCTTCTAGTGGTTTCCACGGTAATTTGGTTCTTAATACCGACAGCATTGAATTTGTGGCCTAATATACCGCATACCACCTTTGGATTCAAACATATCTGTTCCTTTGTCGTATTCTATTCGATGGGGGCGTACATCAAGCTGTATGGCTCACATATAACAAAGAAAATAGGTATTATATTTAGCGCCATAGGCTTTGTAGGGGCCTTTCTAGGGGATATCCTTGTCGATGTACTAGCCATGATAGATCCAGCGTATATGAAACAGATTTTCTACTTTACACAAAATGATTATGGCTTCTTTCAATTGATATTAGGCATTGGCTTATTTATTATTTTTTTGAAAGCAAAGATCATTTATCACCCTTGGATCAATGTGGTAGCATCTACTACCTTTGGCATTTACCTATTGCATGACAATAGGTTACTCCTTCATCATATGTGGGACAATGTATTGGCAACGTATCAGTACTATGATTCAATAGTATTACCTCTGTATGCAATCTTTGTAGTGGCGCTCATTTTTGTCGTCGGTATGACCGTAGACTATGTGCGGTTGGCTTTCATAGAAAAACCTGTGATGAAAGCAATTACGCCAAGCCTCGACCGGATTCAGTCAAGGGTTGAGAAAGTACTGCCATTATAATGCGATTATCGGCGTTTTTTGGTATAATATATAAGTATTCTTACCATAAAACGGGAGGTAATTATAATGCGTAAATTCTTATATATGATAGCGGCGTTGCTTGTATTAATTGGCATTAGCACAAATGATGTAGAAGCTCGTCAAGATGTGTATGCTACGACGTATCTCAGTAATAGCTGGTATGTAGATCAAGACTCTGTAAAGCGAGTGGGAGATATACTCAACTTTACGGTGTACACAACAGCAGGTCTTAGTTACAAAGTGACATCTAGTGATGACAACTATTACAATGCAGACGTATTTTACGATAATAATAAACTCGTATCGGATAATGGCCAATCTGTATGGAAGTCGCCAGGCATGATGGCAGCCATGCGCGTGGCCCGTAGATAAACAAAAAAGGCAGGAATTATTGATATGTCCTCCATTACTGAACATCTAGTAATGGAGGACATGTTACATAATCTCTGCCTTTTCTTTTGCTTTGGAAAAAGAAAATAGCTCTTCGTTACCAGTAACTGGATAACTGAAAGGCCATTTCATCATATTCTTTATTCTTTTGAGATGAGCCCGACGGTTCTACTCGCTTGGCTATCTACCTATATTAAAGGGATAAAGATATATATCGTCAAATTCGAATAAATGATAATATAGCTTTCAATAGATTTTTTTATAATTATGAGCAGCACTTAGGTGCCGCCTTTTTTTTGTTATTTATTATTTTTTGATGATGAAATAGTTTTCTTATGTTTACAATAATAGCCTTATAAATTATAATAAAAAATGTTTAATTATAATTTATAGTGTGAATAAGAGAGGGTTATTATGAAACGCATGTGTAAAGCGAATTTATCCTTAGCGATTGCCCTGACGATTGCTAGCTCTGTAGTGCCGTATGTAATGGCAGAATATCCTGTTGTTAGTGCTGTTAAAGGTGAAACTTTAAACTTGGGAAAGGTACAAGGGACACTGTTTGGAATTGATGCAGATAATAAGAGTACTATTAATGCAGATTATGTATCTGGTAGACTAATGGATGGACGAAAGACTATCATTACTAGTCAAAATGGAAGTACTGTGAATATTAAAAATGGCGATCTTCAAGTTGGTCGTGACAGTAATCCACTTGTTATTGCTAAAGGCGGTACTGTAAATCTCGGCGTAGATGGTAATAAGGGTAATTTTACTGGCCATGATATGTCCATTGAAGGCGATGTACGTATCGATGGTAGCAATACACATCCATCTGAAATTAATATCGGTGTAGATAGTGATGAAGTACTATGGACTGGCTTTGCTCTCAACTTAGCAGATAAGAATGCAAAACAGCCAAACCATATCAATGTATTTCTTGGTGATCGTGGTTATTGGGACCATATGTATCAAGGCGGTTTAAATGGTACTAGTTATAGCACAATGACAACTCCAAGCCGTGTACATCGTTTGGTCGGTTCAAAAAATCGTAATTTTGAATCCATAGTAACTCAAAGTGAGCATAATGAAATTCACATTGATAAATTAGAAGGTCATGTAAATTTTGTATATGATCCAAATGGTGAGTATGATGATAAAGAGGATCCAAGTTATAAAGAGCGTGAAAATATTGTAAATGGATTGACTCCAGAATCATTCTGGGGTGGTGATGTTCATATTACAAGTGCGGCACCTAATTCCGGTGCTCATATGTACACGAGTCGTAAGGGCTTAGACTTGTCTACTGAGGACAATGTAAATAAAGTTTTGGATAATTTGGCTCATAAGGTGTACTACCATAATTATGTAAATGGTGAAAGAAATCTTCAAGGCACGGTTGCTATTGCTTCTGAAGGTGCTGAATCCGCGCGTTTTAAAGTATTAACCGAAGGTCATGCTAAGGAAGGTGCTGTTACGTGGCAGGCTGATAAAAATGGTCAGGGTAAATATGAGTATGGTGAGGTAAAACCGGCTCCAGTTCCAATGCCTAAGCCGGAAGTGAAACCAGCACCGCAACCGACTCCGAAGCCTGAGGTAAAACCGGCTCCGGTTCCAACACCTAAGCCGGAAGTGAAACCAGCACCGCAACCGACTCCGAAGCCTGAGGTAAAACCGGCTCCGGTTCCAACACCTAAGCCGGAAGTGAAACCAGCACCGCAACCGACTCCGAAGCCTGAGGTAAAACCGGCTCCGGTTCCAACACCTAAGCCGGAAGTGAAACCAGCACCGCAACCGACTCCGAAGCCTGAGGTAAAACCGGCTCCGGTTCCAACACCTAAGCCGGAAGTGAAACCAGCACCGCAACCGACTCCGAAGCCTGAGGTAAAACCGGCTCCGGTTCCAACACCTAAGCCGGAAGTGAAACCAGCACCGCAACCGACTCCGAAGCCTGAGGTAAAACCGGCTCCGGTTCCAACACCTAAGCCGGAAGTGAAACCAGCACCGCAACCGACTCCAAAGCCTGAGGTAAAACCGGCTCCGGTTCCAACACCTAAGCCGGAAGTGAAACCAACACCGCAACCAACTCCGAAGCCTGAGGTAAAACCGGCTCCGGCGCCAACGCCTAAGCCGGAAGTGAAACCGACACTGCAAGCAACTCCAAAAATTGAGGAAAAACAAGCACCAGCTCTTGAGCAGAATCCTCAGATGAATGTCAATATGGATGCCTTTGATACGCCACATATGCGCGGCACTCGTTCCGCCATTATGAGTAATATTAATGGTTGGAGAACGTTGACAGATAATATGTATCGTTCACGCGTATTACAACAAGGTGAACCAACAGGTATTTGGGCTCGCGTTGGTGGCGGTAAATACAGCTTTAATGGAAGCGGAATCGATACAGATACAACATACACTCGTATCCAAGGTGGTTACGATGCTAAAACTGGTAGCGGTTGGACCGTAGGTGGTCAAGTTTCTTATCTTCGTGGTAACGATGATTACGTTTTCAACGGCTCTGGTAAGGAAAAAGCCTTTGCTGTTGGTGCGTATGGTTTGAAAAATCTTGGTAACAACCAATATATCCATATTGAGTCCCAAGTAGGTCGTGCATCTAACGATTTCACTGTTCGTAATGAGATTGGTGAAAAACTTTCTGGTGAGACTAAAGCTAATGCGTATACAATTGGTGCACGCTATGGTAAAACCGTGAAACTTTCAAATGGTACATATATCGAGCCACAAGCACAATTGAGCTATACTCACTTTGGTGGTGATAGCTTCAATGCTGGCAGTATGAAAGTAAATCAGTCTGGTGTGAGCAGTACAGTAGGCGGTCTTGGCCTTGAAATCGGTAAACATTTCGGCGCAGGTAATCTATATACTCGTTTTGGTGTTAACCATGCATTCTCTGGTACAGTAAAAACTACATATACTAGTGGTGCTACTACTAAATACACTTCCGAGGACATTAAAGGCACTTGGACAGATTTAGCCTTTGGAGGTCGCTACGGTTTTAATGCAAATAACAGCATCTTTGCTGATATTAGTACAGGTCTATCTGGTGATTATAAGGCCGGTTGGTCTGTAAATGCAGGATTTACACATAAATTTTAAGTGAATTATTAATAGATAGGAGTGATTTTAGTACATCGATAATTGTATGACAGGTAAAGTTGTCTATTGATTCATTCATATATTTCTTTGAAACGTTTCTTATTGTATCGAGCATTAGTTCGAATTATAATAGGATTAGGATAGCCAACGAGGTTGGGCCTCTCTTCGTTAATGAAGGGAGGGGTGTCTATGAGTGATTATGAGTTAATCATGCTAATTCTGGAGGTAATAACTGTAGTTATTGCTTTTGGAGCACTTGTGGCTCTTATTTGTCTTGGAAAAGACAAATAGCCCTTCGTTACCAGTAACTGGATAACTGAAAGGCCATTTCATCAATTATTTATAGTTTTGAGATGAGCCTAACGGAACCACTCGCTTGGCTATCTACCTATATTATAGGGATAAAAATATATATCGTCAAATTGAGATGAAATACATTATTATAATAACTACATATAAATAATCATAAAAGCTGTACATACATAGATTAGACTGAACGGCTTTGATGTCAAAACGAATGTAACATCAAAGGTGGTTCAAAAATCGATTATGTGTGTACAGCTTTTGGTGTTTTGGTTTTAGTGTGTTTGTGTGAAAGTAGTCATTGGAAGAATAGACAGAAAAGGCTGTAATTGAATGTGATATAACTGCATTTCAATTGCAGCCCCTTTTAGGCTCTGTATGAGATTTTAGTTATCTTTCTTGATAAATTTCACGATAATACCGCCTACGGTCGATGCAATGCCGAGGCCGAGACAGAACATACCGATGGTGTGGATAAGAATGGATGTCTGGTTATTCTTGGAAATGGCCTGAGCCGCTTGTTGTGCACTGGTCGCATGTTTTGCGATTTCTACGTTGTTCGCTGATGGATCTGGAATGATCAGTAAGATGACTACGGCGATGATTAAGGCTATAATGCCCATTGGTAATAATTTGTTCTTCATTGTAATTCTCCTTTTAAGAATTTATTAAATGTTGTTTATATATTTTGATTATACACTTATTATAAATATTTAAGAAGAGCTTATATATAAATAAAATGAAATTTACTTATGTATATGAAATATTATTATGGATTGTAACGATTATATTGTATGGATATTTTGTATGAATGTAGCATATTGTATTGTATTTGCATTGACAATCCTCTATATATTTATATAAAATAGAAATAATTTCATGTGTTGTTCATGATAAAATCATGAATCATCGGCATATGTAATCGTGTGTAATTAAGTATTATGTACGTAATTAAGTACGTACATAATTACGTAATGAGAAGTGTGTTTGTACGTAAGAGTGTGTAATGAAATATATAATCGTGTTGATGAGTGCCTTATGTATGTTTGTCATGCCTGTGTCGGGAAAACAGGTGGACAGAACAGCGCAACCTATGCAGGGGACTACGGTAAAACAAGTTCATAGTGAAAGTAAGACCGTATTATCTGACGACTTAGATACATTCCATGTTAATTCATCTCATACTCCAGATCATGTCATCGGTCAGGGCGGATTGGAGATGCCAGACTCCACAGATAAAAAGACGACTCGTTATTCCGATACGGATGCGGTCAACTCTGCGTTGCAGGCGGTGGTCATGACTGGTGTTCATTCCGCAATGCACGGATCGAAGGCGAAACCGTGGATGCAGCGAACCGTCTTGTCATTGCGCTTTCAGAAAAACTGGAAACCCTTGTACGGTGTGGAAACATTGCAGCCGTTAGGTCATTATGATGAGACATCTCGTCATGTGTGGTTTACACAGGAGCGGTTGGCGAATGCAGCGGATACAGGAACGACGGCGAATGTGGGTATCGGCTATCGCCGAATTGCTGCGAACGATGACCATTATTACGGTGGCAATCTGTTTTATGACCATCGGTTCAGAGGCAATCACGGTCGCATGAGTGTCGGGCTGGAGTACGTGTCGGGGATCGGTGCGTTTCGCATGAACTGGTATCGCGGTGTGTCTAGTGAGCGTTCCCTTGATGGTGCGACACGCATGGAAAATGTGTCTAACGGATATACTGCGGAGTACGGGACTAGTTTCAAGAATGCCCGTTGGGCGCGCGTGTATATGGAGGCCTATCGTTGGCAGTTGCGGCGCAGTGCGGATAAGCATGGCTTGCGCATCGGTACGGAGTTGCAGCTCACGCCGAGAATTTCCGTGGACATGGGCTACAACAAGCCGGAGCATGAGCACGGTAGTCCGTACGGTAAAATCATGTTCCGTCTAGCCGGTGTCGATACGGCTTGGTTTGGTGGTAACCATCAATCGGATGTGAAAGCATCGGTTCGTGCGAATATGCTCGAAAATGTGCATCGTCATCATACGGTGTATGTTGATTAATAGTGATATTGTGAAAGCCGAGGCTCTAGGGCCTCGGCTTTTTCGTGTATCTGTAGGTGATAAATTTTCTGTATATAAAATTATCTTATCTATGAAAGCATTAAACTGAAAAGTCTAAAAATATGAAATTGATTACGTAATTACAATAATCGTTATATTCCGATATATGGATTTATCGTAAAATTTGATAGGAAAGATGAAGATTCTATTTCTTAAAATTAAAAAGTATTAAATATGAAATAAATAAACGACAAAAATGAAGAAAAGATGAAAAAGTCGTTTACAAGATAGAAATTTTTTGATATTGTATTGCCGTGGGTGAGTATATGATGAAGAATCATGAATAATTATAGTATTCGTATCGTAATTGAGAATACTAGTATTTGGTGTAAGAAGTGTAGATGATAATCAATCTTTATACTTCTTCTTTTTATTATCTTTGCAATATTATGCAACACAAGTGATGTGTTTTACTGAGGTTTCGGTAAGAAAGGATAATCATGAATCGAATTTATAATGTGATTTGGAGTAAAACAAAAAAATGCTACGTAGTAGTATCTGAAATCGTAAAAACAGGTGGCGGAAAGGTAAAATCCGTACAAACTGGTACAACTTGGGCACGCATGAGTGCAATCATGGCGGTAGCCGCATTATTGATGGGTGGTAATATTACTACGGTTAATGCAGCTACTTATGCTGCGATGACTATTGATGCTGTAAATGATGCTGGCTATGCTACCGGTAAGAAATCTTATAGTGAAGGTAGTTATTTATATAACTATCAAAATCCTGGGAACTTGACACCATTTGATAATAGTCATTTGTACAATGGTACAGATAGAGGTAACTATACAGAAAATAGCTTTGCCGGTATTGCTATCGGTACGCATACAAATATTGTAGAATCAGGTAATTCGAATTATCATTCCGGTTTAGCTATCGGTAACTATGCTCAGGCCACAGGTGGTATTTCCTTTGCTTTAGGTCATTATGCTCAGGCTTTATCACCATCTGCTATGGCTCTTGGTACAGCTACAAAGGCGAGCGGCTTTAACTCCTTGGCTATGATGCGTCAATCCGCTGCAGAAGGTGAGTTCTCTACAGCATTGGGTACTGCATCTTGGGCAAAGGGTAATGGTAGTTTTGCCATGGGTTACTCCGCTACAGCAAAAGCGGATCAATCCATCGCAATCGGTGCGGCAGAAACTATAAAATTACCTGGTCAACAACATGGTACTCCAAGTGCTAAATATAATGGCGATGGTAATACCGTAACAGAAGGGGCTCGTTCTCTTGCTTTCGGTACGAAAGCTCGTACTGCAGTTGGTGCAGATGATTCTATGGCATTCGGTTCTTCATCCAGTACTGGTGGCGCCAATGCGGTAGCTATGGGTTATAGTGCTAATGCTAGTGCAGAGAATGCCTTTGCCATCGGTAATACGGCACAATCATCCGCACAAAATGCCGTGGCAATGGGTAAAAGTGCAAATGCAAGTGGTGTAAGCAGTTTTGCTATGGGTAGTAGTTCTAATGCTGCTGGTGCTGATGCTATCGCTATGGGTAGTTCTTCCCAAGCAAAATTATCCAACTCCATCGCATTGGGTGGTAATGCAAAATCCTTGGGTGCCGATGCGCTTGCACTTGGTGGTGCGGCGAATGCCTCTAAAGATGGTGCCATTGCAATCGGTAAAGAAGCAAAAGCAAACAATACTAATACGACAGCTATCGGTCTTGGTGCAACTGTTACAGGTACTAACTCCATGGCTATCGGTACAAATGCCGTTGCAGAATCCAATAACTCCTTGGCATTGGGCACTGGTACGGAAGTAAGAGGTGCCTTGGTTAATGGTTTCTCTGCTTTCACTAACCAACAAAATAACAATGTTGCAAACGGTGTAGTTGCGGTAGGTAACGTAGGTTCTGAACGCCGTATCATCAACGTAGCAGGCGGTGAAAACGATACTGACGCAACAAATGTAAAACAATTAAAATTTGTAAACAGTAACTTGGCAAAATCCATCGCAGGTCCTACTTATACGGGCTATGAAGCGAATGGTTCTACATATAAAGCGCCTGATTTCAATATCAAGAACAGCACATACCATACGGTAAAAGAAGCTGTTGAAGCGGCGCAAACGAATTTCTTTAGTGCTAAAGGCACATCTGCCGATGCGAACTACGATAACACAGGTGCTACAGGCAATAACGCGACAGCAGCCGGTGTACGTACTTCTGCAGCAGGTAACTTTGCTACAGCTGTCGGGGCTGATGCGACTGCAGCTAATGCGAACAGCACAGCGATCGGTTATAAAGCTAAATCCAGCGTAGATGACGGCGTTGCATTGGGTGCGAATTCCGTTGCTTCCGTTGCAGCCGGTAAAGCAGGTTATAATGTTAAAACTGTAGACAGCCGTACAAACGGATATAGCGGATTGACAGGTGCTGCGTTGACATCCACTATGGGTGCGGTGTCCCTAGGTGACGGTGGTACAAAAACTCGTCAAATCACAAACGTGGCTGCAGGTACTGCGGATACTGATGCTGTTAACGTGGCACAATTGCGCAATGTTAACTTGAAAGTAGCCGGTAACAGCGGTAACAATGACGTTTTATTGGACAATCAAACATTGACTGTAAAAGGCGATGGTTCTTATGTTACGACATCTGTTAACAACCAAACAATTGATGTGACGTTGACTGATGCAACTAAGAACAAGATTGACAATGCGGCAAATAAAGACTTGTCCAACATTACGGACGGCGGTAAATCTGTTATTCGTAATGAAGCGCAAAAAGCAGTTAAAGTTGTTGCTGGTAAAAACACAACGATTACAGAAGGTACTGACGGTACATATAAAACATATAAAGTTGACGTAGATGCTCCTGACTATCAATTAGTTGAAAACAGCAGTGCTGCTGATAAAGCTTACACTGTATCTGGCAATAAAGTTGACTTGACTGTACAAGATGCTAAAAATCCTGCGAATAAGAAAACTGTAACTATCAAGGATATTGCATCCAAAACAGAACTTGATGATACAAAAACGGAGCTTATCAATAAAGGTTTGAAATTCGATGCTGATAATGGCGGCGAAAAAACAAATAAATTGGGCTCCAAAGTAACAGTAGCTGGAGATGGTACTAATATCAGCACTACGATTACACAGACCGGTGACGATACAACAATTAAGGTTGCATTAGGTAAAGACATCAATGTTAATACTGTGACAGCTACTAAGACTGTAAAAGCTGGCACTGCTACTATGGGCAACCAAGCTGTAACAGACAACAAGTCAGCGACTCAAAATGGTAATTTTGTATCTGGTTTGGATAATAAATCTTGGACTTTAACTGATCCTACTTTTGTATCCGGTCGTGCGGCAACAGAAGATCAACTTAAAATTGTCAGCGATGCTGTAAAAGCGGCTAATGCGGCTAATGCAAGTGCTACGGACTACCGTTTGATCGCTAATCCGAACAATGCGGCAGACGGCTCTTATAAAGTTGATAACAATAAAGTTGATTTGCAAGTGAAAGACGAAAAATCCGGTACGGTTAACACTGTAACAATCAAGGATCTTGCGTCTAAAACAGAGCTTGATAAAGTAAAAGATCGTTCTGTGAAATACGATGGTAATACAGGTCATGACACAGTAACATTAGAAGGTGCTAACGGTACAAAAATTACTAACTTGAAAGATGGTAACGTAGCGGCTGGTTCTAAAGATGCTGTAAACGGCGGTCAATTACATCAAGTTAAGCAGGATCTTGGTGACCAAATCACAAATACTAAAAATGATTTAAACAATAAGATTGATACAACTAAACAAGATCTTATTGATAAAGGTCTTAAATTCGACGCTAATACAGGCGGCGAAAAAACAAATAAATTGGGCTCCAAAGTAGCAGTTAAAGGGGATAACTCCAACATCATTACGGAAATCTCTCAAGACGGTAACGGCGACAGCACAATTGATGTGAAACTTGGCAAAGACCTCAAAGTTGAAACGATTACTGCTACTGGTGCAAACGGTAAAGACGGTAAAATCGGTATCAACGGTAAAGACGGTGTAACGACTAACATTTCCGTTAGCCGTGATGGTCAACCTGGGGTTGACGGTGCAACAGGTACAACTACAACTCGTATCGTGTACCAAAAACCTGATGGCTCTAACGAAGAAGTGGCAACCTTGAACGACGGCCTTAAATTCAAAGGTGACATGGGTGCTACATCTAATGTAAAACTTAACAAACAAGTGGACATCAATGGTGGTGTAACAAGTGCTTCCGATCTTGCTACAGGTAATAATATCGGTGTTACTTCTGCGGCTGTCGGCGCTGACGGTAATACAAAATTACAATTGCAATTGGCGAAAAACTTGACTGGTTTGCAATCTGTAACGGCATCCGACACTGTGAAAGCAGGCACTGCGACTGTAGGTAATCATACGGTAGCGGATAAAAAAGGTGGCAACCAAACTGGTAACTTTGTAACAGGTTTAGATAATAGAACTTGGGACATTTCAGATCCTACGTATGTAGAGGGACGCGCAGCGACAGAAGACCAACTTAAGAAGGTTAGCGATGCTTTGAAAGCGTCTAATGCAAGTGCTACAGATTACCGCTTAATTGCTAATCCGAACAACGCGGCAGACGGCTCTTATAAAGTTGAAAACAATCAAGTTGACTTGAAGGTAAAAGACGAAAAATCCAGTGATGTTAAAACTGTAACGATTAAGGATATTGCGTCCAAAACTGAACTTGATAAAGTAAAAGATCGTTCCGTGAAATATGACGGTGAAACTGATAAAGATACGGTAACTTTGGAAGGTCCTAACGGTACAAAAATTACTAACTTGAAAGATGGTAACGTAGCGGCTGGCTCCAAAGATGCTGTAAACGGCGGTCAATTACATCAAGTTAAACAAGACCTTGGCGATCAAATTACGAATACCAAGAATGACTTGATTAACACAGGTCTCAAATTCGATGCCAATGTAGGTGGCGTACAAACTAACAAATTAGGATCTACTGTTACAATTCAAGGTGAAGGCACTGCAGCTGACGCTGATTACAGTGGTGAAAACCTTAAAACTTTTATCAAACAAGATGCGGCGACAGGCAATACGACTATCGACGTGAAGATGAATAAAAACCTTAAAGCTGAATCTGTGAAGGTTGGCAAAAATGGTAAGGATGGCGTATCTATTACAGGTCCTGACACAGCGAACGGTACAGATGGCAAGGTAGCTGTTACTGACAAAAATGGTAAAGAAGCAGTTTCTATTTCCGGTAAGGATGGCGTAGGCCACATCGGCTTGACAGGCCCTGCCGGAACAAACGGCGTGAACGGTACTAATGGTATCGACTTGTCCGTAAAACCTGGTTACGATGATCCTGCTACTGGCGTTAAAGGCGAAAAAGGTGTAGACGGTACAAACGGTCTTACACGTATCGTTTACAAAGACGGCAACGGCGAACACCAAGTTGCGACTATGGAGGACGGTTTACAATTCACTGGTAACAATTCTGGTACTGTGAATAAACAAAAATTGAATTCCTTGGTGAAAGTACAAGGTGAAGGCGTAACTGAAGCTGAATCTGCAGCGTTCAAGAGCGCAGCCGGCAATATCAACGTAAAAGCTGATGGCACTAACAAATTGGAACTTCAATTGGCGAAAGACCTTAAAAATCTTGATTCCGTAACGGCTGCTAAGACTGTGAAAGCAGGCGGTGCTACTATGGGTAGTCAAACTGTTAACAACGCGGCCGGCGACAGCGAAACAGGCAACTATGTAACAGGTCTTGATAATAAAGATTGGGATGCAGATAAGATTGTATCCGGTCGTGCGGCAACAGAAGATCAGTTGAAAAAAGCGTTGGATGCTCAAAGTGCTAACTCCACTGATTATCGTTTGATCAGAAATCAAGCAGCAGGTTCCAATGGAGACTACACTGTGGATGCGAACGGCGATGTAGCGTTGACTGTACAAGATAAGAATCATCCAGATAAAACAGAAACCGTTACCATCAAAGACGTTGCTTCTAAATCCAAACTTGATAAATTGAATGACCGCGCTGTTAAGTATGATTTGGATCCTACTGGTAATCCTGATAAATCCAAGGTAACTTACGAAGGTCCTGCATATAACAATAAGCAAGGCGGTACTCACGTAACGAATGTGGCATATGCTACAGGCAACGATGGTAGCGAAGCGGTTAATGTAGACTACTTAAATGACAAAATCAAAGATAGTGCAGACGCATTGACTAATAAAGGTTTGAAATTCGATGCTAATCAAGGCGGAGAAAAAACTAATAAGCTTGGCTCTAAAGTGACTATTAAAGGTGAAGGCACGGCAGCTGACGAAGATTACAGCGGCGAAAACCTTAAAACTTTCATCACACAAGACCAAACATCTGGTGATACAACTATCAACGTAAAGATGAATAAAAACCTTAAAGCTGAATCCGTGAAAGTTGGCAAAGACGGTAAGAACGGCGTGTCCATTACAGGTCCTGATAACGGTACAGACGGCAAGGTAGCTGTGACTGGTAAGGACGGTAAAGAAGCTGTATCTATTTCTGGTAAAGACGGCGTAGGTCACATCGGTCTTAACGGTAAAGATGGCCGTAGCGCTGACATTTCTGTTGAAAAAGGTGATCCGGACCTCAACGGTAACGAAATCACTCGTATTAAATACACTGATGAAAAGGGTAAGACACATCAAGTGGCAACCAAAGATGATGGTATGGCATACGGTGGTGATTCCGGTAATGTTATCAAGAAAAAACTTAATGAACAATTGGACATTAAGGGCGGCCTAACAAACGAAGATGATTTGACTGAAAACAATATTGGTGTTATCAGCAAAGATAATATTCTCAATGTTCGTTTGGCAAAAGACCTTAAAGACTTGAACTCCATTACTTTCAACAACGGAGCTAACGGTGCAAACGGTAAAACCGTTGTGAACGGTGAAGGCATGACTATTAAAGATGCAGCCGGTAATCCGTTGACAGCTGTTACAAAAGACGGCGTGAAGATTACCGATGGTCCATCTATGACGAAGGACGGCATCGATGCAGCAGGCAAGAAGGTTACTAATGTTCAAGACGGTACGGTTGCCAAAGATAGCAAAGACGCTGTTAACGGCGGTCAATTGCATAGTGCTGTTGAAAGCCTTAAAACCAATGGTTTCGGTCTTGAAGCGGAAGACGGTCAATCCGTGAAGAAACCTCTTGGTGAAACTGTTAAAGTTAAAGGTGATGACACGAATATCAAAACATCCGTAGACGGCGGTGCTGTTAAGGTAGAATTGAAAAAAGACATCACTGTAGATACTGTAACAGCTAAGACTGTAACAACAGGCGACACTAAGATGGATACAAATGGCGTTACGATTAAAGACGGCGCTAATGAAGCGACTAAGTTGACGAAAGACGGCTTGCAAATCAATGATGGTGGCAACAAAGCTGTTACTGTTAATAAAGATGGTTTGATTATCGAAAACGGTCCTAAGGTAACAAAAGACGGCATTGATGCGGCAGGCAAGAAGGTTACGAACGTAGCTGACGGTAATGTTGCTAAAGGTAGCAAGGACGCTGTAAACGGTGGTCAATTGCATACAGCTATTGAAGACATCAAAACTACAGGCTTTGGTCTTAAAGCGGAAGATGGTCAATCCGTGAAGAAACCTCTTGGCGAAACAATCGACGTAAAAGGTGATGGCAATATCAAAACTTCCGTGGACAACGGCGCTATCAAAATGGCCTTGAACGATAAGATCACTCTTGGTCAAGACCCAGCAAAACAAGTTAACATCGACGGTTCTGCAGGTACAATTACAGCTGGCAATGGCGGAAATCAAGTTAAGATTGACGGCAATGACGGTTCCGTAACGGCAAATACTGTGAAAGCTGGCGATGTAGTCGTAGGGAAACAAACTTCCAACGGTAAAGAAGGTAACTTCGTAACAGGTTTGGATAACAAAACTTGGGATCCTGAAAATCCTGTAGCAGTTCCTGGTCGTGCCGCAACAGAAGATCAATTGAAAGCTGTTAATGACGACTTCAATAACAAAGCAAGAACAGGTCGTGTATTCCAAGGTGACCAACCTGGTGATAGCGGTAAAGTGGTTCGTGGATTGGGAGATACTATGAACCTTAAAGGCGGTGCGGATGTGAACCGTTTGGCAGACAACAATATCGGTGTTGTGAAAAACGCTGCTGGTGATGGTTACAATATCAAGTTGGCGAAAGACTTGAAAGGTCTTGAGTCCGTAACTACTACAGATGCTGCTGGTAATACAACTGTTATGAACGGTGGCGGCGTGACAATTACACCTGCTCAAGGTAATGCTGTAAGCCTTACTAAAGACGGCCTTAACAACGGTGGTAATAGAATTACTAATGTTGGCCCTGGTGTAGATGGCACTGATGCGGTTAATGTAAATCAATTGAGCAGTGCTATGCGTAGTGTGGATGGTAAAATCGCTGATGTAGGTGCGACTAGTGCAGCTATTTCCGGCCTCAAACCTTTACAATATGATCCATTGGAACCAACTCAAGTATTGGCTGCTGTAGGTCACTATAAAGGCAGCACAGCTGCAGCTGTAGGCGTGGCGCACTATACTAATGAATCTACAATGTTCCATATGGGCGTATCTCTTGGCGGTCATGACAACATGATTAATGCGGGCGTATCCTACAAATTTGGTACATCCGACGCTAAGAAAGCGGTTCCTGCACGTTACAAAGCCGGCCCTATCAGCTCTGCATATGTATTGCAGGATGAAGTGACTGCTTTAAAAGCTGAAAATGAACGTATGAAACAACATGACCTAGAGTTAACTGCTAAATACGATCAAGTACAACGCGATAATGAAGAAATGAAAGCTCAAATCGCATTGTTGATGCAACAAGCAGGTCTTACAAAATAATCGAATCTGAATATTCGAGTTCTTAACCACTCATGTAAGGATTGTGAAAGCCGCCCTTTCCGGGGCGGCTCATCATAAGGAGGAAGTATGAAATTCAAAACATTTATGCCTGTATTGGCACTTGCTTGTGTATGCGCGGTAGGTCAAGCAGATGCGGCTCAAGATCGATTGATGATGCCAGAACAACCGGCTGAACCATTAAACGTGATTGAAGCGGAAGTAGCTGTTCCTGTACCTAGCGAAGAAGTTCGCGACGTAGTGAATGCTTTCACACAATTCCAATTGGACCAAAAGGGCAAGCGCATCATGGATGATTCCCGCGTTATGACTGGTCAAGAGCGTTACCGCAACAATGTGTTGTACTACATGAACGTTCGTCGTAGTTGGTACATCGTAAGCCATCGTTATAAAAACGATAGCTATGGGCGTTTGGCATTAGATCGTTTGTACAACGATTACAAGCAGTTCTTTACGGACCATGCGACGGTGTCTGAAGACGCTAAATTGGACTATGCGCAACAAATCATCGATATCTTGGATCGCAATACAGCCAATGTACATGATGATGAATTGCGTTTCTACATGAATGAAATGGTTATCTTCAGCTTGAACGAAGCTATGAAAGACGGCAATAATCGCGTGAAACCTGTGGACGAAAAAATGGCTCCTGCGATGGACGAACTTTCTACAGTAGACCTTCGCAAAGCGATTAATGCGCCCACAATTCAATAAAATAATTTAATAGAATGAATAAGAATATCGAGGACTGTCCGAGTGGGTAGTACCTCGATATTTTTTTATATATCGAAATAATCTAAACGTATAATTTCATGAAAATAAAATGAAAAAAATTTTACTTTTTCAGAAATATGTGGTATTTTAGTAATATATTTTTAAAAATATCGATATATTCTCATTGATTATCGATTTATTTCTAAGATTTTTATGTAAGTGGATATAGTTAGTTTGCTTTAAAGGAGAAAGATTAATGAATCGAGTATTTAAAGTGATTTGGAATCGCACAAAGGGCTGTTATGTTGTTGTGGCAGAAACAGCAAAGAACATGACGAAACGTTCCTCTTTGTCGGTTGTATTCTCTAAAATGGTAGGTACTACAGCAGTTGCCATTATGTTGACAGGCGTTATGATGCCTACGGATGCGTTGGGGGCACCTATTACAAGAGGTACTGGTGCGACAGCAGAAAATGACGGCGGTATTGCTGTAGGTGAAAGAACAAATGCTCGCGGTGACTATAGTGTGGCTATGGGTACAGACGCTACTGTTGGTAAAAATGATCCATCCGAATCTGAAAGCCAAAACGGTATCGCTATCGGTCATGGTGCTACAGTAAGTGTTAACCCTGCTACAGCAACACCAGGTATTACAGATAAGAGCGGTGGTATTGCCATCGGTCATGATGCGACAACTAAGGATATCAATACAATTGCTATTGGTACAAGCACTATCGGTCAAGGTGCGCAAGCTGTAGCTATTGGTCGTAATGCGCGCACAATTGCTAATAACGGCGTAGCTATCGGTAATGAAGCACGCGTACAATCCACGAACGGCTTTGCCCTTGGTAATAATGCACGTGCCGGATTTGATGAAGCTAATCAATTGATAGGCCTTGATAATGATCAGGCTTTCGGTTCCAATGCGCGTGCTTATGGTGGTTCATCCATGGCGTTTGGTAATAATGCAAAGGCGTCTAAAGGTGGTGCTGTTGCTATGGGTAACGGCTCTCAATCTCGCGGTGAGTGGGGCGTAGCCATCGGTAATGGTGCAAAAGCATTAGCACAAGGTGCCCGTGCTATTGGTGCTAACTCTACAGCTGATGCAACTAATGCAGCTGCTATGGGCTGGGATAGTGAAGCCACTGGAGCGTCCTCCATTGCTATAGGTGAAACAGCAAAGTCAACAGGTACTAATTCTATTGCTATCGGTACAGGTGCAAAGGCAACCGGTGAAAGTACTGTAGGAACAAATATTCCGACAAGTACGGTGGCTATCGGTCATGGTGCACAAGCGTTGGAAAATGGGGATGTTGTTATCGGTCGTTCCGCAAAGAGTATTGTTTCTACGGAACATGGAAATCCTGGATCTGGCGCTGTTGTTATGGGGGCGGATGCCGCTTCTTACGGTGCTCGTGGTGATGTAGCTATCGGTGCATCTGCGGAAACAAATGTAAAAATTAAGAACGCTGGTGGCACTGTTAATCCTAAATATGCTCAAGGTGTAGCTATTGGTAGCACTGCAAAAACTTATGGTACACAGTCTCTTGCATTGGGTGCAGATACAAGAGCTATCGGTAATTCATCTGTTGCCATCGGTGGTGATGATATCGATATGGCTCGTACTGAATTGGAAACAGCTGTGCCTCAATTGGCTGTAGGAAACGGTATTAAAAAGAGCTTTAACAAGGAAATTGAAGATAAATTCGCGGGCACTCTTGGTTCGGCATCTATTAATGTAAAAGGTAAATATGCAAATACAGCAGCTATCGGCGATGCAACTACGGCTATCGGTACATTGAGTGAAGCCTATGGTACAGGCTCTACAGCAATTGGTATCAACTCTTTGACTAAAGGCGTAGCCAGCACAGGTATCGGCATCATGGCACGTAGCTGGGGAATAAATTCTCTTGCTCTTGGTACACAGGTTGGTGCTTATGGTGATCGTTCATCCTCTATCGGTGATACGAACCAGGTCGGTTTAGATATGAAAGACGGTTCTAAATCCGGGAAAGAGTCTGCTGCTGTTGGTTCTAAGAATACGATTTACGGCAATCAGGCGTATGCTATTGGTGCAGGAAATACTATCGGTTCCGCTACTGTTGTGACCACGACGGAAGCAAACGGTAGTGGTGCAGGTGCTGACCAGGATAAAATTACAACTGTTACTGCCGGTACTGTTAAGGGTAATATGTCTGGTGCATTCGGCTATAAGAATAGTATTACAGCCGATAGTTCTTATGCAGTAGGTAGTAATTCCAATGTTTCCGCTGATGGAGCTATGGTTCTCGGGAACAATGCTTCCGTAACAGCGAAAAATGCTGTGGCTCTCGGTAATAATACAAAGGTAGATAATGAAAGTGCTGTAGCATTGGGTACAGGTTCTGAAACAGCAGCAGCTGTGGCGACACCTTCTGCAACTATTAACGGGACTGTACATAACTTTGCAGGTATTAACCCAGCATCTACCGTAAGTGTAGGCAAGGCAGGCATGGAACGGACCGTTACTAATGTAGCAGCAGGTCGTATTTCCGCTACTTCTACGGATGCTATCAATGGTAGTCAATTGCATGCTGTTACTTCAGAGATGGATAAGGGTGTGGCATATGCCGGTGATGTGAAAGCTGCATCGGCTACAGCTAATCAATTTACTCGTAAACTTGGTGAACAGACGAATATTATCGGTGGTGTGACTGATCCGACAAAATTGTCTGATAACAATATTGGTGTTGTATCTAATGGATCGGATACGTTGAATGTGAAACTAGCTAAAACATTGACAGGTTTGGACAGTGTTACAGCCGGAAATACAACGATCAATAATGGTGGCTTAACTGTAGACGGTAAGACTTATGTAACGCCAAACGGTATCAATGCGAACAATCAAAAGATTACCAACGTGGCGGACGGTAGCAATCCTAATGATGCGGTTAACTACAGCCAATTACAAAAGGCTATCGGCGGTACTGCGAAGGCATCTAGTGTAAAAGCAAAGGATACGAATGTAACCGTAACAGAAGGTACAAATGCAGCAGGCGGTAAGGAATATACTGTTGGCTTAGGTGATAAGATTACTGTAGGCGGTACGACAGCGGCACATCCTGTAACTGTGGACGGCACTACAGGTCATGTAACAGGTCTTACCAATACGGACTGGGATGTAGATCATCCTGTAGCTGTATTTGGTCGTGGCGCTACTGAAGATCAATTGAAGAAGGTTAACGATAAAGTTAACACGAATAAGTCCGCTATTGATAAAAATGCCGGAGATATCGCTAATAATAAGAATGATATCAATAAAAACAAGCAGGACATCGCCGATAATAAACAAAACATTGCGAAAAATGCCGGGGATATCGTGAATATTAATAAGACTCTTGATAAGGGTTTGAATTTCGCTGGTGATACTGGTGCTGTAAGCAACAGAAAATTAGGTGATACCGTAACTATCAAAGGTGGTGCTGATGCAGCTAAGTTATCTGACAATAATATTGGCGTTGTATCTGACGGTAATGGTACATTAAATGTAAAATTGGCCAAAGAATTACAAGGATTAACATCCACAACTTTCACAAACGGTGGTAATAATACTGTTATCAACGGTGATGGTATGACAATTAATCCTGCTGGTGGTAATAAGGTAAGCCTCACAAAAGATGGTTTAAACAACGGCGGTAATACGATTACCAATGTAGGACCTGGTGTGAACGGCACAGATGCAGTTAATAAAAATCAATTAGATAGTGCTATATCTGGTGCAAAGACAACTGTAAGCGGCAGTAATAATATTGAAGTAGTTTCATCAAGTAAGGCGGGTAGTGGTACAAATTACGAAGTGAAACTAAAAGATACAATAACATTGGGCTCTGATGCTACAAAACAAATTGCGTTGGACGGTACTACAGGCACAATCAAGGCTGGTGATAAAGTTACAATCGATGGCAATAAAGGTACTATTAAAGCTGGCAACGTAACAATTGACGGTGAAAACGGTACCATTAAAGCTGGCGACAAGGTAACTATCGATGGTAAAGATGGTAAGATTGCAGCAGGCAAGGTATCTGTTGATGGCAAAGACGGTTATGTGACAGGTTTGGAAAACAAAGATTGGGATCCTAACAACATCACAAGCGGTCGTGCTGCTACAGAAGACCAATTGCAAAAATCTCACAAATCTTTAGATAATAAGATTAACAACCTAAGTGATGAAATCACGAAAAAAGGTTTGAACTTTGGTGCTAATAGTGGTAATCCAGTTCATAAAAACTTAGGTGAAACTGTATCTGTTGTGGGTACAGGCGACAAAGCTGATACTAATTACTCTTCCGAAAATATTAAAACAAAAATTAATGCGGACGGTAATATAGAGGTTATGATGGATAAAGACCTCAAAGCTGACAGCGTAACTACTGATAAGGTAAAAGTTGGTAAAAACGGTAAGGACGGCGTATCCATTACTGGTCCTAACGGTGCTGACGGTACAGACGGCAAGGTAGGTATCACAGGCAAAGACGGTAAAGATGCTGTATCCATGTCCGGTAAAGACGGTGTTGGTCATATCGGTTTGACTGGTAAAGACGGCCGTAATGCGGATATTACCGTTGAAAAAGGTGACCCTGATCTTGATGGCAACGAAATCACTCGTATTAAATACCAAGACGAAAACGGTAAAACCCACCAAGTGGCAACTAAAGACGATGGTATGAAATACGGTGGCGATAGCGGTGCCGTGATTAACAAAAAGCTTAATGAACAAGTAAACGTTATCGGCGGTATTACTGATGCTAGTAAGTTGACTACAGAAGACAATTTAGGTGTCGTATCCGATGGTACTGGCAACCTTAAGGTTCGTATGGCGAAAGACTTGAAAGGCCTTGAAACAGTAACCACTAAGGATGCTGCAGGTAACACCACAGTTATGAACGGTGGCGGTGTAACCATTACACCTGCTAGCGGTAATGCAGTAAGCCTTACTAAAGATGGTCTCAACAACGGTGGTAATACAATTACCAATGTTGCGGCTGGTGTAAACGGCACTGATGCGGTTAACGTAAATCAATTAAAAGGTGCAACAGATAAGATGGCGAATGCAATCAATGCTGTAGCGGGCGAAACACAACGTGTAGGCGCTCATGCCGCGGCTATGGCTGCGTTGAAACCAATTCAATACGATCCATTGGAGCCAACTCAAGTAATGGCTGGTGTTGGTAATTATAGAGGTGAAACTGCGGCGGCGTTAGGTGTTGCACATTACTCTGCAGAAGACACAATGTTCCATGTAGGCGTATCTGTTGGTGGTCATCACAATATGGTGAATGCTGGTGTAACTCACAAATTCGGTAACTCCGATGCGAAGAAAGCGATTCCAGAACGTTATAAAGGTGGCCCTATTAGCTCTGTTTATGTGTTGCAAGATGAGGTAACAGCATTGAAAGCTGAAAATGCACGCATGCAAGAAAGCCTTAACGAATTGTCTTCTGTGAAGGCTGATAATGCACGTATGCAACAACGTATTGATGAATTATCCTCTGTGAAGGAAGATAATGAACAAATGAAGGCTCAAATTGCATTGTTGATGCAACAAGCAGGGCTTACAAAGTAAATTTGACTTGATTAAATGGGTTATTTAGTATACTCTAGTCATGTAAGAATCATGTAAGGAATATGAAAGCCGCCCTTCGGGGGGCGGCTCGTCATTAGGAGGATTTATGAAATTCAAAACATTTATGCCTGTATTGGCACTTGCTTGTGTATGCGCGGTAGGTCAAGCAGATGCGGCTCAAGATCGATTGATGATGCCAGAACAACCGGCTGAACCATTAAACGTGATTGAAGCGGAAGTAGCTGTTCCTGTACCTAGCGAAGAAGTTCGCGACGTAGTGAATGCTTTCACACAATTCCAATTGGACCAAAAGGGCAAACGTATCATGGATGATTCCCGCGTTATGACCGGTCAAGAGCGTTACCGTAACAATGTGTTGTACTACATGAACGTTCGTCGCAGCTGGTACATCGTGAGCCATCGTTATAAAAACGATAGCTATGGGCGTTTGGCGTTAGATCGTTTGTACAATGATTACAAACAGTTCTTTACAGAACATGCGACTGTATCTGAAGACGCTAAATTGGACTATGCGCAACAGATCATCGACATCTTGGATCGCAATACGGCCAATGTACATGATGACGAATTGCGTTTCTACATGAACGAAATGGTAATCTTCAGCTTGAACGAAGCTATGAAAGACGGCAATAATCGCGTGAAACCCGTGGACGAAAAAGTGGCTCCTGCAATGGACGAACTTCACACAGTGGACCTTCGCAAAGCGATTAATGCACCAACAATTCAATAATGTTAGATTATTCAATTATAAGAATTAAGTGTTGTTGTGTTGTATTTCTTATAATTGTATGACCGATAAAAAATATCGGGGTGTTGTTTGTATTAACAATACCCCGATATTTTTATGCATATAATTTTGCAATCAATGTGATTCGCTGACCTTGAATCACCTTATATGTAATTTTTTTTACGATGGCCGTAAAGTTGTGATGCAGAAATTGTAACTGATCGTTAGGTTGAACGTCCGCATCATATGTGAATACGCCTTCTTCCCCATTAAAGCGACCTTTGATTGTGAAAGTTTGATTATCTCGTGTAACTACGATATCTTCTTCTGTAACCGTATTTGGTTTATCTATATTTTGTTGTAAGATATTGAGTTCTGACATAGATTTCTTCCTCCTTTCTGCTTTCAGTATAACAATAAAAATTAAAAAACACATGGAGTAATCGTATAAATTGTTTTTATACACATATGCTCTATTTCTATAAAGCCTATAAAGCCCGCCAATACGCCTTTAGAGTGCCTTAGAATAAAAAAGGAATGACGGCGATTTGAATTTCACCTGTCATTCCTTTTACTATATAATAAAATGCTACCTTTATTGATTGTGCAATAGTTAATTGGCTTAAGTAGGTATGTAGTAATTGTGTACGTACATTGAGTCAAAATGGCAGAAACACTGTACGATATCCGTTTATGAAAAGATATCATTCTATTATATGGCCTATCATAAATCAGAATGATGAAGAGAAAATAAATTGGTTACATATAGTGTGATATTGGCACATAATTATGGAAAGTTTTGTATTATTTATGAAAGTAGGTGAATAATAGTAAAAAAAATATAGTGTTTATACAGAATATTCAGTATATTTAATTTTATCGAAATTATCAATAACTTAAATACAAAAGTTTTATGAAAATAAAATGAAAAAAAGTTTACAATTCCCGTAATATGTGGTATTTTAGATATACACATTCAAGAATATCGATGAATTCTTAATATATCATCGATCCATCATTGTTATTTCATTAAATATATAGGATAGTTAGTAAGTTTTATAAGTTTTATAGGAGAAAGATTAATGAATCGAGTATTTAAAGTGATTTGGAATCGTACAAAGGGCTGCTATGTCGTTGTGGCAGAAACAGCAAAGAACATGACGAAACGTTCCTCTTTGTCGGTTGTATTCTCTAAAATGGTAGGTGCTACAGCAGTTGCCGTTATGTTGACAGGCGTTATGATGCCTACGGATGCCTTGGGGGCACCAATTAAAAATGGTGTCGGAGCGACAGCTGAAAACGACGGTGGTATCGCGATTGGTGATAATACAGCATCTAAGGGTGATTATAGTATTTCAGTAGGTACTGGTGCATCTGTAGGTAGAGGAGATACGGACGAGGGTAGAACTTTGGCTGGTATCGCTATTGGTCGTGGTGCGACTGTAACTGTTGATGATAATAAAGGGAAAAGTGTTCCGGCAAATCAAAGAACTGGTGGCATTGCTATCGGTCAAAGTGCTACAACTACGGTTGTAAATGCAATTGCTATTGGTTCCGGCACTAGTGCTGATGGGGCACAAGCTGTAGCTATCGGCCGTAGTTCATATACGAGCGGGAATAATACGGTTGCTATCGGTAATAGTACTCGCGTTCGTTCCACTAATGGTTTTGCACTTGGTAACGAAGCGTGGGCAGGTATCGATGAGAATGGAACTGTTGTAGGTAAAGATAATGACCAAGCTTTCGGTTCTAATGCTCGTGCTTGGGGTGGTTCCTCCATGGCGTTAGGTAATGATGCAAAAGCCGGTGGTGGCGGTGCCATTTCTATGGGTAATGGTTCTCAATCTAGAGGTGATTGGGCAGTAGCTATTGGTAATGGTTCTAAGGCTTTTAAACAGGGGTCTGCTGCATTGGGTACGAATGCTACAGCTAATAGTTCTCACTCCACTGCACTTGGCTGGGGTAGTACGACAAATGGCTACGCTGATGTTGCAGCTGGTGATGGTTCTGTTGCATCTGGTGGTAATTCTCTAGCAATAGGTGTGCAATCTTCTACTTCTGATGGTGCGGTAGGTGCTGTAGCATTAGGTTTAAGTAGTAAAGCTGAGAAGACAAACTCTATGGCATTAGGTGTTTCTGCTAATGCAGCACATGAACGTTCTGTTGCATTAGGTGCTAATTCCAAGACTGATGCTACAGTAAGCACAGCAAATCAATTGGTAAACGGTTTATGGTATAAAAACTATGCCGGTGGTAGTGCTGACTCTACAGTTAGCGTGGGTAGTGATACAGTAAAACGTACCATTACAAATGTAGCTGCAGGTCGTGTGAATGCACAATCTACTGATGCAATCAACGGTAGCCAATTATATGGTGTTGCAAATACCTTGGGTAACTTAGCAAACACTACAAAAGGTCTTTTGGGTGGCAATGCAGCCCTTGACCCTGATACTGGTAACTTATCGATGAGCAATATCGGCAATACCGGTAAAGGCACGATTCATGATGCTATTAAATTCAATAAAGACACTATAGATAAAGGCCTTAACTTCGATGCTAATACAGGTGGTGCGAAAAACAACCTATTAGGTTCTAAAGTTACCATCAAAGGTGACGGCAGCAATATCAATGCCGCAATTACACAAGCCAATGGTGATACAACTATCAACATGACTTTGGGTAATACTATTAAAGTAGGTACAGCAAAACCTGTAACGATTGACGGTACTACAGGTTTTGTAACAGGCCTTCAAAATAAAGATTGGAATGTAGATAATCCTGTGGCTGTATCTGGCCGCGCGGCTACAGAAGATCAATTGAAAAAGGTAAACGATAAAGTTAATACCAATAAAACTGCCATTGATAAAAATACTAGTGATATCAATACTAACAAGCAAAATATCACGAAAAATGCTGGCGATATTGCGAATAACAAAACTGATATCGCTAAAAATAAGCAAGATATCTCCAATATTAATACAAAAATTAATAAAGGCTTGAACTTTGCTGGTGATACAGGTACTGTAAGCAATAGACAATTAGGCGACACTGTAACTGTTAAAGGCGGTGCTACAGGCACATTATCCGACGGTAATATCGGTGTTGAATCCGACGGTAATGGTACATTGAATGTTAAATTAGCTAAAACATTGACAGGTTTAGATAGCGTTACAGCTGGTAATACTAAGATTGATAATGGTGGTTTGACTGTAGGTGGTAAAACATATGTATCTCCAACAGGTCTCAATGCGAATAATCAAAAGATTACTAATGTTGCTAATGGTAGCGACCCTAATGATGCAGTAAACTATAGTCAATTACAAGCTGCTATCGGCGGTACAGCTAAAGCATCCACTGTAAAAGCAAAGGATGCGAATGTAACTGTAACAGAAAGTACAAACGCAGCAGGCGGTAAGGAATATACTGTTGGTTTAGGTAATAAAATTACTGTAGGTACAGCACATCCTGTAACTGTAGACGGTGATGCTGGTCATGTAACAGGCCTTACAAATACAGATTGGAATGTAGATAATCCTGTGGCTGTATCCGGTCGCGGTGCTACTGAAGATCAGTTAAAAGCGGTAAACGAAAAAGTTAATACTAATAAGACTCAAATCGACAAGAATAAACAAGATATCGCTGATAATAAGCAAAATATCACAAATAATGCTGGCAATATTGCTCAAAACAAGCAAGACATCTCCAGTATTAATACAAAAATTAATAAAGGATTGAACTTTGCTGGCGATACTGGTAATGTAAGCAACAGACAATTAGGCGACACTGTAACTGTTAAAGGCGGTGCTACAGGCACACTGTCCGATGGTAATATCGGTGTTGTATCTGACGGCAATGGCACATTAAATGTGAAATTAGCTAAAACATTGACAGGTTTGGACAGCGTGACAGCAGGTAATACTAAGATTGATAGCAACGGTTTGACTGTAGGCGGTAAAACATATGTATCTCCAACAGGTCTCAATGCGAATAATCAAAAGATTACCAATGTTGCTGATGGAACTGTAGGCGCAGGCAGTAAGGACGCTGTAAACGGCGGTCAATTGCACGATGCCAAAAACGAATTAACTACTAATATCAATAATGCCAAAACTGAACTTATCAACAAAGGTCTTCGTTTTAACGCTGATAATAACGATGAAAAAACAAACAAACTTGGTTCTAAAGTAACAGTCAATGGTGATGACAATATCACTACTAAAATTACGCAAACTGGTGATGATACTACAATCGGCGTTAAATTGAAAAAAGATCTTAATGTTACTACTGTTACTGCTACAGATACTGTAAAAGCAGGCGGCGTAACAATGGGTAAACACGCTGATACTAAAAATTATGTGACAGGCCTTGAAAATAAGGACTGGGATGTTAATAAGTCTAACCCTGTAAGCGGTCGTGCTGCTACAGAAGATCAATTGAAGAAAATCAGCGATGTAATTAAAAGCCAAGGTGCTGCGTCTACGGACTATCGTTTAGTTGCAAATCCGGCAGTTGCAGACGGCGCCTATACGGTTGACTCTAACGGTGATGTTGACTTAACTGTTGAGGATAAAAACCATGCAGGTAGTAAAGAAACAGTTAAGATTAAGGATGTCGCATCTAAATCTAGCCTTGATAAATTAAACGATCGCGCTGTTAAGTATAATTTGGACAATAATGGTGACGTTGATAAGACAAAAGTAACTTATGAAGGTCCTACTTATGCTAATAAAACTGGTGGTACTCATGTAACAAATGTGGCGTATGTGACAGGTAACGATGGTAGCGAAGCGGTTAATGTGGATTACTTGAAAGATAAAATCAAAGATAGCGAAGATGCATTAACTAATAAAGGCTTGAAATTTGATGCTAACAATGGCGGCGTAAAAACAAATAAATTGGGCTCCAAAGTAACCGTTAAAGGGGATAACTCTAATATCATTACGGAAATCTCTCAAGACGGTAACGGTGACAGTACAATTGATGTGAAACTTGGTAAAAACCTCAATGTAGAAACGATTACTGCTACTGGTGCAAACGGTAAAGACGGTAAAATCGGTATTAATGGTAAAGACGGTGTAACAACTAACATTTCTGTTACTCGTGACGGTCAACCTGGTGTAGACGGTGCTCCTGGTACGACTACAACTCGTATTAGATACCAAAAACCTGATGGTACGAACGAAGAAGTGGCTACTTTGAACGACGGCCTTAAATTTAAAGGCGACATGGGTGCTACATCTAATGTTAAGCTTAACAAGCTAGTAAATATAACAGGTGGTGTGACAAATGCATCTGATTTGGCAACCGGAAATAATATCGGTGTTACATCTGCGACGGTTGATGCTGACGGTAATGCAAAATTACAATTGCAATTGGCTAAAAATTTAACAGGCTTGCAATCTGTAACGGCATCCGACACTGTGAAAGCTGGCACTGTAACCATGGGTAAACAAGAAGATGGTGCGAACCCTGGCAATACTGGCAACTATGTATCTGGCTTAGATAATAAAGATTGGGATATTCAAAATCCTAATATGGTATCCGGTCGCGCCGCAACAGAAGATCAGTTGAAAACAGTTAGCGACGAAGTTAAGAAACAAGGCGCTAATGCTACGGACTTCCGTTTGGCGAAAAATGCGGCTGAAGCTGACGGTGCTTACAAGGTGGATGATAATGGCAACATTGATTTGACTGTAGAGGATAAAAATCATCCGGATAAAAAGGAAACCGTAAAATTGAAAGACATTGCCTCCAAATCCAAATTGGACGATGTTATCAATAAAGGCTTGCAGTTTGATGCTAATAGTGGCGGTGTACAGACTAATAAACTTGGTTCCAAGATCACTATTAAGGGTGAAGGTACTGATGCTGATAATAACTACAGCGGTGAAAACCTTAAAACTTTCATCAAACAGGATCAAAATGGCAATACAATTGTCGATGTGAAGATGAATAAGAACCTTAAAGCTGAAACTGTGAAGGTCGGTAAAGGTGATAAAGATGGTGTAACTATCACTGGCCCTGAAGGCCCGAACGGCTTAGACGGTAAGGTAGGTGTTACTGGTAAAGACGGGAAACCTGCTGTATCTATGTTCGGTAAAGATGGCGTAGGCCATATCGGCTTGACAGGCCCTGCAGGTACAAATGGGGTGAACGGTACAAGCGGTATCGACATGTCCGTGAAGAATGGCTACGATGATGATACTAAAGGCGTTAAAGGTGCAAAAGGCGTAGACGGTGTTGATGGTATCACTCGTATTGTTTACCAGGACAAAAACGGCGAACATCAAGTGGCAACCATGGATGATGGTATGCTCTACGGCGGCGATACAGGCAAGGTGATTGAAAAGAAACTTAACAATAAAGTGAATGTTAAGGGTGGTATCTCCGATGAAAGCAAATTAGCTGCTGAAGATAACATCGGTGTTGTTTCTGACGGTTCCGATACATTGAAATTGCGCTTGGCGAAAGAATTGAAAGGCTTGACGTCTGCTACTTTCACAAACGGTGGCAATAATACTGTTATCAATGGTGATGGTATGACAATCAATCGTGCTGGCGGCAATGCAGTAAGTCTTACAAAAGACGGTCTAAATAATGGCGGTAACAAGATTACAAATGTAGCTGACGGTACGGACCCTAACGATGCGGTTAATAAATCTCAATTGGATAAAGCTACAGCAGCTGCATCCACAACGGTATCGGCAGGTAATAATATTACTGTGACACCTAGCACCAATGCGAATGGTTCAAAGAACTATGAAGTAAGTCTTAAAGATCAAGTGACATTAGGCTCTGATGCTACGAAACAAATCGCGTTGGATGGTACTACAGGCACTATCAAGGCTGGTGATAAAGTTACAATCGATGGCAACAAAGGTACTATTAAAGCTGGCAATGTAACAATTGACGGTGAAAACGGTACCATTAAAGCTGGCGACAAGGTAACTATCGATGGTAAAGATGGTAAGATTGCAGCAGGCAAGGTATCTGTTGATGGCAAAGACGGTTATGTGACAGGTTTGGAAAACAAAGATTGGGATCCTAACAACATCACAAGCGGTCGTGCTGCTACAGAAGACCAATTGCAAAAATCTCACAAGGCCTTGGATAATAAGATTACTAACCTAGGTGATGAAATCACGAAAAAAGGTATGAATTTCGCCGGTAATACAGGTGAATTCCACCGTGATTTAGGCCAAAAGGTTACTATCAAAGGTGAAGGTACAGAGTCTGACGATAAATACTCCGGCGAAAATATTAAAACAGTAGCCGACCAAGATGGTAATGTTAATATCAAGATGGCGAAAGACCTTAAAACTGACAGCTTAACTACTGATAAGGTAAAAGTTGGTAAAAACGGTAAGGACGGGGTATCCATTACTGGCCCTAACGGTGCTGACGGTACAGACGGCAAAGTAGGTATCACAGGCAAAGATGGTAAAGATGCTGTATCTATGTCCGGCAAAGACGGTGTTGGTCATATCGGTTTAACTGGCAAAGACGGCCGTAATGCGGATATTACCGTTGATAAAGGTGATCCAGACTTAGACGGTAACAACATCACTCGTATTAAGTACCAAGACGAAAACGGTAAGACCCACCAAGTGGCAACTAAAGATGATGGTATGAAATACGGTGGTGATAGCGGTTCCGTAATCAAGAAAAAGCTTAACGAACAAGTTAATGTAGTGGGTGGTATTACTGATGCTAGCAAGTTGACTACAGAAGATAATTTAGGTGTCGTATCCGATGGTACTGGCAACCTTAAGGTTCGTATGGCGAAAGACTTGAAAGGTCTTGAAACAGTAACAACTAAGGATGCTGCAGGTAACACTACAGTTATGAACGGTGGCGGTGTAACAATTACACCTGCTAGCGGTAATGCTGTAAGTCTTACTAAAGATGGTCTCAATAACGGCGGTAATACAATTACCAATGTAGGCCCTGGTGTAAACGGCACGGATGCAGTTAACGTAAATCAATTGAAAGGTGCTACAGATGGGTTAGCTAATGCTATTAACTCCGTAGCGGGCGAAACACAACGTGTAGGCGCTCATGCGGCGGCTATGTCTGCATTGAAACCTATTCAATATGATCCATTGGAACCAACTCAAGTGATGGCCGGTATCGGTAATTACAGAGGTGAAACTGCGGCGGCTCTTGGCGTTGCACATTACACAGCAGAAGACACTATGTTCCATGTAGGCGTATCTGTTGGTAGCCACCATAACATGGTAAATGCTGGTGTAACTCGTAAATTCGGTACTTCCGATGCGAAGAAAGCAGTTCCTGAACGTTACAAAGGTGGCCCTATCAGCTCCATGTACGTAATGCAAGATGAAATGACTGCTTTGAAAGCTAAGTACGAAAAAGTACAACGCGACAATGAAGAAATGAGAGCACAAATTGCATTATTGATGCAACAAGCGGGCTTGAAATAATATGAAATAACATATTGATATGGCAGTGCTTATAAAAGGCGCCAAAAGCGAAATGCTTTTGGCGCCTTTTTGCATGCAAAAAATAGATTTAATGGCTATTTGAGCATATATATGTCATGGTATTTTGTAATGTAATTAAAATAGGTAAGTAATAATTAGATCATAATAGTTTACTAAGGTGAAATACATTTTTTCATGAAGTTAATTTTATGCGAAAAAATTAGTACATTTAGCATATTCATAAGGTATATGGCGGAGTTTTTGTATATTCATAAATATTTATGATTTGGAAGTGAGTGTAGAGTGAAAAATTTTTTACTTTTACCATAGAATATGATATGTTTAATATGATATGCATCGGTAAATAGCCATATATTAACTGTATTTTTACTTTTTAAAATAGTTATAAAATATTTTATTATATTCATATAATTTGATAGTTTTATGCAAGGAGTAAGACGAGATGAACCGAATTTTTAAAGTAATCTGGAGTCGTACAAAAGGGTGTTATGTCGTTGTGGCTGAAACAGCGAAAAATATGTCGAAACGCTCGACAATGACAACGGTATTTGCCAAGATGTCAGGGTCTGTAATTGCTACGGCTTTATTTATGTCCATGATGTCTCCAATGATTGTGCATGGGAGTACTATTGTGCAAGGGGCCGGCGCTCAAGCTAAAAATGGTACTGTAGCGATAGGTGACAATAGTACAGCATTGGCAGATAACAGTGTGGCATTGGGTACAGGTGCTACTGTTACAAGAGCAAATAGGGCTGGTGTTGGTAATGTACAAGGTGTTGCCATCGGAAGAAATGCAAACGTTGAAGTAAATAATGGTGTTGCTATCGGTAATTTGACAAAAGTAGCTTCTTTAAATGGCTTTGCCCTTGGTAATACATCTTGGGCTGGATACGATGAGGCCGGTAACTATGTGGGTGCCGATAATGATCAGGCATTTGGTACCAATGCCAGAGCTTGGGGTGGATCCTCCATGGCATTTGGTAATAATGCTAAAGCTGCTGCCGGTGGTGCCGTTGCAATGGGTAACGGATCGCAGGCAAGAGGTAAATGGGCCGTTGCAATCGGTAATAATGCACAAGCTAAGGGCGAAGGGTCCAGAGCTCTTGGTGTAAACTCCTATGCAGTAGGACTCAACTCCATTGCAATGGGCTGGGAAAGTAATGCCCGTGAGGATTCTTCTATAGCTATTGGTACAGATTCTGACTCAGTTCAGAAAAATAGCATTGCCATCGGTAATCGTGCAGTTAGCTATGCAGAGGATAGCGTTACTCTCGGTAGAAATACGACAGTAAATAAAAATCATAATCGCTCAGTTGCATTAGGTACTAATTCTGCGACTGCGGATACTCATAGTACACCGAATCAGCTTGTAAATGGCTTGTGGTATAAGAATTTAGCGGGAGGAACGGCAGATTCTACTGTAAGTATCGGTAATGATACAGTAAAACGTACGATTACAAATGTGGCAGCAGGGCGTATGAATCCTTCGTCTACAGATGCTATTAATGGTAGTCAGCTATATGCCGTAGCAAATAGCTTGGGCAATTTAGCCACTACTACTAAAAATATCCTTGGCGGTAATGCAGCGCTCGATCCTGATACCGGTAAATTAACGATGAGCGATATCGGTTTTACAGGTAAAAGCACAATCCACGATGCTATTAGATATAATAAAAACAATATCGATAAAGGATTGTTTTTTTATGGGGATAACTTTGTTCAGAACCAAGTAAAATTAGGTGACACAGTAAGAATAAAAGGTGGCGCTAGCGGTGCTTTGGCTGACAACAATATTGGGGTTCAAGCAGACGGAAATGGCACACTAAATGTGAAATTGGCTAAAAAATTAACTGGTTTGGATAGCGTAACAGCAGGAACTGCTACGATTGATAATAAAGGGGTGTCTGTAGGCGGTAAGCTCTATGTGTCAACCGGTGGTCTTAATGCCAATAATCAACAGCTTAGAGGTGTTGCAGACGGTACAGGTAGTCAGGACGCAGTTAACTACGGTCAGTTGCAACGGGCAATTAACGGTACAGCTAAAGAAGCCATTGTAAAAGCAAATGATGATGGTAATATTACGGTAAGGGAAAACTCAACGGCGAAAGGTGGTAAGGAGTATACTGTTGGCTTAAATTATAAGATTACTGTAGGGAAAGGGGCGGCCTCGCATCCTATAACCATAGATAGTGGTACAGGAACGGTCACAGGTCTTACCAATACATCATGGAATGTAAATAATCCAGCACCTGTTACAGGACGTGCTGCTACGGAAGATCAGTTAAAGCGGGTTAATGATAAGGTTAATAGTAATAAATCATCGATTGATACTAATGCACATAATATTAGCAACAATAGCCAGAGCATCAGTAAGAATAAACGAGATATTGCTACTATTAACACCGCTCTTGATAAAGGTATTAGCTTCGCCGGTGACAATGGGCCTGTAAGCAACAGAAAATTAGGTGAAACAGTAAAAATAAAAGGTGATTACGTAGGTTCTGTATCTGATTATAATATTAATGTCCAATCAGATGGTAATGGCACATTAAATGTGAAATTGGCAAAATCTTTGAACGGATTGGACAGTGTAACAGCCAGTGGTACGGTTATTAATGCTGGCGGTTTGACTGTTGGTGGCAGAAACTATGTAACACCAACAGGCATTAATGCTAATAATCAAAAAATTACTGGTGTTGCTACTGGTACATCATATAGTGATGCGGTTAATTACGGTCAACTACAAGATGCTATCAACGGCACTGCTAAGGCATCTACTGTGAAAGCAAAAGATAAAAATGTAATCGTAACAGAAGGTACCAATGCAAATGGTGGTAAGGAATATACTGTTGGCTTAGGCGAGAAAATTTCCGTAGGCGGACGGTTTCCTATAACACTGGACGGCACTATAGGCAATGTAACAGGACTTACTAATAACAGCTGGGACGTTAATAATCCTCAAGCCGTAACCGGTCGCGCCGCAACGGAAAGTCAGTTGCAGACTGTTAATACGCAAGTTAATACAAACAAGGCTAATATTGCTAAGAATGCTGCTGATATCAATAAGAATAAACAAGATGTTGCAACGAACAAGCAAGATATTGCGACAAATAAAAGTGCTATTTCTTCAATCAATTCAACAATTGAAAAGGGGTTGAATTTTGGTGGTGACAGCGGGGCAGTTTTCAAGAAACAATTAGGTGAAACACTAACTATTAAGGGTGGTACCCCTGCTACGAAGCTAACAGATAATAATATTGGTGTCATATCCGACGGCAACACATTAAATGTGAAGCTAGCAAAAACATTAACGGGTTTGACCAGTGTGACTGCAAGTGGTACGACTATCAATGGTGCTGGTTTGACTGTAGGTGGCAAGAACTATGTGTCTTCAACAGGTATCAATGCCAATAATCAAAAGATTACTGGTGTTGCTAATGGTACAGCGCCTGATGATGCGGTTAATTTCAGTCAATTGCAAAATGCTATCGGTGGTACTGCTAAGGCGACTACAGTAAAAGGGAAAGACGCGAATGTAACCGTAACAGAAGGTACCAACGCAAATGGTGGTAAGGAATTCACTGTTGGATTGGGTAATAAACTTACGGTAGGTACGGCACATCCTGTAAATGTGGATGGAACTGCAGGGACTGTAACAGGCCTTACTAATACAGCTTGGAATGTAAATAATCCGCAAGCTGTAAGTGGTCGTGCTGCAACGGAAGATCAGTTAAAAACTGTTAATACGCAAGTTAACACAAATAAGGATAAAATAGCTCAGAACACACAAGATATTGCGACCAATAAAAATGCTATCTCTACAATCAATACAACTATTGCTAAAGGTCTTAACTTTGATGGAGATAGTGGCGCTGTAATTAACAAACAGTTGGGCGATAAACTCAGCATTAAGGGAGGTGCAGCGGCTGCGAACTTGACGGACAATAATATCGGTGTCGTATCTGATGGTAGTGCATTAAATGTGAAGTTAGCTAAAACATTAACTGGTTTGGACAGTGTGACAGCGGGTGGTACAACCATCAATAATGGGGGCTTAACCGTAGGTGGTAAGGCTTATGTAACGCCGAATGGCATCAATGCGAATGACAAGAAAATAACTAATGTTTCTGATGGTGAAGTGGCGGCTAACTCCAAAGATGCAGTTAACGGTGGTCAACTTCATGTGGCTAAAGCCGAATTAAATAACAACATTAATAATGCTAAAACTGAATTAAACAAAAATATCGGTGATACCAAAACTGAACTCAATAAAAATATTAATGACGCAAAAACTGAACTGAACGGCAATATAGATAATGCTAAAACCGAGCTAAACAATAATATTTCGACCGCGAAGAATGATGTGATTAACACAGGTCTCAAATTTGATGCGGACACTGGTGGAACTAAGACCAATAAATTGGGTTCCAAGGTAACGGTAAATGGCGATGATAATATCACAACAGAAATCAGTCAAACCGGTGATGATACTAAGATCGGTCTTACATTAAAGAAAGATCTCAATGTTACTACTGTTACTGCCGCTGATACTGTGAAAGCTGGCACTGTGACTATGGGCAAACAAGCTGGTGGTGCAGGTGGTACAAACGGTAACTTTGTGACAGGGCTCGATAATAAGTCTTGGAACGCGGATAATCCTCAAGCTGTAAGTGGTCGAGCTGCTACGGAAGATCAGTTGAAATCCGTTAATGATAAGGTCAATACAAATGTAACTAATATCAATAAAGGATTAAACTTTAACGGAGATAGTGGTGCTGCGATTAATAAAAAATTGGGCGACACTGTTACCATTAAAGGCGGTGCTACCGCGGATCTTACGGATAATAATATCGGTGTCGTGTCTGATGGCAGCACATTAAATGTGAAACTAGCTAAAACATTAACTGGTTTAAATAGCGTAACAGCTGGCGGAACAACTATTAATAGTGGTGGGTTGACCGTAGGCGGTAAGACCTATGTGACGCCGAACGGTATCAATGCTAATAATCAAAAGATTACCGGTCTAGCAAAAGGCACAGATCCTACTGATGCGGTTAACTTTAGTCAGTTGCAGGATGCTATTGGTGGAACGGCTAAGGCAAGTACTGTGAAAGCTAAAAACAGCAATATCACTGTAGAAGAAGGTACAAATGCAGCTGGTGGTAAGGAATTTACAATCGGACTAGGGGATAAAATCACCTTAGGAACTGCTAATCCTGTATCTGTTGATGGTACTGCAGGCACGATAACAGGTCTTACCAATACTGCTTGGGATGTAGATAATCCACAAGCTGTAACCGGCCGTGCTGCAACGGAAGATCAGTTAAAAGCTGTTAATACGCAAGTTAACACAAATAAGGATAAAATAGCTCAAAATACTACTGACATCGGCAAGAATAAACAAGATATAGCTAAGAACAAGACTGATATAGCTCAAAAAACAACTGATATCGGCAAGAATAAGCAAGATATAGCTAAAAACAAGACTGATATAGCTCAGAATACGACTGATATCGGTAAGAATAAGCAAGATATAGCTAAAAATACGGCTGATATCACCAAGAATACAACCGATATTGGCAAGAACACAACTGATATTGCTCGAAATACACAAGATATTACGACCAATAGAAATGCTATCTCTACGATTAATACGACTATCGCTAAAGGTCTTAACTTCGATGGAGACAGCGGGGCTGTAATTAACAAACAGTTGGGCGATAAGCTCAGCATCAAAGGTGGTGCTGCGGCTGCGAACTTGACGGACAATAATATCGGTGTCGTATCTGATGGCAGTGCGTTAAATGTGAAGTTAGCTAAAACATTAACTGGTTTGGACAGTGTGACAGCTGGAGGCACAACTATTAATGCTGGTGGTTTGACCGTAGGAGGTAAGACCTATGTAACGCCGAATGGCATTGACGCAAATGACCAAAAGATTACCAATGTCGCTAATGGCGACGTGGCCGCGAATTCCAAAGATGCAATCAACGGCGGTCAATTGCATGACGCTAAAATTGAGTTAAATAAAAATATTAGCGATACTAAGGCCGAGTTGAATAAAAATATCAGTGATACCAAAACTGAGCTCAATAAAAAAATTGGTGACACTAAAACTGAACTTAACAATAATATTAATGATGCTAAGACTGAACTGACCAATAAAGGCCTTCGTTTTGATGCGGATAATAATGACGAAAAAACGAATAAATTAGGCTCCAAGGTAACTGTAAACGGTGACGACAATATTACGACGGAAATCAGCCAAACTGGCGACGATACAAAAATTGGCCTTACATTGAAGAAAGATCTTAACGTTACATCTGTTACGGCTACGGAAACTGTGAAAGCCGGCACTGTAACCATGGGTAAACAATCCAATGGTGCAACTCCTGCTAATACGGGTAATTACGTGACAGGTCTTGATAATAAGACATGGAGTGTCACTAATCCTACTGCTGTCAGCGGACGTGCTGCAACAGAAGATCAATTGAAGACAGTTACTGAAGCTATCAAAACTCAAGGTGCTAATGCAACGGACTTCAGTCTCGTATCTAATCCTGCGGCAGGCTCCAATGGTGACTACACTGTAGATGCTAACGGTGACGTAGCATTGACAGTTCAAGATAAGAACCATCCGGATCAAACAAAAACCGTAACGATTAAAGATGTGGCGTCTAAATCCGAAGTAGATAAAGGTCTAAACATTGACGGTGATTCTGGTACGACTATCAATAAAAAGTTGGGTGGTACTGTTGCCATTAAAGGCGGAGCGGCGGCTGCCGATTTAACAGATAATAATATTGGCGTTGTATCTGATGGCACAACATTGAACGTGAAGTTGGCAAAAACATTAACTGGGTTAGACAGCGTGACAGCTGGCGGTACAACCATCAATAGTGGTGGGTTAACCGTAGGTGGTAAGACCTATGTATCTCCGAACGGCATCAATGCGAACGACCAAAAGATTACCAATGTTGCTGATGGTAATATTGCTGCTAATTCCAAAGACGCGGTGAACGGCGGTCAATTACATGAAGCCAAAACTGAGTTAAACAAAAATATCGCTAATACAAAGACTGAATTAAATAAAAACATTAGTGATACTAAGACCGAATTAAACAAAAACATCGGTGATACCAAGACTGAGCTCAATAAAAAAATTGGTGACACTAAAACTGAACTCAACAATAATATTAATGACGCTAAGACTGAACTTACCAATAAAGGCCTTCGTTTTGACGCGGATAATAACGATGAAAAAACGAATAAATTAGGCTCCAAGGTAACGGTAAACGGCGATGACAACATTACGACGGAAATCACTCAAACCGGTGATGACACTAAGATCGGTCTTAAATTGAAGAAAGATCTCAATGTTAAATCTATTGTTGTTACGGATACCGTGAAAGCCGGCACCGTAACCATGGGTAAACAAGCTGATGGGGCAAATCCGGCGAATAACGGCAACTATGTAACCGGTCTTGATAATAAGGCGTGGAGCATTGATAACCCTACGATTGCACCTGGCCGTGCAGCAACGGAAGACCAGTTGAAAACGGTTAGTGATGAAGTTAAGAAACAAGGTGCTAGTGCAACGGACTTCAGTCTCGTAGATAATCCTACGGCAGGCTCCAATGGTGACTACACTGTAGCTGCTAACGGTGACGTGGCATTGACCGTACAGGATAAGAACCATCCGGATCAAACGAAAACCGTAACGATTAAAGATGTGGCGTCTAAATCCGAAGTAGATAAAGGCTTGAACTTTGACGGTGACTCTGGTACGACTATTAACAAGAAGCTAGGTGGTACTGTTGCCATTAAAGGCGGAGCTGCGGCTGCCGATTTAACGGATAATAATATTGGCGTTGTATCTGACGGTACAGGCACATTAAACGTGAAGTTGGCTAAAACATTAACTGGGTTAGACAGCGTAACAGCTGGCGGTACAACCATCAATAGTGGTGGTTTGACCGTAGGTGGTAAGACCTATGTATCTCCAAACGGCATCAATGCGAACGACCAAAAGATTACCAATGTTGCTGATGGTAATATTGCTGCTAATTCCAAAGACGCGGTGAACGGCGGTCAATTACATGAAGCCAAAACTGAGTTAAACAAAAATATCTCTGATACAAAGACTGAATTAAATAAAAACATTAGTGATACTAAGACCGAGTTGAATAAAAACATCGCTGACACTAAAACCGAACTCAACAATAATATTAATGATGCTAAGACTGAACTTACCAATAAAGGCATTCGTTTTGATGCGGATAATAATGACGAAAAAACGAATAAGCTAGGCTCCAAGGTAGCAGTAAATGGCGACGACAATATTACGACGGAAATCACGCAAACCGGTGACGACACGAAGATCGGCCTTAAATTGAAGAAAGATCTTAACGTTACATCTGTTACGGCGGCGGAAACTGTGAAAGCCGGCACTGTAACTATGGGTAAACAGTCCGATGGTGCAACCCCTGGTAATACGGGCAACTACATAACAGGTCTTGATAATAAGACTTGGGATGTAGGTAAAGTTGTATCCGGTCGTGCAGCAACAGAGGATCAATTGAAACAAGCTTTGGCAGGTCAAACTGATACAGGTCTCAAATTCAATGCTAATGTAGGCGGCGTACAAACCAATAAATTAGGCTCTACTATCACTGTTAAAGGTGAAGGCAAGGCTGACGATGCTGACTATAGCGGTGAAAACATTAAAACTTTCATCAACCAAGATAATGATGGTAACACGACTATCAATGTGAAGATGAATAAAAATGTTAAGGCTGAATCCGTGAAAGTCGGCAAAGACGGTAAGGATGGCGTATCTCTTACCGGTCCAGATACGGCGAATGGCACCGACGGTAAGGTAGCTGTTACAGATAAAAACGGCAAGGATGCAGTGTCCATGTCCGGTAAAGACGGTATAGGTCATATTGGTTTAACTGGTAAAGATGGTCGCAGTGCGGATATTATCGCTGATAAAGGTGCTGCTGATATTAATGGAAATGAAATTACTCGCATTAAATACCAAGATGAAAATGGCACAACCCATGAAGTGGCAACCAAAGATGATGGCATGGCATATGGTGGCGACTCTGGTACTACCATCAAGAAGAAACTTAATGAACAATTGGACATTAAGGGTGGTGTCACCAATGAATCTGAGTTGACTGAAAACAATATCGGTGTTATTAGCAAAAATAACATCCTTAATGTTCGTTTGGCAAAAAATCTGAAAGGTCTAGATTCCATAACTTTCAACAATGGCACTAATGGTGTAAACGGTAAAACCGTTTTCAATGGAGAAGGTATGGCCGTTCAAGATAAGGATGGCAATCCGTTGACTGCTATTACAAAGGACGGCGTGAAGATTACCAATGGTCCATCCATGACGAAAGATGGTATTGATGCAGCCGGCAATAAGATTACTAATGTAGTTGACGGGACAAATCCTAAGGATGCGGTTAATAAATCTCAATTGGATAAAGCCGCAGCAGCTGCTACTACAACAATAACGGCAGGTAATAATGTCCAAGTAGATAAGACCACTAATGCGGACGGTTCTACAAATTACAAAGTGGGACTCAAAGACCAAATAACAATGGGAACTGATGCTACGAAACAAATTGCGATGGATGGTACAACAGGTACTATTAAAGCCGGTGACAAAATTACAATCGACGGCAATAAAGGCACCATTAAAGCAGGTGATAAAGTTGAAATCGATGGTGATAAGGGCACAATCAAGGCCGGCAATGTTGCAATCGACGGTACAAACGGTACGATTAAGGCTGGCGACAAGGTAACTATCGACGGTAAAGACGGCAAGATTGCTGCCGGAAAAGTATCTGTTGATGGCAAGGACGGCCATGTGACAGGCCTGGAAAATAAAGACTGGGATCCTGATAATATCACAAGTGGTCGTGCTGCTACAGAAGATCAATTGCAGAAGTCCCATAAAGCCTTGGATAATAAGATTAATAACTTAGGTGATGACATTACGAAAAAAGGCATGGATTTTGCCGGTAATACAGGTGATTTCCACCGTGATCTAGGACAAAAGGTTACCATCAAAGGTGAAGGTCAAGGGGCTGATAGTGACTATTCCGGTGAAAATATTAAAACGGTAGCCGAAAATGGTAATGTTACTATTAAAATGGCTAAGAATCTTAAGACCGATAGCATTATTACCAAAACGGTCACTGCCGACACAGTAACGACTGATAAGGTGAAAGTCGGCAAAAATGGTCAAGATGGCGTTTCCATTACAGGTCCAGATGCTGCGAATGGTACAGATGGCAAAGTAGCTGTTACAGGTAAAGACGGTAAAGATGCTGTATCTATGTCGGGCAAAGACGGCGTTGGTCACATCGGTTTAACTGGCAAAGATGGTCGCAATGCGGATATAACTGCTGATAAGGGTGATTCTGATCTCGGAGGCAATGCTATTACTCGTATTAAGTACCAAGATGAACAGGGCAAGACACATCAAGTGGCAACCAAAGACGATGGTATGAAATACGGTGGCGATTCCGGTAATGTGATTAACAAAAAGCTTAACGAACAGGTAAACGTAGTCGGTGGCATTACTGATGCTAGCAAGTTGACGTCCGAAGATAATTTAGGCGTCGTATCTGACGGCACTAATCTTAAAGTTCGTATGGCGAAAGATTTGAAAGGTCTTACATCCGTAACGACTAAGGATGCTGGAGGCAACTCTACGGTTGTAAACGGTAGTGGTATAACCATTACTCCTGCTAGCGGTAACACTGTAAGTCTTACTAAAGATGGATTGAATAACGGTGGTAAAACAATTAGCAATGTAGGACCTGGTGTAAACGGCACGGATGCGGTTAACGTAAATCAATTGAAGGGTGTTACGGAGGGAATGGCCAATGCTATTAATTCCGTGGCGGGCGAAACGCAACGTGTAGGTGCTCATGCGGCAGCCCTGTCTGCGTTGAAACCGATTCAATACGATCCGTTAGAACCAACTCAAGTGATGGCTGGTATTGGCAATTACAGAGGTGAAACCGCAGCGGCTTTAGGTGTTGCGCATTACACATCGGAAGACACTATGTTCCATGCAGGTGTATCTGTTGGTAGCCGTCATAATATGGTGAATGCCGGTGTAACTCGTAAATTCGGTTCTTCTGATGAGAAGAAGGCCATTCCTGAACGATACAAGGGCGGCCCTATCAGCTCTATGTACGTAATGCAGGATGAAATGACTGCTTTGAAAGCTGAAAATGCACGCATGAAAGCGCAGGATGAAAAATTAACTGCAGACTATGCGGCATTGAAAGAAGACAACCTTCGTCTACAGAAGGATAACGAAGAAACTAAACGACAATTAGCTCTTATTATGAGTCGTTTAGGCATGTAAATCATATAAATTTCATTTTATATTCATGCGGTAAAAACTTGTTGATGTACCAGAAAATACCCATGAAGATTAGATGATTTTAACCCTATATGGTATATAAAATGAAAGAACGAAAGTCTACTGTGAAAAGACTTTCGTTCTTTTTTTGTATTTGACTTCACAAACTTTTCATAATAGTGTATAATACAGAACATATAATTTTAATCGAAAATTATAAATGTGATTAATTTACTATAAAATCATTAGCTTTAGATTATAAGTGTTGTTTGGCCCATTGTTGTAAGGGTTTTTATGATTGAAAATATATTTAAATGAGTAAGAAAATCAATTTTTAAAAGAAGCTTAAAGTTCTGAAAATAAATGAGCGAAATATGAAAAAATATATTTACATTCATAAACTAATCTGATATTTTATATGTATAGTAATTAAATTTTTGATGAAAATTTTATTATTTTTAGTGTTTTAGTGTTGGTTTTAGAATCCCTTATAAAACTGTGTGAAAGGTAGGTACTACTAAATGAATCGTATTTATAGGGTAATTTGGAGTCAGGTACGGGGCGCATACGTCGTTGTATCTGAAATCGCAAAAAGCCATACTCGTGGCTCCAAAAGCTTTGTTAGTAATTCCGCTAAAGCTTCGGTAAAAGTTGGCTTGGCGGCTATGGTTTTAACCTGCGGTAGTGGGTTGGTTTCGGGTGTTCAGGCAGAATCTGATCGAGGGGTTGCTTTAACACCGGCTAATGCGGATCGTCAGGAATATACTGCGGGCGGTGTGACATGGTTAACACCAAACCCTGGTGCACCAACTATTAATATGTATGATTACAAAACACCAGGGAATCCAGGACAAGGACACTTATATACCAATAATAAGGTGTTCGGCATCCAAATCGGTAACAATGCGAATGCACGTGCTAATGATGGCTCCGTATCTGGTATTTCTATCGGTGACTATTCACAATCTCGTGCGTTGGGTATCGGTTTAGGCCATTATGCTCAATCTGAACAAATCGGTGCTATTGCTGTCGGTTCGGCTTCAAAGGCAAAGGGTTTTAACTCCTTGGCTATGATGCGTCAAGCCTATGCAGGCGAACAATATGCGGCGGCTATTGGTACAGCAGCATCTGCACAAGGTAAAGCCAGCTTGGCTATGGGTCATTCCGCATTAGCAACAGGTGATCAATCTATTGCTATCGGTTCTGCAAATCCAACTCCTAAATATGATGATAAAGGCACACCGTATACAGCATATGACGGAGCTACTAATACCCAAGCTAATGCAGCTCGTTCTATTGCTATCGGTCAAGGTGCTAAATCAAATACTGAAGATAGTGTTGCTATGGGTACAGGTGCTAATGTTGCTTCTGGCTCAAATTATAAAGGTGAAGCTTATGCAAGAGGCGTAGCCATCGGTAATCGTGCTACATCTCAAGGCATTCAAGGTGTAGCTATCGGTAACGGTGCAGCACATTATCGTGATAATGCGGTTGCTCTTGGTAACAATGCGCAAACTCGTGCGAAAGACGGCATTGCTATTGGTAACAATGCTGAATCTGGTATTAAAAATGACCCAAATTATAAAGTAAATAACTCCGTTGCTGTAGGTAACTCCGCACGTGCTCATGGCGGTTCCGGTGTGGCTCTTGGTAACGATACTTATGCATTGGGCGGATCTTCTGTGGCTGCAGGTAATGCAGCATGGGCATTAGGTGAACGTTCCACAGCTATCGGTAACAATGCTCATTCTGAAGGTTATGGCTCTATTGCTATGGGTCGTGAAGCTAGTGCTTTGAGCACTCAAGATGGGGACAAGAAAAATGTTGTGGCTATCGGTGATGATGCACAAGCAACTGGTTCCCGCTCCATCGCATTGGGCGTAAGCGCTCAAGCTGGTACATTAGAACGTGTACGTGATAGTAGCGTTTATAAAGATAACGATCAATTAATCACTCAACTTAAAGCGAAAAAAGAAGTAACTGATGCGGTAGCAATTGGTAGCGAAGCAAGTGTACAAGCAAACGAAGGTTTAGCTCTTGGTAGCAATGCGACAGTAAATAACGTTCGTGGCGTTGCATTAGGTGCTAATTCTGCAACAGCTGCTCCTGTAAGCACTGCTAGTGAAACAATTAACGGTTTGAAATACAACTATGCAGGTGGTACTGCTGATTCTACCGTTAGCGTAGGTAATACTTCTACAAAACGTACAATTACAAACGTTGCTGCTGGTCGTGTAAGCGCACAATCTACAGATGCTATTAACGGTAGCCAATTATATGGCGTTGCTAATGCAGTAGGTAATGTAGCTAACAGCACTAAGAATATCTTAGGCGGTAATGCTCAGGTTGACCAAAACGGCTCTATCACCATGACTAATATTGGTGATACAGGTAAAAACACTGTTCATGAAGCTATTAAATCCGCAAACTCCGGTTGGGAACTTCAAGTTAATGGCCAAAAGGTTAAAGACGTAAAAGCTCCAAACCGTACAGTGAACTTTAACGCTGGTAAAAATATTAAATTAGAAGGCGCCGGAGACAATGTTACAGTTGCAACAGTTGATAATGCAAACTTCAACTCCGTTACAACTGGTAGCGTATCTATGAGCAAAACCGGTATCAATGCTGGTGGTTATCAAATTACCAATGTACAATCTGGCGGTGATACATTAACAAATGCGGCTAATATCGGTGATATTTCTCGTATTGCTGCAAAATACGATAAATACTTGCAACGTGGTTCTGCAACGTATGAAGCAAACGGTAATGGCAAGATTAACATGACCGGTACAAATGGTTTGACTGCTGAAGTAACAGGTTTGAAAAACACGTATGTTACATCTGGTACAGTATCCAATGACGGTAAGAGATTGACATTGACACGTAATGACAATCAAACATTCGATGTTGATATCTCTAAAATCTCTAATGGTCTTTCCAAAACTGACTACCGTTTGATTGCAAACCCTGCAGCAGGTAGCAATGGCGAATATAAAGTAGCTGCTGATGGTAGCATGACATTGACTGTTGCTGATGCTGATGGTTCCAACCCTAGACAAGTTAAGTTGACGAACCTTGCTTCTAAAGAGCAACAAGATATCAATACTACTAATATCACAAATAACACTAACAAGATTGCTAAAGGCTTAAGCTTCCAAGGTGATAACAATGTTAAAATCAACAAACAACTTGGCGATACTTTAGGTATTACAGGTGGCGCTACAGGTGCTTTGTCTGACAACAACATCGGTGTTGTAGCTAAAGACGGCAATCTAAATGTTAAGTTGGCAAAAGACCTAACAGGTTTGAACAGCGTAACTGCAGGTTCTGTTCGCGTAGGTACACATAGCGATAATAAAAACTATGTAACTGGTTTGGACAATAAAGAATGGAATGTTCAAAACCCTACCATCACATCTGGTCGTGCAGCAACTGAAGATCAGTTGAAAAAAGTGTCTGATGAAATCAAGACTACTAATGCAGCTAAAACAGATTACCGTTTGATCAACAATACAAACTCTGCAGACGGTTCTTACTCTGTAGAAAACAACAAGGTTGATTTAAAAGTTAAAGATGAAGCTCATCCTAACAGCCCTGCAAATACAGTAACAATCAATAACATCGCATCCAAAACTGAATTGGATAAATTGACAGAACGTGCTGTTAAATATGATCTTAACGGTACTACTGTTAATAAAAACAAGGTTACGTTGGAAGGCCAAGGCGGTACAACAATTACTAACTTGAAAGCTGGTGAAGTATCCTCTACTTCTACAGATGCTGTAAATGGTAGCCAATTACATGATGTAAAAATCGAAGCAGGTAAACATTCTAAAGTTACTGTTTCCGATGATAACCTCAAATTGACAACAACTCCTGCTACAAGCACTGAAGGTGCTAAATATGATCTTCGTTTGAATAACAAAGTGACATTAGGTAGCGGTAACAATCAAGTAGTTCTTGATGGTACTGCAGGCAGAGTAACTGCTGGTGGCGTTGTAATGGGCGCTCAAACTGTTCAAAATACGAAACATGCAAGCGAAACTGGTAATTATGTGACTAACTTGAATAATAAGAGCTGGGACTCCACATCTATCGTATCCGGTCGTGCAGCGACTGAAGATCAGTTGAAAAAAGTTAGCGAACAAATTACCCAACAAGGTAGCAGTGCAACTGACTATCGTCTTGTAAGAAACTCCAGCGCTGACGGTTCCTACAAGGTAAACGACAATGGTGAAGTATCCTTGACTGTAGAGGATAAAAACCATGCAGGCGTTAAAGAGCAAGTTACAATTAATAACATTGCATCCAAGACTTCTGTAGATAAATTGACAGATCGTGCTGTTAAATACGACATCAATAACGGTGTTGTTGATAAAACTAAGGTAACATTGGAAGGCGCTAATGGCACTACTATTACAAATGTAAAAGACGGTGCTGTAACAGCTACATCCACAGATGCTATTAACGGCAGCCAATTGTTCAAGACTAAAGAAGAATTGATCAATAAAGGCATGAAATTCGGTGCTGACTCCGGTAATGTAATCAATAAAAAACTTGGCGAACAAGTAAACGTTAAAGGTGGCATTACAGAAGCATCCAAATTGACTGCTGAAGACAATATCGGTGTTGTATCCGATGGCTCTAACGACTTGAAAGTTCGTTTGGCAAAAGACCTTAAAGGTTTGAACAGCGTAACTGTAGGTGATACAAAAGTTACTTCCAACGGTGTAACTATCAGCAACGGTGCTACAAACAATGCAGCTGTATCCCTTACTAAAACTGGTTTGGATAACGGTGGTAACAAGATTACTAACGTTGCTCGTGGTACAATCGACAGCGATGCAGTAAACTTGGCACAATTGAAAGAAGTATCCAACAGTGCATCTGCAGCAAATACAAAGGTAGCTGAAGGTAAAAACATTAAAGTTGATGAAAGCATCGACAATGTAACTAAAGCTAAAACATATACTGTAGGCTTGAAAGATGAAGTAACATTAGGCACAGGTAATACAGCTATCAATATCAACGGTACAACAGGTATCGTGAAAGCCGGCACTGGCGATAATGCTGTGACTATCAATGGCACAAATGGTACTATCAACTCCGGTAAAGTGACTATTAATGGTACTACAGGTACTGTTAACGAATTGACTAACAGAACTTGGAACCCTAAAGCTATTACTAATGGTCAAGCTGCTACAGAAGATCAATTGAAAGTAGTAGACAATAAAATTGATACTACAAAAACTGAAATCGTAGAAAAAGGCTTGAATTTCCAAGGCGATGCAGGTACTGCAATTCATAAAGACCTTGGTCAAACATTGAAAATCTCTGGCGGTCAAGCTGATGCATCTAAACTTTCAGAAAATAACATCGGCGTAGTTAATAACAACGGCGTATTGAATGTTAAACTTGCTAAAGATTTGACAGGCTTGAACAGCGTAACAACTGGTGCTACAACTATTAACAACAATGGTTTGACAATCGGTGGTAACACATTTGTTACAAGCAACGGCTTCAATGCTAACGATACTCAAATCACAAACGTGAAAGCTGGTACAGAGGATAACCATGCAGTTAACCTTAAACAGTTGAAAGAAGTATCTAACAACGCAGCGGCAGCTAAAACTGTTGTAAAAGCTGGCAAAAACATCAATGTAACTGATTCTGAAGATCCACTTACTAAAGCTAAGACTTACACAGTTGGTTTACAAGATACAGTAACATTGGGTTCCGGTAATACAGCTGTTAATATCGACGGCACAAAAGGTATTGTGAAAGCTGGCGAAGGCAATAATGCTGTAACTATCAACGGTACAAACAGCACAATTAATGCTGGTAACGTAGCGATTGACGGTGTAACAGGCAATATCAATTCCGGTAAAGTTCTTGTTAACGGTGCTAAAGGTACTGTAAACAACTTAACAAATATCACTTGGGATGCTGACCATATCACAAGCGGTCAAGCTGCAACAGAAGATCAATTGAAAGTTGTTGATAAGAAAATTACTGACAATGGTAGTAACTTGACTAAGAAGGGCTTGAACTTCAAAGGCGATGACGCTACAAGCATTCATAAAGATCTTGGCGAAACATTAGATGTTGTAGGTGGTACTTCCGATAAAGCTAAATTGTCTGACAATAACATCGGCGTGGTATCTGAAAACGGTAAGTTGAATGTTAAACTTGCTAAAGAGTTGACTGGCTTAACAAGTGTAACAACTGGTGCTACAACAATTAATAACGAAGGTTTAACAATTGGTGGTAATAAATTCGTTACAGCTAACGGTTTTGATGCTAACAACACACAAATCAAAAATGTAAAAGCTGGTACTGACGGCAATGATGCAGTTAACTTGAATCAATTGAATGAAGTTAAAAATGCGTCTAACACTACAGTAGAAGGTAGCGAAAACATCAATGTTAACTCCACAGTAGACCCTAATACACAAGCTAAAACTTACAAAGTAGCATTGAAAGACAATGTAACTTTAGGTTCTGGCAATAATGCAATCAACATCAACGGTACTACAGGTATCGTAAAAGCTGGTGACGGTGCTAATGCTGTGACTATCAATGGTACAAATGGCACTATCAACTCTGGTAAAGTGACTGTCAACGGTGCTGCTGGTACTGTAAACAACTTGACAAACATTACTTGGGATGGCAAAAACTTCACAAGTGGTCAAGCTGCAACAGAAGACCAATTGAAAATTGTTGATAAGAAAATCACTGACAACAGCACTGACTTGACTAAGAAAGGCTTGAACTTCCAAGCTGATTCTGGCGAATTAATTCATAAAGATCTTGGTCAAACATTGGATGTTGTAGGTGGCATTACTGAAAAATCTAAATTGTCTGACAACAACATCGGTGTGGTATCCGAAAACGGTAAGTTGAATGTTAAACTTGCAAAAGACTTAACAGGCTTGAACAGTGTAACAACTGGTCAAACAACTATCAACAACGATGGCTTGACAATCAATAACAAACAATTCGTTACAGATAATGGCTTCAATGCTAACAATACACAAATCAAAAACGTAACTGCTGGCGTGGAAGATAACGATGCTGTAAATGTTAAACAATTGAACGATGTAAAAGCTGCATCTAATACAAAAGTAGAAGGTAGCAAAAACATCAATGTTGATGAAACTGTAGATAATGTAACAAAAGCTAAAACTTACACAGTTGCATTGAAAGATACTGTAACATTAGGTTCCGGTAATAATGCAGTCAACATCGACGGTACAAAAGGTATCGTAAAAGCTGGTGAAGGCGCTAACGCAGTGACTATCAATGGCGTAAACAGCACAATCAATGCTGGTAAAGTAGCGATCGATGGTGTAACAGGTAACATCAATGCTGGCAAAGTTCTAGTTAACGGTGCAAATGGTACTGTAAACAACTTGACTAACAGAACTTGGGATCCTAATAACATCACTAACGGTCAAGCTGCAACAGAAGATCAATTGCAATCTGTAGATCAAAAAGTTACAGACAACAGTAAGAAAGGCTTGAACTTCCAAGCTGACTCTGGTGAATTAATTCATAAAGACCTTGGTCAAACATTGGATGTTGTAGGTGGTATTTCTGATAAAGCTAAATTGTCTGACGGCAATATCGGTGTTGTATCCGAAAACGGTAAGTTGAATGTTAAACTTGCAAAAGATTTAACAGGCTTGAACAGCGTAACAACTGGTCAAACAACTATCAACAACGATGGTTTGACAATCAACAACAAACAATTCGTTACAGCTAATGGCTTCAACGCTAACAATACGCAAATCAAAAACGTAACAGCTGGCGTAGAAGATAACGATGCTGTAAATGTTAAACAATTGAACGATGTAAAAGCTGCATCTAATACAAAAGTAAAAGGTAGCAAAAACATCGACGTTGATGAAGCTGTAGATCCAACTACAAAAGCTAAAACTTACACAGTTGCATTGAAAGACACTGTAACATTGGGTTCCGGTAACACAGCTGTTAACATCGACGGTACAACTGGTATCGTGAAAGCTGGTAACGGTGCGAACGCAGTAACTATCAATGGTGTAAACAGCACAATCAACGCTGGTAAAGTAGCAATCGATGGCGTAACAGGTAACATCAATGCTGGTAAAGTTCTTGTTAACGGTGCAAACGGTACTGTAAACAACTTGACTAACATTTCTTGGGATCCTGCACATATCACAAGTGGTCAAGCTGCAACAGAAGATCAATTGAAAGTTGTAGATAGCAAAATCGATAAGAACACTGAAGACTTGACTAAGAAGGGCTTGAACTTCCAAGCTGATTCTGGCGAAGTAATCCATAAAGATCTTGGTCAAACATTGGATGTTGTAGGTGGCATTACTGATAAAGCTAAATTGTCTGACAACAATATCGGTGTTGTATCCGAAAACGGTAAGTTGAATGTTAAACTTGCAAAAGATTTAACAGGCTTGAATAGCGTAACAACTGGTCAAACAACTATTAACAATAATGGTTTGACAATTGGCGGTAATACATTTGTTACAAACAACGGCTTCAATGCAAACAATACACAAATCAAAAACGTTAAAGCTGGTACAGAAGATAGCGATGCTGTTAACCTTAAACAATTGAATGAAGTAAAAGCTGCGTCCGATACTAAGGTAAAAGGTAGCAAGAACATTCATGTTGAAGAAGAAATCAACGATCTTACAAAAGCTAAAACATACACTGTAAACTTGAAAGACACAGTGACATTGGGCTCTGGCAATACATCAGTTCATTTCGATGGTACAACAGGTATCATTAGAGCTGGCGAAGGTTCTAATGCTGTAAATATCAATGGTACAAACGGTACAATCAACTCCGGTAAGGTAACTATCAATGGTGGTTCTGGTACTGTTAACGATTTGACTAACAGAACTTGGGATCCTAATAAGATCACTAATGGTCAAGCTGCAACAGAAGATCAATTGAAAGTTGTAGACAACAAAATTGATAAAAATACTGAAGACTTGACTAAGAAAGGCTTGAACTTCAAAGGCGACTCCGGTGAAGCTATCCATAAAGACCTTGGTCAAACATTGGAACTTAAAGGTGGCGAAGCTGATGCTTCTAAACTTTCAAATGGTAACATTGGCGTAGTTAATGAAAACGGCAACTTGAACGTTAAACTCGCTAAGAATCTTAAAGGTCTTGATTCCGTAACTGTTGGTTCCGATCCAAGCAAACAAGTTGTTCTTGATAATAAAGGCGTGTCCGTAGGCGGTAAAACATACATTTCTAACGAAGGCTTAAACGCAAATAATCAAAAGATTACTAACGTGGCAGCTGGTGTAAATGATACAGATGCAGTTAACGTTCAACAGTTGAAGAGCAGCATGGCGGCAGCAACTACAACAGTGAAAGCTGGCGATAGCGGCAATACAACTGTAACATCTACAACAAATGCGGATAAGTCCAAAACATACACTGTAGATATCAAAAAAGACTTGAACTTACGTAGTGTAACTACAACTACAGACGATCAACAACACTCCACTTTAACAAACGGTAGAGGTGTTACAAGCACTGATACATTTGGTAATAAGACTACTCTTACTGCAGATAATGTGAAAGTATCTGACAGTCAAAATAATACAACTCAAACAACAGCTAAAGGTGTACTTGTAGATAATCCAACTAAGGCCACTGAGTTGACTGTTGACGGTGTTGTAACTACTGACAAAAAGACTAAGAGAACAAGCACAACTGCAGATGGTGTGGTTGTTACATCTGGCATGGGTAGTACTAAAGTAACTACTACTGTTAGCAGCAACGGTGTTGCAATTACTACTCCTCCAGCAGGTCAAGGGTCCCCTAAAGATGGTACTGGTGCAGTAACATTGACTAAGGACGGCTTGAACAATGGTGGCAATAAAGTTGTTAACATGGCAAGTGGTTATGGCGAAGGCGAAGATATCAACAATATTGCTGATAATAGCAGCAGCTTAACAAATGGTGCTAACATCGGCGACTTGAAAAAAGGTATCGATGGCCTTAAGAAAGCTGGCTTAGACTTTGCAGGTGACAAAGGTGAATTCCATCGTAACTTAGGTGAAAAAGTAACCGTTAAAGGTGGCGTTACTGATGAAAGCAAACTTTCCTCTGCAAACAATATCGGTGTTATTTCCGATAACAACGGCAGCTTGAATGTTCGTTTGGCAAAAGATATTACTGGTATCAACTCCATTACAACTATGGATAACTCCGGTCATACAACTGTAACAAACGGTAATGGTATCACAATCAAAAATAATGGTGGTGGCAGCGTATCCTTAACAAGCTCTGGTTTGAATAACGGTGGTAATAAGATTACTAACGTAGCACCAGGTGAAATTAGCTCCACTTCTACTGATGCTGTTAATGGTTCCCAACTTAATCGTGTTGCAAACAGCATGAATAATGTTGTAAAAGAAGTTCGTCAAGTTGGTGCTTTATCCTCCGCGTTGTCTGCATTGAAACCTATGGCTTATGATCCTTACGAACCTACTCAAATCATGGCAGGTTATGGTAACTACCGTGGTGACTCCGCATTGGCATTAGGCGTGGCTCATTACAAAAATGAATCCATGATGTTACATGCTGGCGTAGCTTGGGCGGGTAGCAATAGCCATATGATGGCAAATGCTGGTGTAACTTGGAAAGTAGGCAACAGAGACGGTGAAGCAGAAACTGCAGATCGTTATCGTAAAGGACCTATCAGTTCTACATATGCAATGCAACGTGAACTTGCTGCAATGAAAGCTGAAAATCAAGGATTAAAAGGTGAAGTAGCTGATTTGAAAGCTGAAAATGAACAAATGAAAGCTAATATTGCTGCAATGATGGCAAGACTAGGTTTATAATACGTTCATGCTGAACATTACGGGTTGAGGATTCCCTTTTGGGGGTCCTCTCACCCGATTTAATTCGTTGATAGAAAAGAGGAATATATAATGAAAAAATCCACTTTGCTTGCTTTCACAGCGGCAGTATTATTCGGCAGTGGCGTATTCCATGTTAATGCGGCATCTGCTACATTTGATGATCCATTGCTTTTACCAAATCCGGCTAAAGCGCCTACAACAGGTTCTGTTGTATTGGTTCCTGTGGCTAGCCCTCAGGCAGTGCAAAGTATCCATGAATTTGTGAAAGCATGGGAAAATGCGGAAAAACACATTGCTTTAGCTGAAAGCAAAAAGAATAATCATCAAGCGTTAACTAAAGAAGAAGCTAAATGGTTACATTCTAAAGATAAGCATAACTATGCTGATTATTTCCGTAAACATTCTTTAGGTTATGTACATGGCCAAGAAACTGCATTGAACTGGAATGGTGAAAACCGTAATAAAAACGAGTATAGCTATTACACATTCCCTAAATATGATAAGGACCAAGGTTACACAAATAGCTATGGTTACAATGTATTGCGCAGCATGGTTGATCGCATGAATGAATTGCTTCAAAAACAAAAGGCCGTTGGCGGTCCTTTGACTGATGAAGAAGCACAAGCATTGGAAGATGCTATGCTTGATATCATGGCTCAAGATCAAGAACATGTATCTAATGAAGAATTGCGTTATTACATGAACGAAGCAGTTTGGTTTGCTACAAAACAAACTGTAAAAAATATGTCTGCAGAAGAACCTTCTGTTGGCGATATGCACGAAATCAACCTTCGTGAAGCGATTCAAACAGATAACTAATTATCTAATACATATATAATTAAATCTTTATATGTATAACTTTTGTTGTATAGAGTATGCAGATGCAATACCTTATATATAAAAGTTTTTAATATGCAGTGTTGAGACGCAAATAAGGGATTCTATAAATACACTGTTATATAGGCAAGAAGCCGCAACAGAATGCAATATGTATTCTTGTTGCGGCTTCTTTTTATTTTAAATTCTCCTTATATGATATGTGTGGAAACGTGATATAACTCAAGTTTTAAATTTGTAAAATTAGGCTGTGAAAGTGTGTAAAAATAATGGCAAAAATTTTCTGAAATTTATAGTAAAATTTGCCCAAATTTTGTTGACATCAGTATATGGAAATGTTATTATATTCAAGTACCCCATATGAAGGGGCACAGATCTTTGAAAACTGAACAATGATAGGTAATCAATCGAAATGATTGAACATATGCCAGAGTGCGGGTTTTGACATAGTCAAAACCAACCATAAT